>ERZ795061.232-NODE-232-length-58759-cov-7.347779_pt1 | contig 58759 bp, 58 predicted proteins | sample MGYA00375145_ERZ795061 | MGnify/ENA primary metagenome ERZ795061 (study PRJEB30190, sample SAMN05720144) | anaerobic digester metagenome | isolation source: active sludge of municipal wastewater-treating anaerobic digesters | place: USA | collected 2014-12-22 ... | reverse complement strand
CAGATGGCGAAGGCCACAAGGTGCTGACCCTGTGGCCTTCGTGGTTGCGGGGGGGCAGAGGCAACGCGGCGCCGCAGGCGCCGTGGTTGCCGGCCAGCCGACGGTTCAAATCCCCGGGCCGCAGATGGCGAAGGCCACAAGGTGCTGACCCTGTGGCCTTCGTGGTTGCGGGGGGGGGATTTGAACCCCCGACCTTTGGGTTATGAGCCCAACGAGCTACCGGACTGCTCCACCCCGCGTCATCGCGGCGCGACGGCGCCCAACACCTTACGATAGCACGGGCGGAGGAGCCGGTCAAACCAGCGGCGGGCTACTGGTGGCCGGGCGCGGGGACGTCGCGGATGATGAACAACCGCTCGCCGGGCCTGATGAGCCCCAGGTCGCGCCGGGCGATCTCTTCGATGGCCGCCACGTCTCCGCCTTGCAGGCGCCTGATCTGCTCGCGCAGACGATCGTTCTCGGCCTGCCGCGCCTCGACCTCGCGCGCGAGGCGCGCGAGGTTCTGGCGCGCCCGCAGAAGCGACGCGAGGCCGTGATCCCCAACCAGCGCGTTGACGACGACGAACGCCACGCACGCCAACACCGTCACGAGGCCCGTATGCAGGCCGCCGCGGCCGCGGCGGGCGCGCGGGTCGCCGATCGGCACGGGCGCGTCGGTTCGCATGGCGGACATCGAGCAACTGTTGTACCCTAACTCGCGGCGTTTGTACATAGGAAAAGCGATGGAGTCGGCCCCGATCACCCGCGACGATCTCGATGCTTCGGCAGTCGTCGTCGTGCTGACCACGCTGCCCGCCGGCGCCGACGCGCTCGCCTTCGCGCGCGCCGTCGTCGACGAGCGCCTCGCAGCGTGCGTGGGCGTGCTGGGCGAGATGCAGTCGGTCTACCGGTGGCAGGGCGCCGTCGAGCACGCACCCGAGCGCCAGCTCGTCATCAAGACGACGCGCGGGCAGGTGGCGCGCCTGACGGACTGGCTCGCCGCGCATCATCCGTACGAGGTCCCCGAGCTCATCGTGATGCCGGCCGACGGCGGCGATGCCTACCTTGCCTGGGTGCGTCAGAGCACGGCAGGCTGATCTATCATCCTCCGTACCGCCGATGGCATCGACGCTGACCTTCTCCAACCCGGCGGGCCGGCTCGGCGCCTGGGCGGCCGCAGCCAGGCGATTCCTTCTGACGACGGTCGAAGGCCGTCTCATCGTCGGCGGCGCCGCCGTCAAGGTGGCGGTGAACGGAATCGCTTTCGCGGGGCTGGGCGCGTCCAGGATCCTCGAGGGCATCAGCACCGCCGGGGGGCTGGCGATCCTGGCGGGCGTCCTGGGGCTGCTGTACCGCGCCTGGCGCGGGGTGCGCCACCAGCTGCTCTGGCGTGTGCGCCGGAAGCTCATCATCTCCTACGTTTTCATCGGCGTCGTGCCGGTCATCCTGATCATCGCGTTCTTCGTCCTCGCGTGGCTGCTTCTCTTCGCCAATATCAGCTCGTACCTCATCCGCAGCGCGCTCGTGGATCTGGGCGAGGGCGCGATGTCGGCTGCGCGCCTCGCGGCCGTCGAGATCGAGGATCGCGCGGACCCGGCGCGGGTGCCCGCGATCCTGGAACGGCGGGCGGCCGCCGAGGCCGTCCGGCACGCCGGGATCTCCCTGGCCGTCGTGCCCATCGACGCCGACCGGTGTCCCGCGCCCGCTGACGGGGCGCCGGCTCGCGCGGTCGCGGCCGCCTCGGCAGGCTCGTGGGCGCACACGCTGGCTCCGGGTCTGGTTCCAGCGTGGGTTCCGTGCGACGGGTTCGCCGGCGTCCTGGCCTACGGAGCAAGGCCCGGCCCCGAGGCGCCCGCCGCCGAGGTGTTCGTGCGGGCCGTCGCGTTCCCCGAGCGCTCGCGGGGATTCGCCGTCATCGCCGACGTGCCCGTTTCACGGCCGGTGAGGGCCGCGATCGAAGCGGAGACGGGCATCGTCATCGGCGAGGCGAGCCTGGTGGGGTCCACGTCGCTGCTCGTCCGAGGCACAGCCGGCACCCCGGCCGGGGACCTCCCGCAGGCGTCCACCGCCGCCGAGCGCGTCTGGCGGTTTCCGTGGGTCGCGCTCCTCGACCACGTGGACTGGACGACGGGGCGGACCGGGCCGCTGCCAATCAACATCGGCCTCAGCGTCCGCGCGATCTATCAGCGGCTCTCCGCCTCGCAGGCCTCGCTCGGCGGCACTCGGAGCTTCGGCGATCTGCTCCTCGCGCTGCTGCTGTTCGTCAGCGGGCTCTTCTTCATCATCGAGGTCGTCGCGCTCGTGATGGGGCTGGCGCTGGCGCGGTCGATCACCGGCGCGATCCACGAGCTCTTCGCAGGCACCGAACGCGTGCGCCAGGGCGACTTCGGGCACCGGATTCCCGTGCTGGCCCGGGACCAACTGGGCGAGCTGGCCAGCTCATTCAACCAGATGACCGGCAGCATCGAGGATCTGCTCCGGCAGGCCGCCGAGAAGAAGCGACTCGAGGAGGAGATGCGCCTCGCGCGCGAGATCCAGATGTCGCTCCTGCCGCGCGGGCCGCTCGTCGTGCCGGGAGTGGCCATCAGCGCGCTCTGCGTGCCGGCCCGGGAGGTTGGCGGCGACTACTACGACGTCCTGTCGCTGCCCGACGGGCGGTTCGGCGTGCTGATTGCCGACGTGTCCGGCAAGGGCATGTCCGCGGCGCTGTACATGGCGGAGCTGAAAGGGCTCATCCTCTCGCTCAGCCAGGTGCATCTCTCGCCGCGCGAGCTCCTGATTGGCGCCAACCGCCTGATCTCGATGCACCTGGACAGCCGCAGCTTCATCACGATGACCTACGCGGTCATCGATCCGGCTGCGGGCGTGATGACCTACGCGCGCGCGGGCCACACGCCGCTGTTGTACTTGCCGGGACGAGGCGCCGACGGCAGGGCCAGGACGCTCGCGCCCGACGGCATGATCGTGGGCCTGCGGCTCGACGACGGCGAGCGCTTCAAGTCCCTGCTGGTGGAGTCGACGCTGCGGCTGGCGGCCGGCGACCTCCTGGTGTTCTTCACCGACGGCGTCAGCGAGGCGATGAACGACCGCGCCGACTGCTTCGGCGAGGCCCAGCTGGCCGAACTCGTCGAGCAGCACGCCCATCTCCCGATCGGCGAGCTGCGGGAGCGCATTCTCCGGGAGATTACAGCCTTCGTCGGCGAGGCGCCCCAGCACGACGACATGACCCTGATTTTGTTGAAGGTCCGGGGCGACGAGCAGGCCGCTGGGGCGTCATGACCGATCCCGTCGTCGTCCTTCGCACGCACTCCGACATCGAGGCCAGCATCGTCATCGGGCTGCTCGACGCCCACGGCATCCCGGCGAGCCTGGCCTCGGACGTGCCGCACGCGGTTTTCCCCCTGACGATCAACGGGCTCGGGGAGGTGCGGGTGTCGGTGCCCGGGAACCGGGCCGAGGAGGCGTCGCGTATCCTGGCGGATTACCGGCGCGCCGGCGGAGCGGAGCGCGCGGTGAAGATCGGCGAGGAATTCGAGGCCCTCGAAGCCGCAATCGGGCATCGTTTCAAGGACCGCGGCACCCTCGAGCACGCCCTGACGCACCGGTCGCGCGCAAACGAGGATGTGACGGGGGGGGTGTTCGACAACGAGTCCCTCGAGTTCCTGGGCGATGCGGTGCTCGGGTTCGTCATCGCCGAGACCCTGTTCGTGCGGTTCCCGGATCGGGACGAGGGCAAGAAGTCGAAGATGAAGGCGGCGCTCGTGTCGACCCAGACGCTCGCGGGCCAGGCCGAGCGCCTGGGCCTCGGCGCGCACCTGCTGCTCGGCCGCGGCGAGGAGAAGACCGGGGGTCGGCAGAAGCGCGCGCTCCTGGCCGACGGCTACGAGGCGATCATCGCGGCCGTTTACCTCGACGGCGGCATGGAGGCCGCCCGCGGATTCATCGCGCGCGAGTTCGAGGCGCTCATCGACCGGGTGGCCGCCGACGCCAATGGGGGCGGTGATCACAAGTCGGCGCTGCAGGAGGCGCTGCAGGGGCGAGGCGACCCGCTCCCCGAGTACGTGGTGACTGCGGAAGAAGGCCCGGCCCACCGGCGCCGCTTCAGAATCGAGGTCCGGCTCCGGGGGGAAACCCTCGCCGAGGCGGACGGCCGGACGAAGAAGGAAGCGGAGCAGGAGGCCGCGAGGCTGGCGCTCGAGCGGCTCACGCCTCGGGCGTGACGCCGGCTGACAGCCTGGCCTGCGCGTAACGCCGGACCGCGTCGGCGGCGTCCGCCTCAGCCGGCGCGTCTGGGCCCGTGTTCAACCCGATCCAGAGGCGCAGGATCGGGTCTGCGACGCGATAGCGCTTGCCCTGAACGCGCACGAGATCGACGTCCTCCAGCCACCCCAGGTAGTCCTTGGTCGAGCCGGGCGACCGGCCGAGGCGAAGCGAGATCTCCGTCAGGTTCAGGGGCTCGTCATCGGCGAGGATCTCGAGGACGGCCCTGAGCGCTCCGTAGCCTCGCGCCCGGTGGAGCCGGCACTCGAAGCTGAACCGGCAGCGGCACGCGAGATCGCCGCCGGGCCCGAGCAGGCGGGCCAGGGCCGCGGCGGGGTCGCATGCGCCCGCCGGTTCGGCGGACACGACACGGACCATCGCGGCGGCGTACGCCGCCCGGCCGTCGGCGAGCGCCACCACCGCGCGCGCGGTGTCCTGCGCCCAGTCCGGGCGCGCCCCTGGCGTCGCCATGAGGCTGGCGGCAATTGCCGAGACCGCGACGGCAGGCGCGTGCAGCACGAGGAAGCGATCGGAAGCCCCGCGGAGCGCGCGCAGGGCCCGCGCCTCGAATTTCGTGGCCAGCACGGCGCGGTTCGGGCTCGACGCGAGGGCGGCCAGCGTGTGGCCCAGCGCGCCGGCCAGCCCGGGGAAGCTCTCGAACACACGCACGTCGAAGGCCTCGTCGAGCAGGAACGTGGCCGGGCCGCCCTCGGAGGTCCGCGCCCGCGCGAAGTACGAGAGCACCCGCGCGTACGCCTCACGAGGGCCGTCAGGAGCGCCGGGAGGCGGCTGCCAGACGAACGGCGTCCTCGCGGTCAGGCGTTCGAGAAAGCGCTCGGGCGTGGAGACGACGCGCTCAACGTCCACGTACTGGGCCGTGTGCGCCGGGAGGCGGTCTCGCAGGCGGCGGAGGGCCCGCGTGCGGCCCGAGCCGCAGGGACCGAGCAGCACCGGAATCCGGGACGGCTCGTCGGCGAGGGCCGCCGCGAGCCGGGCGTCGACGTCCTGAATCGGAGTGTCCATGCGCGGCTGACGGGGAACGACTCGGCGCGCGCGAGGCGCCGGGCCGTAGATGCTCATGCACCATACGAGGGCCTCTCCGGCTTGTCAACCTCGCGCCCCGGTGTTCCGGCGCCCTGTGCTAACATCCCGCGTGGCCCGCGGGCACGAGCGCCCGCGTGAGCGCTCGGAGCGGACCTGTCGATGAACATCGCCGTCGTGGGCGCGCAGTGGGGAGACGAGGGCAAGGGCAAGATCGTGGACCTGCTCGCGCGAAGGTTCTCGATTGTGGCTCGCTATCAGGGCGGGCACAACGCCGGCCACACGGTGCACGTCGGCGGACGCCGCTTCGTGCTCCGGCTGATCCCGTCGGGCATCCTGCACCAGGGCGTGACGTGCGTCATCGGGAACGGCGTGGTCGTCGACCTGGCGGCGCTCTTCGACGAGGTGGATGGCCTTGCCGGCGCGGGCATCGGCGTGGACGGCCGCCTGCTGATCTCCGACCGGGCGCACGTGATCCTGCCCTACCATCCCGACCTCGATCGGCTGCGCGAGGCCAGCCTGGGCCCTCGCATGATCGGCACGACTTCGCGCGGCATCGGCCCCGCGTACGAGGACAAGGCCGGCCGCCGGGGGCTGCGCGTCTGCGACCTCGCGGACGCGGCCGCGCTCGAGGAGCACATCCGCGACGGGCTGGCCCGGCGGAACGAGCTGGCTCGCGATGGGCGCTTGGCGTGGACTGACGTGTTCGATCGCACGCGGCAGCTCGGCGAGCGCCTGAAGCCGTGGATCGCGGATGTCTCCGCGGTTCTCTGTGCCGCGATGGCCGACGGCCGGTCGATTCTCTTCGAAGGGGCCCAGGGGACGATGCTCGATCTCGACCACGGGACATACCCCTACGTCACCTCGTCGAACGCGACGGTCGGGGGCGCCTGCACCGGGCTCGGCATCGGGCCGCGATCCATCCACGTCGTGCTCGGCATCGCGAAAGCCTACACCACGCGCGTGGGCGAGGGGCCGTTCCCCAGCGAACTGCACGGCGGAGATGGCGACGCGCTGCGGGCGAAGGGAGGCGAATTCGGCACGGTGACGGGCCGTCCGCGGCGCTGCGGCTGGTTCGACGCCGTCCAGATGCGGCATGCTGTCCGGGTCAACGGCTTCGATGCGCTCGCGGTGACGAAGCTGGACGTGCTTGACGGCTTCGAGCGCGTGCCCGTCTGCGTCGGCTACCGGCTCGATGGCGAGGCGGTGTCGGCGTTTCCAGCCGACCTCGGCCGGCTGCGGCGCTGTACGCCGGTGCTCGAGTCGTGTCCCGGGTGGAACCGGCCGACCAGCGGCGTCCAGCGCTACGACGATCTGCCGGCGAACGCGCAGGCGTACCTGCAGCGACTCGAGGATCTTGCGGGGGTGCCGGTGGTGTTCGCCTCGACGGGCGCGGCGCGCGAAGATATCGTCGTGAAGAACGCGCCGCTTGCGGCCGCGTGGTTCGGCTCCGAGCTGGCGTAGATCAGGGGGCCGCGCGCTCGGCGGCGTGTTGCAGGCAGAGCTGGAGCAGCGGCTCCGGATCGGCTTCCACGAACTCCAGCCCGGCGCGGTACTGCGGCGCCTGCGTGCCCTTGGGAATCTCGAACGACGCCCAGATCACCGTGCCGGCGGCCTTGATGGCGGCGGGCTGCGCGCCGAGGACGATGCGCACGCGCTGGCGCGGCTTCAGCGCGACCTGCGACACCACTTGCGCACCGAGGGTGGACAGGTTCACGAGCGCGGCGGGTGCGCCATCGACGAGCACGTCGTGGCCGTCGCGGATGCGGATCCGCGGCACGCGCCGCGTGCCCGCGCCGTCGAGGGGCAGCCACGTCGTCCGGCTCCCGGGCGGCATCGGGGTCAACCGGCCCGACGCGTCGATGACGACCAGCTCGGTCCTGGCGAGCGCCGCGTCGATGGAGAGGCGGTGGGTGAGCGCCGTGCCTCGGGGGCTGAACGCGAGCTTCTCGGGCAGCACGACCACCCGTGGCTTGCGAGCGACGATCTGCTCGACGGCCGCGCAAACCTCGGTCTCCGGGAAGCACACCAGCTCGGTGCCCTTCGCCGCGGGGTATCCGGTCGCCGTCAGGGCCAGCGACCGGGGCCCGATCAGGATCGTGAAGCCGTCCGCCATCCGGGAGGTCAGTCCTTGCCCGGGCGCGGCGCGTCGTTCGGCTCTTCCAGCGTGAACGCGTAGATCGCGCGCAGCTCGGCGACCGCGGACACGGACGTCGCCAGTTCGAGTTCGGACAGGAACTCGTCTTCGGCGTCCAGCCCGGAAGCGGCCGGCCGGATCACCGGCACGCCTCGGGCGCTGGCCGGCTCGGCTGCCGCCTGCCGCTGCGCGCCGGGCAGGGGGCCGCCCGGGCCGACGTCGAACAGGCGGCCGGCCGTGAGGCCCACCATGAGACCCACGACCGCCGCGGCCGCGACCCACCGCGCCAGGACGCGGTGTTCGTGCGCCGGCTTGGCGCGATGCGGGGGCGCGGGGAACACGACCACTCTCGTCGCACCGGACCGGCCGTCGTCGACGTGCCGCAGAATCCGCTCGCGCTGGCGCTCGAGGCGCTCGGGCGAGCACACCGCGTCGACCTCCGCGAAGACGGCGTCGCGCGTCTCGTCGAGCCCGGCGCGCAGCGCGGCATACCGGCTGCTGCAGGCCGCGCAGCGGCCGAGGTGCCTCACCACCGCCTCGTCCTTCGGCTTGAGCGCTTCGAGGCCCCTGTCCGCCAGATAACGGCGAACGAGCGCGCTGTCGTCGACGTGTCCTTTACCGCCGAACACGGCTGTCCTCCAGGACGCCCCGCAGCTTGCGGAGCGCGCGAAACAAGTGCACCCGCACCGTCGACTCGTTCAGGCCGAGCAACGCGCCGACCTCGCGGGGAGACTGGCCCTCCACGTGGCACAGCAGCAGGACCGTCCGCTGCTGCTTCGGGAGCGCGTCGATCGCCTTCAGCAGCTCCCGCTGCCGTTCGCCTCCCAGCACCGATTCTTCCGGCGTCAGCCCGCCGGCCCGAGCGGTTTCCACGACCGAGCCCAGCTCGGGGCGCCGATCGAAGCCGATGACTTCCCAGCGTTCGCGGCGGCGCCTGGCCTTCTGGCGGTCCCGGCAGGTGTTCGCGAGGATCCGGGTGAACCACGCGTCGAACGGCAGATCCTCGCGATACGACGTGATGTGCGTATACACCTTCACGAACGCATCCTGCACGGCCTCATCGGCCTCGGACGCGTCCCGCAACAGGTAAAACGCCAGACGCGTGGCCTGCCGCTGGCACCCCGTGACCAGATCCCCGAACGCCTCGCGGGCCACCTCGGGCTGCCCGGCGAGCACCGCGGCCTTCACGCGTCGCGCCACCTCGGACACCGAGGACGCCGGCCGTTCGCCCGGTAAAGCCGGGCGAGCGTACTCCGCAAGCTGGCTGCCTCGCTCGGGCCCTGCCACCGTGCCGAATCCGGAATCCGACGGCCGCGACACTCGCTCTTGCCCCTGTTTACGCCAGCCTGCCGGGTTCCGTTTACCGGCCGGACGGCGGGTGGCGCTCGGAGCGTATCGTACCAGATCCAGGGCGCCTCGTCGGTCCGCGCCGGCGGAAGCCGGGTCACGGCGCCGGGCGCCCGACGCCGTCGGCGGGCATCACGCGGGTGCCCGGGAAGTAGTGGGCGATGACGTCGGCCGGTGAAACGCCTGCAAGGATGCGTTCGAGCGCCCCGGCCTGGCACAGCCCCACGCCGTGGCCGAGGCCGGTGCCCTGGAAGATGAACCGCCGGCCGTCTTGGGCCACGGTGAAGCGCGTGCTGCGCAGTGAGCGCTCGCCAAAGGCCGTCCTGAGCGCCCCGCGAAACGCCTCGGCGCGGACGCTCACCGTGCGCGAGCCGGTCAGGGCCACTCTGGTGACCCGGCCGGACACGTCGCGTTCCGTGATGTCGATCCGGGCGAGGCCCGTTCCCACGTCCATGGCAGGGCTGGAAGCCAGCGCACGGGCCAGGCTGGCGCCGTCGGCCTCAAACGTCCACGCCTGAGCGGGCAAGCGGCTGCAGAACGAATCCGGCACCGCGGCCAGGTAGGGTTCGCTGCCGCCCCAGACTGATGCGCCAGACGCGGTGTGGCCGCCGCACGCGGCGTGGAACAGCGCCTGGATCGCGCGGCCCTCGTGCGCGATTACCAGACTGCGCGTCGCCGCGACGGCTCGGGCCGCCTCGTCGGGGGCCGCGCGGGCGGCATCCGGCGGGCGAAGGACCTGGCAGTGCGTGCCGCCGCACACATCAAACCCTTCGGCGCGATGCCTTCCGAGGTTGGCGATCGCGAAGGTCCGCGACACGATCGCCTGGACCTCCAGCATGCCCGCGGCCGCAGGGTCGGCCAGGACGCCCGACGGGAGTTCGGCGCGCACGACGGCGAGCACGTAGTCCTCCAGGGGGAGGTCGAGGATGCGCACGCCCCGCTCGCCGGCGATGCCAACGCGCAGAGTGAGGACTCCGTCGGCCGACGGCGCCGGCGAGACGGCGCGAGGCGGCGTAACGGTGACGCGGGGGCCCGCGCCAGGCGCGCCGCCGAACGCGCAGGCGGCGGCGAGGCCCGGGAGGAGCAGCAGGGCGGCCCTGCCGGCGGGGCTGCGGCGCCGGACGAAGGCGGTGCCGACGGACGTCGCACTCAGGGCCACGCTCGCCCATATCGGGCGCAGCCGCCGGGCCCATTACCGCCCGCGCCGCCCGGGCTGTCGCCGCTCGGCTATACTCCTTCGTGGCGCGCGATGCATCCAGCCGGAACCGGGGGGGGGCGCGGGTACGAGCCGGTCATCGGCCTCGAGGTGCACGCGCAGCTCGCGTCGTCGAGCAAGATGTTCTGCGGGTGCGCAGCGCGCGGCGGCGCGCCGCCGAACTCGAGGACCTGCCCGACCTGCCTGGGACTGCCTGGCGCGCTGCCCGTCGTGAACGCCCGCTGCGTCGATCTGGGAGTGCTCGTGGCGCTCGCGCTCGGATGCACGGTGGCGGAGCGGTCCGTCTTCGCCAGGAAGCACTACTTCTATCCCGACCTGCCGAAGGGCTACCAGATCACGCAGTTCGACGCGCCGCTCGCGCGCGACGGCGCCGTCTCCTGGGTTTCCGACGGCGGGAGGCGGACGGTTCGCGTGACGCGGGTGCACCTGGAGGAGGACGCGGGCAAGTCGTTTCACGCCGGCTTCCCGGATTCCGCCTCGTCGGCGTACGTGGACTTCAATCGCAGCGGCGTGCCGCTTGTCGAGATCGTCACGGGGCCGGACCTGTCGGACCCGGCGGACGCGGCCGAGTTCGTGCGGCGGCTGCGGGCCGTGCTCGTCGCCATCGGCGCCTCGGAGGCGATCATGGAAGACGGCGGGCTGCGGTGCGACGCGAACGTCTCGCTGCGCCGGGCCGGAGGCCGCGCGCCCGGGGCGCGGACCGAGATCAAGAACCTGAATTCGTTCCGCGCCCTGCAGCGCGCCCTGGAGTACGAAATCGCCAGGCAGACGGCCGCGCTCGACGCGGGCGGCGCGATCCAGCCGGACACGCTGGGGTGGGATGAGGGGTCGGGGCGCACCGTCCCGATGCGGGCGAAAGAGCAGTCCGACGACTACCGCTACTTCCCGGAGCCGGATCTCCCGCCGCTCGTCGTTGCAGCCGGGCGCATCGAGCGCCTCCGCGCGTCGCTGCCGGAGCTGCCGGAACAGCGGCGCGAGCGGCTGGCCGCGCGCTACGGCCTGGGTGCGGATGATGCCGCGGCGCTGGCGGCCACGCCGCGCACGGCGGCGTACTTCGAGGCGGCTGCCGCCGCCTGCGGCGACGCCGCCGCCGCGTGCGCCTGGATGCGCGGCGAGCTGGCGCGGCGGCTGTCCGAGGCCGGCTCGACGCTGGACGAGGCCGCGGTCGCGCCGGACGCCCTCGGCCGCCTGATCCGCATGGCGTCCGAGGGCGCCGTCTCGGCTTCGGCGGCGAAGGCGATCCTCGGACGCATGGTGGAGACCGGGCGCGAGCCGGAGGAGATCGCCGCCGCCGACGCCCTGCTGCAGATATCCGACGCGGGCGCGATCGACGCGCTGGTTGCCGCGACGCTCGCCCGCTTTCCGGAGCAGGTGCGCCAGTACCGGCAGGGCAAGCGCGTGATCGCGGGGTTCCTCGTCGGCCAGGTGATGCAGGCGAGCGGAGGCCGGGCGAACCCGGCGCTGGCCGACCGCCTGGTGCGCGCGAGGCTCGACCGCGCGGACCAGTAGCTCGTCCGCGGTTGCCCGCGGCGATCGCGCGCGCCGCGGCATGCGCGCGCGTAAGCGGACGGCCGCGATCGCCGTGCTATACTCGCCGTCGCAGTCGGTCAGCCGTGATTCAAACCTCTCATCTCTCGAAGATGTACGGCCGTGGCATCTATGCCCTCCGCGACGTCTCGCTCGTCGTCGAGAAGGGGGAGTTCGTGTTCCTGACCGGCCCGAGCGGCGCCGGCAAGTCCACGCTGCTGCGCCTGCTGCTGCGGCAGGAGATGCCGAGCGACGGCAAGGTCATCGTGGCCGGGCGCGACCTGGCCCGGCTGTCGCCGGGCCAGGCGCAGGCGTACCGCCGCAATCTGGGGTTCGTCTTTCAGGACTTCAAGCTGATTCCGACCAAGACCGTCCTGGAGAACGTCGCGCTGGTGCCCCGCGTGCTGGGTGCGACGTCGGTGCAGCAGCAGCGCCGGACCTATCAGGTCCTGAAGTGGCTGGGGCTGCAGCACCGCATGAACGCATACCCGCTCGAGCTCTCGGGCGGCGAGCAGCAGCGCGTCGCCATCGCGCGGGCGCTGGTGAACGAGCCGGCGCTCGTGCTGGCCGACGAGCCCACCGGGAACCTCGACCCGGACCTCTCGCTGGAGATCATGGATCTCTTTCGCGACATCAACGCGCGCGGCACGACGGTGCTCGTCGCGACGCACGATCGGGAGCTGATGCGGCACGTGGGGCGGCGGGCGTTCAGCCTGGACCACGGCCGCCTCATGGAGTCGGCGTAGGCGCGCATGAGGCTGCACGCGATCCGGTACTGTCTCGAAGAGGCGCTGGCCAGCCTGTGGCGCCAGCGATGGTCGGCGGGGCTGTCGGTGCTCGCCATCGCCGCCGCGCTCCTCGTGCTCGGCGTGTTCCTGCTCGTCACCGTGAACCTGGACCGCGCCGTCGCGCGCTGGAGCGCCGCGGCCGAGTTCTCGGTCTACCTGCGGGACGACATCGCGCAGGACCAGCGCGCCGCCCTCAACGCCATGCTCGAGGGCCACCCTGCGGTGGCCTCGCGCGACTACGTGTCGAAGGCCGACGCCGCCCGCCGGTTCGCGCGCGACTTCCCCGATCTGGCGGAGGGCCTCGCCGAGCTGCCGCAAAACCCGCTGCCGGCGTCGATCGAGGTCCGCTTGCGGGCCGGTCGGACCGACTCGGCCACGGTCGACGCCCTGGCCCAGCAGCTCCGCGGCGCGGCGGGCGTTGCCGACGTCCGCTTCGATCGCCGCTGGCTCGAGCGCCTGGGCGGGATCGTCAAGGGGCTCGCGTGGGCGGGCTGGATGCTGGGCGCCGTGCTGCTCACGGCGGCGATCCTGACGGTGGCCACCGTCGTGCGGCTGGCCCTGCACGCGCGGCGCGACGAAGTGGACATCATGCAGCTGATGGGCGCGCCCATCGGGCTGCTGCGCGGGCCGCTGGTGGCGGAGGGCCTCCTCCAGGGCGGCGCGGGGGCGCTTGTCGCGCTCGCCGCGCTCTACGGGACGTACGTGGCCGTGCGCGGTCGCCTGACCGAGGCCATCGGGCCGTCGCTGGATCCCGGGCTCGTCGGGTTCCTGCCGGGCGGCCTCGTCGTGCTCGTCCTTGTCGGCGGAATGGCCGTCGGATGCGCCGGCGGCTACGTGGCCGCCCGGCAGGTGCGTTGACAGTGGCCCGGGGCGGCACTAGACTGAAACACGATACGCACGCACGCCGTCAGAGTGGTCTCATGCCGAGCCCGATTGCCGGACCGCACTCCTCGCGCCCGTGCCCGCTCTCCACGATCGTGACCGATTTCTACCGGGAAGAGCTCCTCAAGCGCCAGGCGCAGCTGCGCCTGCAGCGGGAGTACTACTCGGAACTGGCCGTGGCGACTGCCGAAGCCGCGCTGGATCGCCTTCTCTCGCGCCTTGAGACGCTGTGCGCGCTGGATCATGCGGACCAGGTTGTGAGCCGTCTGCTGCGATGCATCGACGCCGTGGCGGGCCGCGCGGACGCCGCCGATCCCAAGAAGGTCCACTGAACTCGACACTGGCCGCGCTCCGGGTCGATGCGCTGGCGGCGTGCCGCGTGGCCATTGCCGCCGTTGATGCCGGGGCGTGCGTTGCCCGCGCCATGGCGGAAGCCGCCCCGGCTATCGCCGCCGCGCCGGCATGGCGCCTGGTGGCCGCAGGCAAGGCGGCGGGTTCGATGACGGCAGCGTGCCTCGCCGCCGCGCCCCGCCTCCCAGTCCGCGCGATGGCCGTCGCGCCCGAATGGCCCGGGGGCGCACCGGACGCCGTCGAGGCGTTCGCCGGGGGCCACCCGGCGCCGAACAGCGGCAGCCTCGCCGCCGGCCAGCGGGCCCTCGCCATCGCGGCCGAGACCGGCGAAGACGACCTCCTGGTCGTCCTGCTCTCGGGCGGCGCGTCGGCCCTGATGGAGTCGCTCGCGGAGGGCGTCTCGCTCGCGGACCTGCGCGCGGTGACGACGCACCTGCTCCGCGCGGGCGCGGACATCACGGCGCTGAACGCCGTGCGCAAGCACCTCTCGCGCGTGAAGGGCGGCCGCCTCGCCGCGGCGGCGCCGGGCCGGACGCTGGCGCTGGCCGTGTCGGATGTCGTCGGCGACGACCTCTCCGTCATCGCCTCGGGGCCGACCGTGGGCGACCCGACGCGCTATCAGGACGCGGTCGACGTCATCATGCGCTTCGGCGGACCGGCCGCGGTGCCGGCCAGCGTCTGGCGGGCGCTCGCCTCCGGCGCGGCCGGCCTTCGGCCCGACACACCCAAGCCCGGATCGCCGGCGCTAGCCCGCGCGTGCACGCGCGTGATTGGATCGCAGGCCGAAGCCCTCGACGCGGCCTGCCGTGAAGGCCTGGCGCGCGGCTACGCGGTGCACCGGCACGGCCAGCCCGTCGTCGGCGAGGCGCGGGACGCCGCGTCCGAATGGGCGGCGCGCATCGCCGCCGTCGCGGCCGGGGGCGGCGGGCCTGCCGCCCTGCTCTCCAGCGGCGAGACCACGGTAACCGTAACGGGAGGAGGCCGCGGGGGACGGAACCAGGAACTCGCGCTCGCGCTGGCGCGGCCGCTTGCCGGCCTCGCCTGTCCTGCCGTCGCCGTCAGTCTCGGCACCGACGGCGTGGACGGGCCAACCGACGCGGCCGGCGCAATTGTCGACACCACGACAATCGCCCGGGCGTCGGCCGCCGGTCTCGCGGCCCCCGACGCGTACCTGAACGAGAATGACTCGTACGCGTTCTTCGATGCGCTCGGCGATCTCGTCCGGACCGGACCCACGGGCACGAACGTCGGCGACATTCAGATCGCGTTGCTGCTCTCCGGGGGACCCCGATGCGACTGACGCTCAAGGCCTTCGCCGTCCTGACTGCGGCGCTGCTGCTCGCGCTCCTCGGCGGCTGGATGTGGGGATCGGCGGGCGCTTCGCGCTCGCGCGAGGCCCTCGCGAATGCCGGGGCCGGCCTGCACATGGCGAACGCCAGGGCCCGGCTGCTCGAGGCGCGGGTGGATCTGTTCGAGGTGAACTTCGGCCGCGCCTCGCTGAGCCTGGAGGACGCGCGCGCCGAGTTGACGGCGGCCGCGCAGGCCCTCGATCGGCAGGGGCGCCGCCAGGACGCCGACGCGATCCGGGCCGCGCTCGCCGTGGCGGAGGAGGCGCAGCGCCTCGCGGGACGCCTCGATCAGACCGCCAACGCGCGCGCCGCGGAGGCCATCGGCCTGCTGCCCAAGGCGCCGTGACGCGCGACGAGCTCCTCGAGTCGCTCCACGGCGTCCTCGTGCGGCCCGCCTCGGCGCGGGAGGTGCTGCAGAGGCTCGGGGTCCCCCGCGAATCCCGGGCCGCCGTCCGCCGCCTGCTCCGCACGCTCGCGCTCGACGGGACGCTCGCCCTGGTCCGCGGGCGCCGTTACGCGCTGCCCGGCGCGTCGGACGTGATCGTCGGCGTGCTCGGCATGCACCCCGACGGGCACGGGTTCGTGGCGCCGGAAGGCGGCGGGCCCGGCGACATCTACGTTTCGCGCGAGCACGTGAAGGGGGCGATGCACGGCGACCGCGTCGTGGTGCGCCGCGTCCGCGCCAGCCGCGGCGGCAGCGTCGAGGGGCGCGTGCTGCGCATCGTCGGGCGCGGGCACACCCGCGTGGTGGGGGAGTTCGCGGCGTCGCGCGGCGCACGCGCCGAGGTGGTGCCGTGGGACCCCCGGTGGAGGCAGCCCATCGCCGTGCCGCCGGGCGAGTCGCTGGGCGCCGCCGCCGGCGACATGGTGGAGGCCGAGATCACGGCGTGGCCGACCGCCACCCGGGGTCCGATCGGCCGCGTCATCGATGTGCTCGGCCCGCCGGACGCGCCCGGGGTGGATGCCCGGGTGGTGCTGCGGGCTCATGGGATTCCCGACGCGCACGCCCCGGCGGCGGAGGACGAGGCCCGGCGGATGGGCGCGTCGGTGCGGCCCGAGGACCTCGAGGGCCGCACCGACTTCCGCGCCGACATGGTCGTCACGATCGACCGGGACGACGCGCGCGATTTCGATGACGCCGTGTCGGTGGAATCCGCCGGGCCCGGCGTCTTCCGCCTCGCCGTGCACATCGCCGACGTCGCGCACTACGTGCGGGAGGGCACGGCGCTGGACGAGGGCGCGCGCGCGCGCGGGACGTCGGTCTACTTCCCGGACCGCGCCATCCACATGTTCCCCGAGGCGCTGGCGACGGGCATCTGCAGCCTGGTCGAGGGGGCCGATCGCCTGGTCCAGTCGTGCGTCATGGACGTCGACGAGCGCGGGAACGTGCGGCGCGCCGAGTTCCACGACGGGGTCATTCGCAGCCTCGCCTCCCTCACCTACACGGAAGTGGACGCCATCCTGGCGCAGCGTGATCCAATGGCCGTCGCGCGGCGCGGGCCGCTCGTGCCGGCGCTCGAGCGGATGCGGGCTCTGTACGAGGTGCTGCGCGAGCGCCGCCGCCAGCGGGGGTCGATCGACTTCGATCTCCCCGAACCTGCGGTCGTCCTGGGCGACGACGGGCGCGTGGCCGCGATCACCGCCGCCGACCGGACCGTGGCGCACCGCCTGATCGAGGAGTTCATGGTGCTCGCCAACGAGGCCGCGGCGCGCGAACTCGAGCGGCGCGGCTCGCCCGCGCTCTACCGCGTCCACGAGGCGCCGGATCCGGCGAAAGTGGAGGCCTTCGAAGCCTTCGTGGCCCCGCTCGGCCACCGCCTTGGCGTGCGAGGCCGCGCGCCGCGCCCGGAGGACTTCCGGATGCTCCTTGACCGCGTCGCCGGGAGCGCCGTCGAGCGGCCCGTCGCCGCCCTCGTGCTGCGCACGATGCAGCAGGCCAGGTACCATCCGGCCAACCTGGGCCACTTCGGCCTGGCATGCGAGGCCTACACGCACTTCACCGCGCCGATCCGCCGCTATCCTGACCTCGTCGTGCACCGGCTGCTGCGGGAGTCGCGGCGCGGGCCGCTGACGGAGGCGCGAGCCGCCGCTCTGAGCGCCGAGCTGCCCGGCATCGCCCGGGACTCGTCCGCGCGAGAGCGGCGGGCGAACGAGGCCGAGCGGGACCTCGTGCGGTGGATGCAGGTCCGCTTCATGGCGGACAAGGTCGGCATGGAGTTCGACGGGCACGTGACCGGCGTCTCCCCCTTCGGGCTCTTCGTCGAGATCGTCGAGCCGTTTGTCGAGGGGCTGGTGCACGTGTCCACGATGGCGGCCGACGACTACCGCTTCGTCGAGTCCGCCCATGCCTGGCACGGCGTGAAGAGGCGGCGGGTCTATCGCCTGGGCGACCGGCTCAACGTGCGGGTGCTGAGGGTGGACGTGGATCGCCGGCTCGTAGACCTCGGCCTCGTCGACGAGCTCGACGCGCCGCCGGTCGCGCGCGGAGCGCGGGCCGGGGCCGGCTCCCGAGCTCGACGAGGCTCGGATCGCCGCAGCCGCACGCCCCGACAGCCGGACCGCCGCCGGCTCGGCCGCCGGAGGTGACGGGATGAGGCACATCGTTGTCGGCACGGCCGGCCACATCGATCACGGCAAGAGCAGCCTCGTGAAGGCGCTGACCGGGACCGATCCCGACCGCCTCAAGGAAGAGAAGGCGAGGGGCATCACGACCGATCTCGGCTTCGCACACTGGGACGGGCCGGACGTGAGCATCTCGTTCGTGGACGCGCCCGGACACGAGCGCTTCGTGAAGAACATGCTCGCCGGGGCGGGCGGGATCGACGCCGTGCTGCTGGTGGTGGCGGCCGACGAGTCGGTCATGCCGCAGACGCGGGAGCACTTCGAGATCTGCCGCCTGCTGCGCGTGCCGGCGGGCGTGGTGGCGCTGACGAAGGCCGACGCGGCGGACGCCGAGATGATCGCGCTCGTGAGAGCCGAGGTCGAGGAGCTGGTGCGGGGATCGTTCCTCGACGGCGCGCCCGTCGTGCCGGTCTCGGCCCGGTCCGGCGCCGGCCTCGGCGCACTCCGGGGCCATCTGGCCGCCCTCGCCGATGCTGCCGCCGAGCGGCCGGCCGACGGGCCTGCGCGCCTGCCCATCGACCGCGTCTTCACCATGAAGGGCTTCGGCACCGTTGTCACGGGCACGCTGGCGTCGGGCACGCTGGCGGTGGAGGCGTCGGCAGCCGTGCTTCCGGGCGGGCGCGTTGTGAAGATCCGCGGCCTGCAGGTGCACGGCGGGCGGACGGCGCAGAGCGTTGCCGGCCAGCGGGTCGCGGCGAATCTCGGCGGCATCGAGACGGCGGATCTCGCGCGCGGCCAGGCGCTGGTGTCGCCCGGAGGGTTCGACGCCACGCGCGCGATTGACGCCCGCATCGAAGTGCTCCGCGGCGCGCGCCCGCTGAAGCACGGAGCCCGCGTGAGGGTGCATCACGGCACCGCGGAGGCCATCGGGCGCGTGGCGCTGTCCTCGGTGCTCGCCCAAGACGGCCGGGAGGCCGGGCAGGTGATGGGCGAGATCCCCCCCGGCCGCTCGGCTTACGTGCGGCTGCGGCTCGAGGCGCCGATTGTCGCGACGCGGGGAGACCGCATGGTCATCCGGGCCTACTCGCCGCCGGTCACCGTCGGCGGCGGCGTCGTGCTCGACCCGGCTCCGCCGAAGGGCGGCATCCGGACTGCGGCCGGGCGCGCCCGCTACGTTGCGCTCGATCCCGGGGATGAGGGGGTGATTGCGGACTCGGCCGCGCGGGCCGTGCTGCGCTTCGCCGACGAGGCCGGCGCCGCGGGCGTGCCGGTGGCCGCGCTGGCGAGCCGCGCCGGCCTGCTCCGCCGGGACGATCGCCGGCCCATCGACGACTTGCTGCGCACGGGCCGGCTCGTCCAGGTGGGACCGGCGCTGGTCGGCTCGACGCACCTGGCCCGGCTCGCCGAGGAGATCCTCGAGCTTGCAGGGCGCTACCACCGAGAGCATCCGCTCGAGGAGGGGATGCCGCGCGAAGAGGCGCGCGAGCGCGTCTGCGGGCGCGCCGCCGCCGGCGTCTTCGAGCGGGCCCTCGAGGGGCTCGTGCAGACCGGGCGCATCGCGGTCACCGATCGCATCGCGCTCACAACGCACCGCGTCGAGGCGGGAAGCGCCGAGGCCGCGGCCCGCGATGCCATCGAGGCCCGCTTCCGCGAGGCGGGGCTCCGGCCGCCAGACCAGGCTGCGCTGGCGGCCGAACTGGGCCGGCCTCCCTCGGCGGTGGCCGCCGTCGTGGCCCTGCTCGTCCGGCAGCGCGTGCTGACGAGGGTCGACACCCTCGTGTTCCACGAGACCGCGCTTGCCAGGCTGAAAGAGGACCTGCGAGGGTTGAAGGCGGGCTCGGCAGGCGCTGCCGTCCCAATCGACGTTGCGGCCTTCAAGGCGCGTTATGGCCTCACGCGGAAGTACGCGATTCCCTTGCTCGAGTACCTCGATCGAGAGCGCGTGACGCGGCGGACGGGTGAAGGCCGCGTCCTGACTTGAGGTGGGAAGCGGGCCGTCGCCCGGTCAGTCGCGTTTCTCGCGGCCTTCGGCCGTGGCGTCCCTGAAGTTCCGGATCGCCTTGCCGATGCCCCGGCCCAGGTCCGGGAGGCGGTTCGCCCCGAAGACCAGGATGATGATGGCCAGGATGACGAGCAGTTCGGGCAGCCCAAGATTCATACTGGGAATTGTAGCACTTCCCCAGGGAGCCGTCAGGCGCACTTGAAGCGGCTGCTGTTCGAGCTTAGAGTAGGAAAACGGCTGCGGGCCGGTTCGCCGTGCAGGCGGCTGCCCGGGTCGAGCGCCCCGTGATGTGACGGGGCGATCTGCGGGGAGTGCAGGATGCCTCAGAGCGAACCGGTGCTGTTCACCGTGGGCGTGTTCCAGGATCTGGCATGGGCGGAACGCGGGATCGAGGCGCTGAAGAAGCAGGGCTTCGGCGCCGGCGCGCTGACCGTGGCCGGCAAGCTGACGCCGGAGCTGGTTGCAGCGATCGAGCGCGCGGTCGGCGGGGTGCCCGGCAGGTGGGAACTGCCCGGCATCGGTCCGGTGGTCGCGCACGGCTCGCTCTTCGCGGTGCTCGACGGTCCGGCGAAAGACCTCGGCCGGACGGGCCTGGCCGCCGCTATGCGGCGGGCCGGCTTCCAGCCCCACGACGGCCTGATCTACGAAACGCTCGTGGAGAGGGGCGGCGTGCTGGTCGCGGTTGAGGACGCGCCTCGCGCCACTGACGCTCTGTCCGTGCTTCTGTCTTACGGCGCCGGGAACTCCGCCATCGGCGCGTGGCAGAAGCGCCTCTAGCGCTGCTCTCGGACCGCTCGTCCATGTCGCCAGCGGATGACACCGCTGGCAGCTTCGACAGGACATCCTCGCGCGGCCCTCGTCGAACAAGCGACGCGCCTGGGGATCCGGCAGGCGCGTTCCGGCACCGCTCTTGCACTTGCGGTTGGCGGTTCGACGCGCGACAATTGGACGAAGCGAGTTCCGTGCCGATGCCTGAACGAGTTGCCGCAGACCGCGCCCCCCGGGAGGTCCCGTATTGGGTGTCGATGCGTCTGGATCCGGGCCGGCCCGAGAACCAGCTGTTTGCTGATCAGCCGGGACGCCGGGTATCGAAGGCCCTTGGGGTGTCCGGGTTCCTGCACGCGGCGGCCGTGGCGGGCGTGTTCCTCCTCGTGGCCTGGCTGCCCGAGCCGGCGCCGCTCGATCTCAGGCGCGCCAGCAGCGACGAGATCCCGAGGGAGCGGATCGTCTGGCTCAACGAGCCCGGGCCGGGGGGCGGAGGCGGGGGTGGCGGCAACCGATCGATCGAGCCGCCGCGCCTGGCCGAGGCGCCCGGCAAGGATCGGTTGACGGTGCCGGTGGCGAAGCCCCCGGAGATCGTTCCGGTGCCTTCGCCTGAGGACGAGATGCCCAAGCCGGAGCTGAACATCCCCGCGAAGGCGATGGAATCGTCGGACCAGCTGCTGGCCGGGGTCCTCGACGGCATGAAGTCATCGAACTCCCCGACTTCGCAAGGGCCAGGGAGCGGCGGAGGCTCCGGCACCGGGGTCGGAACCGGGATCGGGTCTGGCACGGGTTCGGGCCTTGGCCCGGGCAGTGGCGGAGGCACCGGCGGAGGGTACTACCGGCCGGGATCCGGCATCGAGCTGCCGCGCCTTCTGCGTGAGGTCAAGCCCCAGTACACGACCGATGCGATGCGGGCGAAGATCCAGGGCACCGCAGTTCTCGATTGCGTTGTCGGCACCGACGGGTCTGTCAGGGAGTGCGACGTGGTTCGCTCGCTCGACTCGAGTTTCGGCCTGGACCAGGAGGCCCTCAAGGCCGCGCGCCAGTGGCGGTTCGTGCCCGGCAAGCGCTTCGGCCAGCCCGTGCCGGTCCTCGTCACAATCGAACTCACCTTTACGCTGCGCTAGGGACGAGGGATTCGGGGCCGGGGGCTGGGGAACAGACCGTTCAAAGCGCACGAAGAAACGGCCCGGCGAGCACCTTGCTCGCCGGGCCGTTCTGCGTGCGTCGTTCCTATGCTATTGGCTACTGGCTGCTGAGTGGCGACGAGTCCTTGGCCCCCAGTCCCCAGTTCCTAGCCTCTAGTACATTCCGCCCATGCCGCCGCCGGCCGGCACCGCGGGCTCCTTCTTCTCCTCGGGGATGTCGGCGACCATCGCTTCGGTCGTCAGGAGCAGCGACGCGATCGACGCGGCGTTCTGCAGGGCCGAGCGGACCACCTTGGCCGGGTCGATGACGCCGGCGGCGACGAGGTGCTCGTACTCGTCAGTGAGCGCGTTGAAGCCGAAGTCGTCGTTGCCTTCCTTGACCTTCTGCACGACGATCGAGCCTTCGAAGCCGGCGTTCTGCGCGATCCAGCGCAGCGGCTCCTCGACGGCGCGGCGAACGATGTTGACGCCGACGAGCTGGTCGCCGGCGGCCTTGACCTCGTCGAGCGTCTTGATGGCGCGGATGAGCGCCACGCCGCCGCCGGCGACGATGCCCTCCTCGACCGCGGCCTTCGTGGCGTGCATCGCGTCCTCGACGCGGGCCTTCTTCTCCTTCATCTCGGTCTCGGTTGCGGCCCCGACCTTGATCACGGCCACGCCGCCCACGATCTTGGCGAGCCGCTCCTGCAGCTTCTCGCGGTCGTAGTCCGAGGTCGTCTCCTCGATCTGGGACCGGATCTGCTTCACGCGGCCCTCGATCTTCGGCGCCTCGCCGGCGCCCTCGACGATGGTGGTGTTGTCCTTGTCGATGGTGATCTTCTTCGCCTTGCCGAGATCCTCCACGCGGACGTTCTCGAGCTTGATGCCGAGGTCCTCGGTGACGGCCTTGCCGCCGGTGAGGATGGCGATATCCTCGAGCATGGCCTTGCGGCGGTCGCCGAAGCCCGGGGCCTTCACGGCGGCGGCCTGCAGCGTGCCGCGGAGCTTGTTGACGACGAGCGTCGCCAGCGCCTCGCCCTCGATGTCCTCGGCGATGATGAGCAGCGGCTTGCCCAAGCGGGCGACCTGCTCGAGGACCGGCAGCAGGTCCTTCATCGAGCTGATCTTCTTCTCGTGAATGAGGATCATCGGGTTCTCGAGCACCACTTCCATGCGCTCGGGATCCGTCACGAAGTACGGCGAGAGGTAGCCGCGGTCGAACTGCATGCCCTCGACGACTTCGAGCGAGGTCTCGAGCGTCTTGGCCTCCTCGACCGTGATGACGCCGTCCTTGCCGACCTTGTCCATCGCCTCGGCGATGATCTTGCCGATGGTCGTGTCGTTGTTGGCCGAAATCGTGCCGACCTGGGCGATCATGTTGCCCTTGACCGGCTTGGACCGCTTCTGCAGGTCGGCCACGATCGCCTCGACGGCCTGCTCGATTCCGCGCTTGAGGTCCATCGGGTTGGATCCGGCCGCGACCATCTTGGCGCCTTCGCGGTAGATCGCCTGGGCCAGCACCGTGGCGGTCGTCGTGCCGTCGCCGGCGACGTCAGAGGTCTTGCTCGCCACCTCGCGCACCATCTGCGCGCCCATGTTCTCGAGCGGGTCCTTCAGCTCGATCTCCTTCGCCACGGTCACGCCGTCCTTGGTGATCGTGGGGGAGCCGAACTTCTTGTCGAGCACGACGTTGCGGCCCTTCGGGCCGAGGGTGATCTTGACCGCATCGGCCAGCTTGTTCACGCCGCGCAGAATGGCCTGGCGCGACTGCTCTCCGTACTGAATCTGCTTCGCCATCGTTAGGACTCCTTCAGCCTCAGCGCCTCAGCTCTCGATGATTCCCAGGACTTCGTCCTCACGCATGATGAGGAACTCCTCGCCGTCGAGCTTGATCTCCTGCCCGGAGTACTTGCCGAACAGGATCGTGTCGTCGGCCTTGACATCCATGGCGACGCGCTTGCCCTTGTCATCGATCTTGCCGGCGCCCACCGCGACGACTTTGCCCTGCTGAGGCTTCTCCTTGGCGGTGTCCGGAATGATGATCCCTCCGACCACCTGCTCGCCTTCCTCGATGCGCTTCACGAGGATCCGGTCATGAAGTGGCTTGACCTTCATAGTGTGCCTTCACTCCTGGTGAATTAGGGGAACCCGACCTTGCCAGCACTCAGCCGCACTGTGTGCTAGCACTCACTACCTGCGACTGCTAATTATGAAAGACGCACGGCGAGGCTGTCAAGACGGGGGCTCGAGCCGGGGGCTCGGGAACCGACAGCGAGACACCGCGCTCCATTCCGGATTCTGAGTTCCGGATTCTGACTTCTGACGTCCGACTCCAGCCCCTAGCTCAGTTCCCGCCCCGTGAGCCGCCGGAACGCCTCCACGTACTTCTCGCGCGTTTTCGCCACGACGTCGGGAGGCAGCTCCGGGGCGGGCGGCTGCTTGTTCCAGCCCACCGCCTCGAGGTAGTCGCGCACGTACTGCTTGTCGAAGCTCGGCTGCGGGCCGCCGGGTCGGTAGGCGTCCGCCGGCCAGAACCTCGAGGAGTCCGGCGTCAGCACCTCGTCGATCAGGAGGAGCCGCTCCGTTCCGCCGGGTTCGCGGGCCATCCCGAACTCGAGCTTGGTGTCGGCCACGATAATGCCGAGCTGCTCGGCGTGGCGAGCGCCCCGGGCGAAGACGGCCAGCGAGTGATCGCGGAGCCGGGCGAGCAGGTCCTTCCCCACGATCTCCGCGGCCTGGGCCTCGGTGATGTTCACGTCATGGCCGCTGTCGGCCTTCGTCGACGGCGTGAAGATCGGCTCCGGCAGGCGGTCCGACTCCCGCAAGCCGGGCGGGAGGGCGACGCCGCAGACGCTGCCCGTCTGCTGGTATTCCTTCCAGCCCGACCCGGACAAGTACCCGCGGACCACGCACTCGATGGGCACCGGCCTCGTTGGCCGGACCAGCATCGACCGGCCGCGGAGCAGCGCGGCGTGGCGCCGCGCCGCCTCGGGGTAGGCGTCCGGGTCCGTGCCCAGGACGTGGTGAGGCACGATGTCCGCCATGAGGTCGAACCAGAAGGCCGACAGCTGGTTCAGGACCGCGCCTTTGTCGGGGATCCCCGAGGCGAGCACGTAATCGAAGGCCGAGATCCGGTCCGTGGCGACGATGAGCAGGGCGTCGCCGACCTCGTAGACGTCGCGGACCTTGCCCTGGCGAAACGGCGTCAGGCCGTCGAGCCGCGTGTGGAGGAGCGCCTGATCCATGGGAAACCCCCCTGGTGGAGGGCTGATCTTACCGGGGGCCCGCCGGGGGTTCAACTCCGCGCGGGGCGGCGCGGCGGGGCCGGTCCGGTCGATAGACGGGCCGTGCCCGTTGTAGTAGAGTCGCATCCGGATGCGTGTGCACCTGCGGACCGCGGCGGTGGTCCTGCTGGCCGTGGTCATGGTGGCGTGGTTTCTCCGCGGCGCCGACATGAGGGCGGTGTGGGCGGCGATCCAGGGCGGGCAGCTCGGCCTGCTCGCGCTGGCCGTCGGGGTGACCTGCCTGACGTATGTCTTCCGCGCCGTGCGCTGGCAGTACCTGTTGCGCCCGCTCGGGCGGCCGCCCTTTTCCGAGGTCTTCAAGACGACGGTGATTGGCTTCGCCGTCTCGACGCTCGTCCCCGCCCGGGCCGGTGAAGTGGTGCGGCCGTACCTGCTGGCCCGGCGAGCCGGCTTCAGCGCCGCGTCCGCCTTTGCGACGATCATCCTCGAGCGCTTGCTCGACCTTCTCACGGTCCTGCTGCTCTTCGGGTTCTACCTGCTGTGCTTCCATCCGGCGGCGGCCGAGCAGCACGCGGCCATGTTGCGCGCCCTGAAGTCGGGCGGCCTCCTGACCGCGAGCGGGGCCATTGCGGGGCTGGCCGGCATGATGATCGCGGCCGGCTACCCCGAGACGCTGGCGGCGTGGGCGCAGAAGGTCGAGCGGGTGGTGCCGCCGCGCGCCGCCTCGCTCGTCGCGCGGCTCGTCAAGACGTTCCTGCAAGGCCTCGCCATCGTCCGGCAGCCGGGCCGGCTGGCGGTGGCCGGCCTGCTCTCCTTCCCCCTGTGGCTGTCGATAGCCGCGGGGATCTGGCTGGGCGCCCGGGCGTACGCGATCGACATGAGCTACCCGGCGTCGTTCCTCCTGATGGCGCTGCTCGTCGTCGGCGTGACCGTGCCGACGCCAGGGTCGGTCGGGGGGTACCACAAGGCCTACCAGATCGGGGCAGTCGCGTTCTTCGGGGTGGCGAACGATCGTGCGGTGGCCGCGGCGCTTGTCGCGCACGCGATCTCGATTGTGCCGGTGACGCTGGCGGGCGTGGTCTTCCTCGCGCAGGAGGGGATCAGCCTCGGCCGGCTCAGGACGCTGGCGGCGCCGGACCCCGGGGAGGAGGCACGATGAAGTGCCCGTACTGCGGCCACATGGGCGACAAGGTCGTGGACTCGCGCGAGAGCAAGGAGGGCGACGTGATCCGCCGGCGGCGGGAGTGCCTCGAGTGCGGCCGCCGGTTCACGAGCTACGAGCGCGTGGACGACATCCCGTACATGGTGATCAAGAAGGACGGACGGCGCGAGCGGTTCGAGCGGCAGAAGCTCATCGCCGGCATGCTGCGCGCCTGCGAGAAACGGCCCGTGACCGTGTCGGCGCTCGAGGCGATCGCCGACCGCATCGAGAGCATCCTGCAGGACCGCCCCGAGAAGGAGATTGGCACCGGTGAGATCGGCGTCTTCGTCATGCAGGACCTGAAGCGCCTCGACAAGGTGGCGTACGTCCGGTTCGCCTCCGTGTACCGGGACTTCCGGGACATCGGCGAGTTCATGGTGGAGCTCAAGGATCTCATCAGCGCGAAGGAATGATGCGCGTCCGCCTGTTGGCCCTGGTGCTCGGCGCGTTCGTGCTGGAGGCGGGAGGCCAGCGCGGCGTGGACGTCGGCGCGGTCGCGCGGGACGGTCGGGTGTACGTCTCCGCGAAGCTGACGGGCGACGTGCTGAGCGGCCTCGAGGACGCCATCCAGGCGGGGCTCACGGCGACGATCACCTACGAGGCGGAGCTGCGGCACCCGGTGAGCGTCTGGTTCGACAGCACAATCGCCTCGGCGCGGGTGGCCGCCTCGGTGCAGCACGACACGCTGACGCGGCGCTACCAGATCAGCCGAACCGTCGACGGGCGCGTCGACGACTCGCGGGTCTCCGGGGACCGCGCCGACGTGGCGCGGTTCGTGACGGGGTTCGACCGCCTGCCGCTCTTCAGCACGGCCGACCTGGACCCGAACGAGGAGTACTACGTGCGGGTGCGCGTGCGGACGCGGCCCAGCACGACGTGGTTCTTCTGGCCGTGGGGGCGCGACGCCGCGAGCGGCGTCGCGCGCTTCACCTTCATCCCGTAGGGCCCGAGAGGCCGATCATGCGCGAGACGCCGGGACCGCCCACCTCGCTTCGCCTGTCGGCGGCCGCCGAGCCGGCCGCGTGGCGCCGGCGTCCGTTCCGCGACAACCCGCTGCAGGTCCTGCTCGTCATCTTCGCCCTCGTCGCGGTGCTGGCGGGCATGATGACGCTGCTCTACCGGTCGAGCCGGCTGGCGCCGGACTTCCTGAGCGAGTTCGTCCTCTACTCCCTGTCCATCGTGGACCTCACCATGCTGGTGGGGCTTGTCTTCTTCCTCGCCCGCAGCGTGATCAAGATGCTCGTCGAGCGGAAGCGAGGCCTGCCCTTCGCACGCTACCGGGCCAAGCTGGTGCTCGCGCTGCTCGGCATGACGATCATCCCGGCGGTCCTCGTGCTCTTCGCGGGCAGCCAGCTGATCTTCAACAGCGTGGACCGCTGGTTCAACGCGCCGATGGACGAGATCCTCGAGTCGTCTCAGCGGATCGCGAGCGACTACTACTCGGACCGGCAGCGGCAGGTGAGCGGCGAAACGGCGCGCCTGGCCCGCGCCCTCGGGGCGATGGACCTGGCGGCGGCCGATCTCCGGCCGATCCGCGACGCGCTGTCCGAGCCGGTGACGGCCCAGCGGCTGACGCTCGTCGAGGTCTTCCGCGCCGTGCCCGGGCTCGACGGCACGCCCCAGGCCGTTCCCGTCGTGGACGTGGCGGCGGCTTCGGCGGGGGCGGCGCGGGCTTCGTCGGGCCGGCTGGCGGCGCGGGCGGCCGGGGGCGAGCCGGACAGCTGGGCGCGCGAGCCCCTGGAGAACGGCGGGGAGCTGCTCCGCGCCGCCGCAGTCGTGCGGAAGGGCGATGGTACCGCCGCCGGCGTGGTCGTCGGGTCGGTGGAGCTGACGGGCGACATGGCGCTCCGCGCCCGGCGCATGACGAAGGCCTACGAGTCGTACAGCCAGCTCCGGGCCCTCAAGCGCCCGCTGACGGGCGTCTACCTGTCGTTCTTCCTGATGGTCACCCTGATGATCCTCGTGAGCGCCACGTGGATGGGGCTGTACCTGGCCAAGCGCATCACGCGCCCGGTCGGCCTGCTGGCCGCCGCCGCGCGCGAGATCGGAGCCGGGCACTTCGATCACCGCGTCGAGCGGGAGACCGCGGACGAGTTCGGGTCGCTCGTGGACGCGTTCAACAGCATGGCGGACGAGCTGGCCACGAACCGGCGGCGCCTCGAGCAGTCGAGCATCGACCTCGAGCGCAAGCACGCGGAGGTCGAGGAGCGCCGGCGCTTCACCGAGGCCGTGCTCGACCGGGTGGCGACGGGCGTCGTCACGATCGATCCCGAGGGGCGCGTGACCACCGTGAATCCGGCGGCGGCCCGGTTGCTGGGCCTCGGCGCCGACGCGGTGGGCCGGCCGGCGGCGGCGGTGTTCGCCGCTCCGGACCTCCAGCCGCTGGCGGCGCTGGCCGCCGGCGCGTACGTGCCGGGCCGGGAATGGCCGGCCCAGGAGATCGCGCTGACGCGCGAGGGGCGCGAAGTGCAGCTCGCGCTGGCCGCCACGCCGCTGCACGGCGAGGGGGGGCGCGCGCCCGAGGGCCGCGTGCTCGTCGTCGACGACATCACGCCGCTCATCCGCGCCCAGAAGGTGGCGGCGTGGCGCGAAGTGGCGCGCCGCCTCGCCCACGAGATCAAGAACCCCCTCACGCCCATCCAGCTCTGCGCGCAGCGGCTGCAGCGCCAGTTCGCCTCCTCGTCCGACCAGGTCCGCGCCGTCGTGGACGAGTGCACGGGCACGATCGTCGGCGAGGTCGAGGCCCTCAAGACGCTGGTCGACGAGTTCTCGCAGTTCGCCCGGATGCCCGCGCCCACGCGCGTGCCCACCGACGTCCACCAGCTGCTCTCGAGCACGCTGGCGCTCTACGACGGCCTCTTCCAGCACGTGCGCCTCGAGACGCTGTTCGCGGTGTCGGTGCCGCCGGTCCGCCTCGACCCTGACCAGATCAGGCGCGTCGTCATCAACCTCGTGGACAACGCGATCGAGGCCGTCGGCCAGAGGGGCCTCGTCGTCGTCGAAACCCGCCACGACCCCGCGCTCGGCGTCGTGCGCATCATCGTGGCTGACGACGGCCCGGGCATCGCGCCGGAAGACCGGGACAAGCTGTTCATGCCGTACTACTCGACGAAGAAGCGGGGCAGCGGCCTCGGGCTCGCCATCGTCCGCCGGATCATCGCCGAGCACGGGGGCACGGTGGACGTCGGCCCGAACGAGCCGCGCGGCACCCGGTTCGTCATCGATCTGCCGTGCGGGGACGCCGACACCGGCGCGCCGAGGGAGACGCCGTGAAGGCCTCGATTCTCATCGTGGACGACGAGCCCGGCGTGCGGGCCGCGCTGACCGGGGTCCTGGAGGACGAGGGCTACTCGGTCGACGCCGTCGACAGCGGCGAGGCGTGCCTCGACCGGGTGATGCGGACGGCCTACGACGTCATCCTGCTGGACATCTGGCTGCCGGGCATCGACGGCCTCGCGACGCTGCAGCGCCTGCGGGACCGCCAGGTGGACGCGGCCGTGGTGATGATCTCCGGCCACGGGAACATCGAGTCGGCGGTGCGCGCAATCAAGATCGGCGCCTTCGACTTCATCGAGAAGCCGCTGTCGCTCGACAAGACCGTCCTCGTGGTGGGCCACGCCCTCCGCCAGCGGCGGCTCGAGGCCGAGAACCTGGCGCTGCGCGCCCGCGTGGACCAGGACCTCAAGATGATCGGCGAGAGCTACGCGATGAACCAGCTGCGCGAGCAGGTGGCCATGGCGGCGCCGACCAACGGGCGCGTCCTGATCTCGGGCGAGAACGGCACCGGCAAGGAGATTGTGGCGCGGTCGATCCATGCCCTCAGCCGGCGCCGCGGAGGGCCGTTCGTCGAGGTGAACTGCGCCGCCATCCCCGAGGAGCTGATCGAGTCGGAGCTGTTCGGCCACGTGCGCGGCGCCTTCACGGGGGCCGTCGCGGATCGCCGCGGCAAGTTCGAGCTCGCCGACGGCGGCACGATCTTCCTCGACGAGATCGGCGACATGAGCCTCAAGACGCAGGCGAAGGTCCTGCGGGCCCTCCAGGAGCAGGTCGTGGAGCGGGTGGGGGGCACGGCCCGCATCCGCGTGGACACGCGCGTCCTGGCCGCGACGAACAAGGACCTGACCGAGGAGATCAGGGGCGGACGGTTTCGGGAGGACCTGTACTTCCGCCTGAACGTGATCCCGATCTTCGTGCCGCCGCTGCGGGACCGGCGCGACGACATCCCGCTCCTCGCCGAGCACTTCATGCGGCTCTTCGCGCGGGAGTACGGCCGCCGCCCCAAGGGCCTCGACGACAGCGCGTCCCGCGTCCTCTCGCAGTATGTCTGGCCCGGCAACGTGCGCGAGTTGCGCAACGTCATCGAACGCCTGATCATCATGGTGCCGGGCGACCTGATCACGGCGCGCGACCTGGCCTTCCTCGGCGGGGCCCCGCACGCCGATCCGGCCGGGGCGCCCGGGGAGATCCGGCCGCTCCACGACGCGCGCGACGCCTTCGAGCGCGACTACATCCTCGCGGCCCTGGCTCGCCAGCAGGGGAACATCTCGAAGACCGCCGAGGCGCTCGGCGTCGAGCGGAGCAACCTGTACCGTAAGATGCGGGCCCTCGGCATCGCGCCGTCGCGCGGCGGCGAGCGCGAGGACGAGGCCCGCGAGTCTGGCGTATAATCGGCGGGCGAGCGTATCCCCGATGACCGAGCCGAGACTCGCGGACCCACAAGCCCCGTCCGACCCCCTCGACTTGGATCGCGAGGCCAAGATCGACGAACTGCTGCTGGCGGGCCTCGAGCACTACTTCGACGGGCGGTTCCAGGAGGCCATCAACGTCTGGGGGCGAGTGCTCTTTCTCGACCGGGGGCATGCGCGGGCGCGCGCGTATATCGATCGGGCGAGAGGGGCGCTGGCAGAGCGGCAGCGAAGGACCGAGGAACTGGTCGAGGAAGGCGCCGCGGCCCTCGACCGCGGAGACGGAGCCGCCGCCAGGCGGCTCCTGTCGTCGGCCGTCGCAAACGGCGATCCCCACGACCTGGCCCGCCCCCATCTCGAACGCCTGACGCGGCTGGCCTCGCCGACGCCGCCAGCCGGGCGCAGGCGTGCCGGAACGCGGGCGGCGGCGTCCGGCCCCGTCGCCCGCCGGGGCGCCGGGGAGGCCCAGAGGCCGGTGCGCACGCTGCCGATTCTCGGCGTCGCGCTGGCGATCGCTGTCCTCTTCCTGTTCGTGGCGTCGCGCGACTGGCTCGGCCCCCTCGTGGCGCCGGGCATCCGGACGTCTCCGGGCGCCGAGGCCGCGGCGCTCGCGCCGCCGCCGCTTCCGGTGCCGCGGCCGGCCGAGATCGCCCTAGCCCGCGCGCGCGATCTGCACGCCTCGGGCTACATGAAGGCCGCGCTGGCCGCCCTCGACGGCGTGTCGGCAGCCGACCCGCTCGCGCCGGATGCCGCCAGACTGCGCGCCGAGATCCAGGGGGCGTTGATCGCGCCGCGTGCGGAACCGCCGCCGGCCGTCGAGGAGGCAGAGCCATCGGAAACGGCCGCCGGCCGCCCGGCGGGAGAGCCGAGATGAAGTGCCCGAAGTGCGGGTACCTCGGATTCGAGAGCGCGGACCGCTGCAGGAACTGCGGGTTCGACTTCTCCCTCGCCGACGCGGGCGGGGGACGCCCCGGACGCGGGGTGCCGCCGCCAGGCGCCGTCGGCGGCTGGACGCCGCAGGGCGAGGCAGGCGGCGCGCGCGGGACGCGACATCGGCGGGACGTACCGCTGGCGGGCCTCGGCATCGATCGGCCGCTCCTAGGGCAGCCGGAGGGCGCGCCGGTCGACCTGCCGCTGTTTGGCGGCGCCGACCGAATCCCGCTGCCTCCGCCCCCGCGGCCTCCGCTCGTGGTTCGCCGCTCGACGCCGACGCCTGCGCGACTCCGGCCGCGCCCCGCCCGGCAGGCTGATGCCCTCCCCCTCGATCTCGAGGAGCCGGCGGAGCCCATCGGCAGCGGGCCGCCGGCCGGGCCGGACGGATCTCGCGCTTCTGCCACACCCGCGGCGGCGCCGCCCGGCCGCCGCGCGACCGCGGCCGCCATCGATCTCGGCCTGCTGCTCCTCGTGGACATCGTGGTGCTGCACTTCACCCTCGCCGTCTGCGGGCTGACGCTGAACGACGTTCGCGTCGTGCCGGCCCTGCCTATGGGCGTGTTCCTGGCGATCCTGAACGGCGGCTACCTCGTGCTGTTCACCGGGACACTCGGGCAGACACTCGGCAAAATGGCCGCCTCCATCGAGGTCGTGACCGATCGGCACGGCACGGTGGATCTGTCGAGGGCCGGCATCCGGAGCGCCGCGATGGTGCTGTCGCTGCTGACGGCGGGCCTCGGCTGGCTCGTCGCCTTCGTCGGCGACGGGCGCAGCTTGCACGATCGGCTCGCGGGTACGCGCGTCGCGCGCGTTGCCGGGCCGTGAGCGCCCTCCCGCCTGCTCGCCCAGGGCGCCCCGTCATGACCACACACCCCGCATCCACGCGCGCCGCCGTGGCGGTGGCGTCGTTTCTCTACGCGGGGTTCGCGCCGTTCGCGCCGGGGACGGTGGGATCGGCCGCCGCGTTCCTTCTGATCGTGCCGCTGCGGGTGATCGGGTCGCCCGGCCTCGAATGGGCCGCCGTGGTGCTCCTGGGCCTCGCCGGCGTCTGGAGCGCGCGGGTCGCCGCGGAGCACTTGCGCGTCGAAGACCCCGGTCCCGTGGTCATCGACGAGGTCGTCGGCATGCTGGTGAGTCTCCTCTGGCTCCCCTCCACCTGGCCCGTTTTCCTGGCTGCGTTCCTCGCGTTCCGCCTCTTCGACATCACCAAGCCCTGGCCCGCGCGCACGCTCGAGCGGCTGCCGGGCGGGTGGGGCATCATGGCCGACGACGTGATGGCCGCCATCTACGCGAATCTCGCCGTGCAGGCCCTCGTGTGGTGGCGGCCGGAGTGGATGCGATGAGCGCCTCCCCGGCCCGGCGCCTTCGGTGGGCGGAGATCATCGCCGTCGGCACCGAGTTGCTGGCCCCTCCGCGCCTCGACACGAACTCGCTGGTGATCACCAGGCGGCTCAATGACCTGGGCATCGAGATCCGGGCAAAGACGATCGTCGGCGACCGCGCCGACGACTTGCGGAGCGCGGTGCGCGGCGCGATGGCCAGAACGGAGCTGGTCGTCCTCTGCGGCGGCCTCGGCCCCACCGACGACGACCTGACCAGAGACGTCGTGGCCGACGTCACGTCGCGCGCAATGAGCGAGGACCCCGGCATCGTGGACGAAATCCGCCGACGCTTCGAGGCGCGCGGCGCCAGGATGCCGGAGCGGAACCGGCGTCAGGCCCTGGTGCCCGATGGGGCCGTCGTGCTGCCGAACGCGGCGGGCACGGCGCCAGGCCTGTGGATCGAGCACGAAGGCTCGATCCTCGTCCTCCTGCCGGGCCCGCCGGCCGAGTTGACACCGATGCTCGAGTCGGTGGTCGAGGGCCGGCTCGCGAGCCTCGCCGGAGACGAACGCCTGCACCGGCGCGTCCTGAGAGTCTGCGGGCGGACTGAATCCGAGACCGACGAGGCCGTGGCCCCGGTCTACTCGCAGTGGCTTCACGAGGACCCGCCCGTCGAGACGACGATCCTGTCGTCGCCCGGACAGGTCGAACTCGATCTGACGCTGCGCTCGGCGTCGGCGGCGCGGGCGAGCGCCAGGCTGGAAGCGGCCGTCGGCGCGCTGACGGCCATCCTGGGCGCCGACGTGTACAGCACCGACGGGCGCACGATCGAGGAGATCGTCGGCGGCCTGCTGCGGGCGCGCGGATGGCGCATCGGCGTCGCGGAGTCGTGTACCGGCGGCCTGGTGTCGGCGCGTCTGACGGAGGTCCCGGGCAGCTCGGACTACGTCGGGTTGAACGTCGTCTGCTACAGCAATGAGGCAAAGGCGGCCCATCTTGGCGTCGATCGGGCGCTTCTCGCGGCGCACGGCGCCGTCAGTGAGCCCGTCGCCCTCGCGATGGCAGACGGCATCCGGGCGCTGGCGGGCGCCGACATCGGGCTTGGCGTCACCGGCATCGCGGGGCCTTCCGGGGGCTCGGCGTCGAAGCCCGCCGGCACGGTCGTCATCGCGGCGACGACGGCGCGCGACCGGCTCGTGCGCACGTTTCGCTTCCCGACGGGGCGCGCGCGCGTCCGCCTGTTCTCGGTGCAGCTCGCGCTCGATCTCGCGCGCCGGCTGCTCACCGGACAAGCACCCGGCGGGGCTTTCGTGTACTCGCCCTCCGCCGGTCGCGGCTGATGCGCCTGTTCCTGGCGGTCGATCCCGACGAGGCGGCGTCGGGCGCCGTGGCCCGGGCGGCGGAGCGGCTGCGGCGGTGCGCCGAAGCCCGCCACCGCACCCTGGCGCACGCGGTCAGGTGGGTCGAGCCGGGCAACTTGCACTTGACGCTCCACTTCCTCGGGGAAGTCGACGAGGTGCGGCTGGCCAGCGTCAAGACCGTGCTCGCGGCGCCTCTTGCGGCGGGGCCTTTGCGCGTCGAGCTGGGCGACTGGGGCGTCTTTCCGACGGCCGGCCCGGCCCGGGTCATCTGGATTGGCCTCTCGGCGGGCGCGGCGGCGCTCGCGCGCCTCCACGCCGAGCTCGCGGGGCGCCTTCGCCAGGCCGGCATCGCCCTCGACGACAGGCCCTTCTCGCCCCATCTGACCATCGGCCGCGTGAAGCAGCCCGGCCGAGCCGACTGGGGCGCTCTGGTCCGGAGCGTGGCGCCGCCGGCGTGCGGGTTCGACGTCGTGGCCTGCACGCTCTATCGGAGCCACCTCGCCGGCGCGGGGCCGTCCTACGAGCCGCTGCTGCGCATTTCCCTCGAGGCGCCGCCCGCAGGCGTTCCCGGAGCGGGTGATAGACTGGCGTGATGGGACTGTTCGGCAGCGTGCGTGAAGGGCTGCGCCGCACGGCGCGGCAGCTGCTGGGGCGTTTCGACGAGATCTCGCGGCGCGCGGACGCCCCCGAGCGCCGCTCGGCGCCCGTTGATGCCGAGACCGCGGACGCCCTGGAAGAGCTGCTCATCGGCGCCGACATGGGCGTGGCTGCCGCCGGCCGCACCGTCGCGGCGGTGACCGGCCGCGCCCGCCGCGGCGAGCCGCTGCGGGACCTGGTCAAGGCCGAGCTCCTGTCCATTCTCCAAGGCGCCTCCCGGACCGCGCCGCCCGTTGGCGATCCGACGGTCATCATGGTCGTCGGCGTCAACGGGACGGGCAAGACGACCAGCGTCGCGAAGCTCGCGTACCTGCACCGCGCGCAGGGCGCCCGCCCGCTTGTGTGTGCCGCCGACACCTTCCGCGCGGCGGCGGTGGAGCAGCTCGAGATCTGGGCCAGGCGGGCCGAGGTGGAGATCATCCGCGGGCGCGAGGGATCGGACCCGGCCTCGGTCGTCTTCGACGCGCTGGCTGCCGGCAAGGCGCGCGGCTGGAGCCCGGTCATCGTGGACACCGCGGGCCGGCTGCACACCCGCGCGAATCTGATGCAGGAGCTGGCGAAGATCCGCCGCATCGCCGAGAGGGAAGTGCCCGGCGCCCCGCACGAGGTGTTGCTCGTGCTCGACGCGACGGTCGGGCAGAACGCACTCGTCCAGGCCCGCGAATTCATGGCGGCGGCCGGCGTGACCGGCATCGTCCTCGCCAAGCTGGACGGCACGGCGAAAGGCGGTATCGCGCTTGCCATCGCGCACGATCTCGGCCTGCCCATTCGCTACGTCGGGGTCGGCGAGGGCATCGGCGATCTCGTGCCCTTCTCGGCGCCCGAGTACGTGGACGCGCTGTTTGAGAACAGCTGGGAAGGCGGCCGGCCCGCTTCCCAGCGTTGACAGTCCCGCTCAACCGACGCTACGATAAGGGTTTGCGCCATCTCGCGAGGCGCTTGTCTGACCGCGTCAGCCGCCTCGAGCGGGACGGCTGGCAGCAGGCGCCCGGCGCGAGCGCGACTGCACCGATGTTCGAGTCACTGAGCGAACGGCTCCAGGGGATCTTCCGCACGCTGCGCGGCGAGGCGCGGCTGTCGGAATCAGCCGTGGAGTCGGCGCTGCGCGAGATCCGCATGGCGCTGCTCGAGGCCGACGTCAACTTCCGGGTGACCAAGGCCTTCATCGATCGCGTGCGCGAGCGGGCCGTCGGCCAGGACGTCCTGCGAAGCCTCACCCCGGGGCAGCACGTCGTCAGAATCGTCCGCGACGAACTCATCGCGTTGTTCGGCGACGCGCCGGGCGGCTTGCGGGCCGCGAAGAGCACGCCTCACGTGGTGCTGCTCGTCGGCCTGCAGGGCGCGGGCAAGACCACCGCGGCCGCGAGACTTGCGAGATGGATGGCGCGGCGGGGCCGGCACCCGCTGCTCGTGTCCACCGACGTCCGGCGGCCCGCCGCCATCGAACAGCTGGGGGTGCTCGGCCGGCAGGCCGGCATCCGCGTCTTCGACCCGGCGGGGGAGGCCGATCCCGTCGCGCGCGCGTCGCGGGCGATCGCCGAGGCGAGGACCCTGGGGTTCGACGCCGTGATCGTAGACACCGCGGGCCGGCTCCACGTCGACAGCGCGCTCATGGGGGAACTGCAGGCCATCCGCGACGCCGTCCATCCCGACGATGCGCTGTACGTCGCGGATGCGATGACCGGGCAGGACGCGATCAGAAGCGCCGGCGAGTTCAACCGGCACATCGGCGTGACCGGCGTGATCCTGACGAAGCTGGATGGCGATGCTCGCGGCGGCGCGGCCCTCTCGGTCGTGGCCGTCGTCGGCGTGCCGATCGCGTTCGTGGGCGTAGGGGAGCGCCTTGACGACCTCGAGGCCTTCCAGGCGGACCGGCTTGTGTCGCGGCTCCTCGGGATGGGGGACGTGCTGTCGCTCATCGAGCGGGCCGAGCACGTGGTTGATCGGGACGAGGCGGCCCGGCTCGAGCGCAAGCTTCGCGCCGACGACTTCACGCTCGAGGACTTCCTCGCCCAGTTGAAGACGCTGCGGAAGCTGGGGCCTCTCGAGCAGGTTCTCGCGATGCTGCCCGGCATGGGGAGGCTCAAGGATCTCGCAGGGGCCAGCCCCGACGAGCGTCAGCTGAACGCCGTCGAGGCCATGATCAACTCGATGACGCCGGGAGAGCGCAGGAGTTACCGCATCATCGACGGCAGCCGGCGGCGGCGCATCGCCCGGGGCAGCGGGACGGCGGTCGAGGACGTGAATCGCCTGCTGAGGCAGTTCATGCAGATGCGCAAGATGCTGAAGGCCGTCGGCGCCGGAGGGCCTGGAGGAGGCGGCCGCCGGCGCATGCGGCAGGCCGCTGCCATGCTGAGAGGCCGCGGCCTGGGAGCGTGAAGACGTGAGGTGCCGGCCGGGAGGCCGGCGGTGAAGGAGTGACATGCTGGTAATCCGTCTGTCCCGGATCGGGGCGAAGAAGCAGCCGACCTACCGCGTCGTGGTCGCCGAGAAGCGAACGCCCCGCGACAGCCGCGAGGTGGAGCGCCTGGGCTACTACAACCCGAGGACGCGCCCCGCGACGCTCAAGGTGGATCGCGAGCGGGTGGCCTACTGGCTGAGCGCCGGGGCCCAGCCGAGCGCCACGGTCAAGAGCCTGCTGAAGGCGCACAAGGAGGAGGCAGCCGAGGCGAGCGCCCCGGTTGCCGCTCTCGGCCGGTGAGCCGGGCCAGGGACGTCGCCGAAACCGTGACGCGGGCGCTCGTGGATCGGCCCGCCGCCGTGCGCGTCACCGAGTCGGCGCACCGCGACGGCGCAATCGTCGAGGTGGTGGTTGCGGGCGATGACCTCGGACGGGTGATCGGCCGCCAGGGACGGACGGCGGGCGCCATCCGCACCCTGGTTGCGGCGGCCGCCGAGCGCGAGGGCATGCGCGCGTCGGTCGAGTTCCGCGACGAGCACGGCCAGCGGTAGATGAGCGCAGACTGGGACGACCTGGTCCTGGTGGCGCGCGTGGCGCGCCCCCATGGGCGGCGCGGAGAGGTCATCCTGAATCCGGAGACGGACTTTCCCGAGATCAGGTTCGCGCCAGGCGCCGCCGTGCTGGCGCGGCGAGGGGCGTCGCCAGAGCTCCTGACCGTGCGATCGGTGTGGTTCATGAAGGCCCGGCCCGTCGTCGGATTCAAGGGGTTCGACTCGATCGACGACGCCGAGACCCTCGTCGGGCGCGAACTCCGAATCCCGGCCGAACAGCTGGCGGCGCTGCCGCCGGGGATGTTCTACCGGCACGATCTGGTCGGATGCCTGGTCGAGACGACGGGCGGTGAGGCGGTGGGCGAGGTGGCGGGCGTCGAAGGCGACGGGACGGCGAGCCGGCTGGTGGTTCGTACGCCTCGCGGCGAAGCGCTGGTGCCGCTGGCCGCCGAACTGTGCCCCGTTGTCGATCCGCAGGCGCGGCGGATCGTTATCGACGCGCCGGACGGGCTGCTGGCCCTCAACGAAACGGCCCGCAGCCGCCGGGAGCGGCGGGAGCGCCGGCCGTGAGGATCGACCTCGTCACGATCTTCCCCCGCGCCTGCGAAGCGGCGCTCGGCGAGGGCATCGTGCGGCGTGCGATCGACCGGGGGCTGGCGGACGTGCGCGTGCACGATCTCCGGGACCACACGGCGGACCGTCACCGCACGGTGGACGACGTGTCGTACGGCGGCGGTCCGGGCATGGTGCTCAAGGCCGAGCCGCTGTTCAAGGCGGTGGAAGCCATCACGGCTGAAGGGCCCGTTGACGCCGTGGTCCTCACCTCGCCCCAGGGGCGGCGGTTCACGCAGGCCGAAGCCGCGCGGCTCGCGGCGCTCGGCCACATCGTCCTGCTGTGCGGGCGGTACGAGGGCGTGGACGAGAGGGTCCGCACGGCGCTGGCGACCGAGGCCTTGTCGATCGGGGACTACGTGCTGTCCGGCGGCGAACTGCCCGCGCTGGTGATCGTGGACGCCGTGGTGCGCCTCCTGCCCGGCGCGGTGGGCGACGAGCAGTCGGTCGAGGCGGATTCGTTCAGCCGCGGCCTGCTGGACTATCCGCATTTCACGCGGCCGGCGGAATTCAGGGGGCTGCGGGTGCCGGACGTGCTGTTGTCCGGGAACCACGGCGAGATCCGGCGGTGGCGGAAACGCGAGGCGCTGGCTCGCACGCTGGCGCTGCGGCCGGACCTGCTGCCGCACGCGGAGTTGGACGACGAGGCGCGCGAGATGCTGCGCGCGATGAGGGACGAGAGAGGAGCGGAACATGGGCGCCATTGAGACCGTCGAACAGCCGCAAGTCGTCGACCGGCCCGCCATGCGGACCGGCGACACGGTGCGGGTGCACGTGAAGGTGCGCGAAGGCGACAAGGAGCGGATCCAGGTGTTCGAGGGCACGGTCATCGGCCAGCATCGCGGCGGGGCGAGGGCCACCTTCACCGTCCGCAAGGTGTCGTTCGGCCAGGGCGTGGAGCGCATCTTCCCGCTGCACTCGCCGATCATCGACCGCATCGACGTCGTGCGATCCTCCCAGGTGCGCCGCTCGAAGCTCTACTACCTGCGGAAGCTGAAGGGCAAGGCCGCCCGGATGAAGGAAGCGCGCCGGCCCGCGTAGCCCAGGAGCTCGGGCGCGGGTGAGATGGGGCGCGTTGAGGCCACGCGGCACGTCGAGGACGCCCTGTGGCGCGTCGGCTTCGTGCACGTCGCCGGCGTGGACGAAGTCGGGCGGGGGTGCCTGGCAGGGCCCGTCGTGGCTGCGGCCGTCATCCTGCGCCGGGATTCGCCGATTGCGCGCCTCGCGGATTCCAAGCTCGTGCCCCCGCGCGAGCGCGAGCGCCTGAGCGCGCTCATACGCGCCCGGGCGCTGGCGTGGGCCGTCGCCGAGGTTGGCCCCGCCGATATCGACCGGATGGCGATCCACCACGCGTCGATCGAGGCGATGCGGCGCGCGGCCCTTCGGCTCGCGCCCCTGCCGGACGTCGTGCTCGTGGACGCCTTCCGAATCCCGGGCCTTCCCTTCGCCCAGCGCGGCGTCGTGCACGGCGATCGCCTGTGTGCCTCGATTGCGGCCGCGTCCATCGTCGCCAAAGCCCACCGCGACGATCTGATGCGGGCGCTCGATGCCGCCGATGATCGGTACGGGTACGCGCGGCACAAGGGCTACGCGACGCCCCAGCACCTGGCGGCGATTGCGCGATTCGGGTACTCCCCGGAGCACCGCCGCTCGTTCCGGCCCGCATCGCTGTTTGGTAAGATCGGCGCGGGCAATCGGCTGGCCGACCCTGTCTGACACGATCGGCACATGAACCGCGACGAGACGCTCCGACGGGCCGAGAAGCTGCTGCGCCAGGGGCGCGTCGAGGCCGCAATTTCGGAGTATGCGCGGCTCGTCGAGGCTTCTCCGAGGGACTGGAACACCGCCAACCTTCTGGGCGACCTCTACGTCAGGGCCGGCCGGATCGACGAGGCCGTCGGCCACTACGCCAGGATTGCGGAGCACCTCGCCAGCGAGGGCTTCGTCTCGAAGGCCACGGCGCTCTACAAGAAGATCGTCAAGATCCGCCCCGATGACGATGCGGCGCTGCTCCGGACGGCGGAATTGTCCGCCAGCCAGGGGCTGACCGCAGAAGCCCGCGTGCACCTGCGCGCGCTCTTCGCGCAGCGCGCCCGGCGCGGGGATCGGGCCGGCGCGTCACGGGCCGCGACGGCGCTGGCGGACCTGGACCCCCGTGATGCGGCGGCGCGCGCGGAGATCGCCGGGATGATGGCCGACCTCGGCGACGCTGCGGGCGCCGCGGCGCACCTGCGCGCGGCCGGACACGCGTGGTTGGCGGCGGGCCAGGCCGAACTCGCGGCGAAGGCCTGGCGCGAGGGGCTGAGCCTCGATCCGGCCAACGAAGCCCTGGCCGGCGACCTGCTGGCGACGCTGCTCGCCCAGGGGGACCTGGACGGAGCCCGCGACGTCGCGAAAACGGCGGGCCACTGGCGCGCGGTTGCAGACGGCTTCACCAACGCGGGCCGGACTGGCGATGCCTGCGCCGCCCTCGAGCGCGTGCTGGCGTGCGAGCCCGCCGATGTGCCTGCCCGCATCCAACTCGCCCGCGCGGCGATTGCCGAGCAGGACGCGGCTCGGGCGCGCGCCCTGCTGGCCCCGGTCGCAGACAATCCAGACCCGGCCGTGCTGCTCGGGCTCGCCGAGATCGAATTCCTCTCCGGATCCGTCGAGGTCGGCCGCGCTGCTCTCGAGCGGCTGCTCGCGGCCAGCCCGGAACTGGTGCAAGCAGCCGTCGAGGTGGGCTGTGACATCGGACGGACCGCGCCCGACAAGGGCTTCGCTGTCATCGGCGTCGCCGTCAAGGACGCCGAGGCCGCCGGCGACACGGACGCCGCCCTCGAGATGATCGGGCGCTTCCTCGCGGCCGCTCCGGGGTGCATCCAGGCCCTCGAGGAGTACATCCGGCTCTGCGGGCAGGGCTTCTACGAGCACCAGCGCTACCGCGCGCAGGTTCAGCTGGCCGACGCGTACCTCTCGGTTGGACGATGGCGGGAGGCGCGGGCGCTGGCAGAAGCGCTCGCGAGCGCGAGGCCCGATGACAGCGCCCACCAGCGGCGGCTGGCCCTCGCCAGCGCCGGCCTCGGCGCGGCGGCCGGTGGCGAGATGCTGCCGCAGTCCGCGCCCAGCCCCGCCGAGGCCCCTCGAGGCCAGCGCGGGCCCGGCGAGCCGGACGCTGCGAGCACCGCCCTCGTCGAAGATGAGACGCTGGCCGACGTCGCCGTGGCCCCTGCCCTCTGGACGATGCCCTCGACTGGGCCGGCTGCCGCGCTGATCGTGCCGCCCAAGCCGGTGGCGGGGGCGACGCGGGCCGAAGACCAGCCCGACGCTCTGGGCTTCGAGGCGGTCATCGAACTCACCGACGAGGCGGTGGCGCCCGACGCCGGGTCGAGGCTGCGTACCGCCGAGCCTGAAGTGTTCGAAATCGATCTGAGCGGGGAGCTCGATGAGCTGATGGCCTCCAACGGCGGGACCGCCGGCCGGCCCGGAGGCAGGGGGCCTTCGCTCGGGCCTGCGGGAGGCGGGCACCCTGGCAGTCTCGAGGGGATCGAGGGGTACTTCGGGAGGCTCCGGGAACAGTCCAGCCGAGACGCGGAGATGGCCGAGGCGGCCCGCGCGTACGACCTCGCCAGCGAGCATTTCAATCGCGGCGAGATCGCGGAGGCCGAAGGCTGCCTCCGCACGGCGGCGAGGGACCCGCTTTTCAGGTTCCGTGCGGCCTCGATGCTCGCGCGGATCGCCCGGGATCGCGGAAGCCTCGCCGAGGCGATTGAGTGGCTCGAGCGGGCCGGCGAGGCCTTGGCGCCCTCGGAGGAAGCATCTCGCAGCCTGCTGTACGAACTCGGCGATGCCCTCGAATCGGCAGGCGAGGAAGCCAGGGCGCTCGCGGTCTTCCTTGGCCTGGCGTCGAGCGCGCCGACCTACCGCGACGTCGGCGCGCGGCTGGCGCGCCTGCGGGAGCGGGCGGCCGGCGGCGGCGAGCCGTGGAGGAGCCCGCGGTGAGCGTGCTGAGCCGCCTGGTGTTCATGGCCTACTTCGTCGAGGCTGGCCTCGTGCTTCTCGTCGTGCCGTGGTCGCCGCTCTGGGAGCGCAACTACTTCGTGCAAGCCTGGCCGGCCGTTGCCGGCGTCGCGCACAGCAGCCTCTGCCGCGGTGCGGTCTCGGGTCTGGGCATCGTGAACCTCTGGGCGGCGATGGCCGAGCTCTCGGCGCTGATCGGCATGCGTGCGGCCGGCGTGGCGCGCGATTCGAACCCGCGCCGCAATTGACAGTGCATACGGCGGTTCCCTAACATGGTGGCCCCATGTCGGCTGGCGATCGTCCGCAACTGAGACTGGGCATGTCTGCGGCGGAGGAGGGCGCCGCCGACTTCGGGAGCTCCTTGCGCCGCGCGCGCGAAGCGCGCGGCCTGACGCTCCAGGACCTGGCGGTCTCCACGAAGATCTCGGCCAGCGTCCTCGGGGCGCTCGAGCGCAACGAACCCGGCAAGCTCCCGGGCGGCATCTTCTCGAGGGCGTTCGTGCGTGCGTACGCGCGGGAGGTGGGACTCGATCCCGAGTCGACCGTCGCGAGGTTCGTCGCGGCGTTTCCCGCCGACTCCGGCGCTTCGGAAATTCCGCCTCCCGCTCTTGCCGACGCCGAGGGCTTCGAGAGGCACAGGCGGACGGCCGCGGCGGCGGTACGGGTCCTCGGCGCCGCCGCCATCGTCGTCGCACTCGGGCTGATGGGGTATGCGTGGTGGCAGCGGAGCGGCCGGACGGAAGAGGCGGCCGATGCCCGGGCGCCCGTGGCGCTCGACCGGAGCCTCGGCTCCCCGCCATCGATCGTCGGCGAGGCGCCGCGGGCCGCGCCCGCCTCGCCTGGTCCCCAATCCGACACCACACCCTCGGCCGGCGACGCGCCGCTGCCGGTCCCGTCCGAGAGGGCGGCCGGACTCCCGACATCTCAGCCGGACGGAACGCAGGCCGCCGGACAGCACGGCGCGCCTCTGGTGGTCGGCCTGACGGCCGAGGGAGAGTGCTGGCTCTCGGTCACCGTCGATGGAACGACGCAGCCGCAGCGCACGCTGGGCCCCGGCGAGCACGCCGAGTTCCGGGTCCGGAAGCTTCTGACCATGCGGATCGGCAACGCCGGCGCGATCGCGATGACCCTGAACGGCGCTCCGGCAAAGCCCCTCGGCCGCGCCGGCGAGGCGGTTACCGCGACGATCCCGGCGGACGGCTTCGGGAGCCTGCTCCGCTAGGCCCCGGATGGATTCGCTTTACCGCACGCCGCTCCTGGACTGCTTCAAGCGGGGGGACATCGCGCCCGACATCCGAATGATGGCGGCCGAGGGGATCCTCGCGCCGCGCGCCCACGAGCAGCTGGGGCTGCTGGTGCTGCTCGCGGACGATCCCGACCCCGGCATCCGCGCCGCCACGGAGTCCACGCTCCGGCGGCTGCCCGTTCGCGAACTCGCGCGCTTTCTCGGGCGCGGCGATCTGGCGCCCGAGATCGTGGCGTTCTTCAAGGCGCGCGGCGTCGAGCCCGAGACGGGCGCTGGGACCTTGTCGGACGACCCGCTCGTGGGAGCCGATGACGGGGGGGCCGCACGCGGCGACGTCCGGGAAGATCCGGACGACGCGCGCGAGGCCGGGCGGCCCACCGCGGCCGCCGGACTGCGGCTCTCCTCCATGACGGTGCCGGAGAAGATCAAGACCGCCATGCGCGGCACCCGCGAGGAGCGAGCGATCCTCATCCGCGATCCGAACAAGATCGTGGCCTTCTCCGTGCTGAGCAGCCCGAAGCTGTCCGAACAGGACATCGAAGGGTTCGCCGGGAATGCCGGCCTGTCGGAGGACGTGCTGCGCGTCATCGCCATGACGCGCGCCTGGTGCAAGAATTACAGCATCGTCCGGGCGCTCGTGTTCAATCCGAAGACGCCCATCGCGATCTCGATGTCGCTGGTGAACCGCCTCGTCGAGCGGGACGTCCGGATGCTCGCGCTGGATCGCAACGTGGCGGAACCCGTCCGCCTTCTCGCCCGCAAGTCGCTGCAAACCGGGCGGTCGCGGCGCGGCTAGCCCCTGCCCTTCACGGCGCGGGGGGCCGGACGCCGGCCCGGCTTGCGCCGCGCTGACGCTTTCCCGGCCGCAGGCGCGACCCCCCACTCGGAGCGCATCTGAGAGAGCCCGTCCATGAAGACCCCGACGCGCTCCCGCTCCTCCTCCGTGGACAGGGTTTTCAGGAGGGCGATGGCCTTGTCGAGGTCCCGCTGGATCGTCGCGCGCGTTGTCGCGTAGTAGAGGCGCTTGATCTCGGCGACTGGGTCCATGCTCAATGCCCCCGGCTGGCGGAGTCCGGCGTCATTATAATGGGTTTCCATGTCGCCGCTGGGGCTTCGCCGCCGCGTCGGGCAGCTCGTCTTCCTCGGGTTCGACGGGTTCGAGATCCCGCCGGAGATCCGGTCGCTGGCGCGGGAATTCGACCTGGGGGGCGTCGCGCTCTTTAGGAGGAACGTCGAGGGCCCCGGACAGGTGGCCGACTTGGCGTTCCAGGCGGCCGCCCTTGGTTTGTCGGATCCGGCGTGGGTTGCGGTGGACCAGGAAGGCGGGCGTGTGGCCCGTATGCGCAGCCCGTTCACCGAGTGGCCGCCGATGGCGGCGCTCGGCCGGAGCGGCAACGCGGAACTGGCTGCGCGCATCGGCCGGGCCATCGCGCACGAACTCCGCGCCGTGGGCGTCACGATGGATTTCGCGCCCGTGCTGGACGTGCTGACGAATGCCGCCAACCCGGCCATCGGCGACCGCGCGCTGTCGGAGGACGCCGGCGTCGTGGCCCGGCTCGGCGCCGCCATGATCCGGGCGATGCAGGACGAAGGGATCGCCGCGTGCGGAAAGCACTTCCCGGGCCACGGAGACGCCGGCGTGGACTCGCATCACGACCTGCCGGTGGTGGGCCTGTCGCCGGACCGGTTCGAGGCCGTCGAATGGGTCCCGTTCAGGGCGGCGATGGCCGAGTCGGTCGCGGCGCTGATGGTGGCGCACCTGCTCGTGCCGGCATTCGACGAGGCAGTCCCGGCGAGTCTGTCGCGCCGGGTGGTGACGGGCCTGCTCCGGGAGCGGCTGCGGTTCGACGGCTTGATCCTCACCGACGATCTCAGCATGAAGGGCTGCTCGCTGACCTGCGCGCCGCCGGCCGCAGCCGTGCGGGCGATTGCGGCCGGACACGACGCGGCGCTGTTGTGCGAGCCGGACCACGACGGCCAGGCAGCCGCCCTCGAGGCCCTCGTGCGCGCCCTCGAGGACGAGACCATCGCGGCCTCACAGGTCGAGGCGTCGCTGGCCCGGCACGCCCGCGCGAAAGCCAGGTTCGCCGGGCCGCGGACCGGACGTCCCGCCTCGGCCTGGCGGGAGGTCGTGGGCTGCGAAGCCCATCAGGCGCTCGCGGCGGAGCTCCGGCGCTATGCGTGACAGCCGGCTCGTGAAGCCGATGGCGCTCCGGCCGGGCGATCGAGTCGCCGTCGTGGCGCCGTCGAGCGCGTTCCCCCGCGAGGACTTCTTCGCGGGCCTCGACGAGCTGCGGCGCCTCGGCTTCGAGCCCGTTTTCGACGAGCGCGTCTTCGGCCATCACCGCTACACGGCGGGGGAGCCTGTCTCGCGGGCCCGGGCCTTCGCAGAAGCGTGGCAGGACCCGGGCGTCCGGGCGGTGCTGGCCGCACGCGGCGGGTACGGCAGCGCCGGGCTGCTCCCGTGGCTCTCTCTCGAGGCCCTCGCGCGCACGCCGAAGATCCTCGTGGGCTTCAGCGACGTGACCGCGCTCTTGAGCGTGCTGACGACGCGGTGCGGCATGACGGCGGTGCACGGGCCAGTCGTGGCTGGCGGCCTCGCGGCGGGGCCCGGGCGCTACGACCGGCACACGTTCCTGCAGTCGCTGACGAGCGGCGAGCCGTTGGGCGCCCTGGCGGCGCCGGCGCTGGAGGCGCTGGCGGAAGGCGACGCGGAGGGGCCGATTGTCGGCGGGAATCTGACCCAGGTGGCGGCTTCGATGGGCACCCCGTACGCCTTCGACCCGCCGGAGGGGTGTGTGCTGTTCCTCGAGGACGTCAACGAGCGGCCGTACCGGCTGGATCGCCTGCTCACGCAGCTCTCTCACGCCGGCATCCTGCATCGCGCGCGCGCCGTCGTGTTCGGCGAGATGCCGGGCTGCGACGAGCCCGACGGGAGCGTCGCCGCGAAGGACGCCATCGGCGAGGTGCTCCGCGGCTTCAGCGGTCCGGTGCTTCTGGGGCTCCCGGCGGGCCACACGGCCGGCCCGGCGCTCACGCTGCCGCTCGGCGTGCGCGCCCGCGTCGCCACGCGGCCATCCCCTGTAGTCGAGATCCTGGAATCGGCCGTTCGCGACGGCCCCGGGCCCCGAGTCCCTGGCCCCGACTCCCGAAAGTGATGCCCCCATGCCACGCGTCCACCTGATCGGCATCTGCGGCACCGCCATGGCCGCGCTGGCAGCGATGCTGAAGCGCAGGGGGTGCGCCGTCCGCGGGTCCGATGCGGACGTCTACCCGCCGATGAGCACATTCCTCGAGCGCGAGGGCATCCCCGTGCTCCAGGGGTACGACGCCGCGCACATCACCGCCGATCTGGACCTGGTGGTCATCGGCAACGCCGTCTCGCGCGGCAACGTCGAGGTCGAGGAAGTCCTGGATCGCAAGATCCGCTACTGCTCGCTCCCGGAGGCGGTGCGCGAGCACTTCCTCTGGGGCGCGCGGTCGATCGTCATCGCCGGGACGCACGGCAAGACGACCACGACCGCGCTGGCCGGGTGGCTGCTCGTGCACGGCGGGCTCGACCCGAGCGTGCTCGTCGGCGGCATCGCGGCTGATCTGGGTGGCGAGGGCGCGAGTTACCGGCTGGGTCTCGGCCGGGAGTTCGTCATCGAGGGCGACGAGTACGACAGCGCGTTCTTCGACAAGACCGCGAAGTTCCTGAAGTACCTGCCTGACGTCGCCGTCGTCGGCAACATCGAGTTCGACCACGCCGACATCTACGAGGACCTGGCGTCGGTCCGTCTCGCGTTCCGGCGCCTGGTGAACCTCGTGCCGCGCAGCGGGCTGCTCGTCCTCGGCGCCGACAGCCCTGATGCCGCGGCGTTTCGGCCAGTCGCGCGGTCGCGCGTCGAGACGTTCGGTTTGGCCGACGGCGCCGACTGGCAGGCGTACGACCTGGAGGCCCTGCCTTCGGGAGTGCGGTTCCGCGTGCAGCGCGCGCGCTCGCCGCTGGGGCTGTTCGAGATCCCGCTTGCGGGATCGCACAACGTCAGGAATGCGCTGGCCGCCATGGCGGTCGCCGCCGAGGCCGGCGTCGACGCCGGCGCCATGCGCGAGGGCCTCGCCACGTTCCGGGGCGTGAAGCGCCGGCTCGAGCGCGTGGGGACGGCGCGCGGCGTGACCATCCTCGACGACTTCGCGCACCATCCGACGGCCGTCAGGGAGACGCTGAACGCCGTCCGCGCCTCGCACCCGGACGCGCGCATCTGGGCGGTGTTCGAGCCGCGGTCCGCCTCGTCGTGCCGTCGGATCTTCCAGGACGCCTTCGCCGGGTCGTTCGGCGCGGCAGACGAGGTCGTGGTCGCGCGCGTGTACCGATCGGATCTGCCCGGGCCTGAGCGCCTCTCGGCCGAACGCCTGGTGGAGGATCTCAACGCCAGCGGGACAAAGGCCCGCTTCCTCCCGGACGTCGATGCCATCGTCGGGGCAATCGCGTCGGAAGCCCGCGACGGCGACTTCGTCGTGATCATGTCCAACGGAGGGTTCGGCGGGATTCACGGCCGGCTGCTCGCCGCCCTCCAGCGCGACAGCTAGACGCTGGCGGTATTCAGAATCCGGACTTCAGAATCCAGAATCCCCAGCCCCCGCTCCCTGCCCGACTCGCGCCTCGCCCCTAGTCCTTGATGACCGGCGGGGTCCCCGGCTTCGCCGTCGGCTCGGCCGGCTCGTCCCGGAGCGGCTCCAGCAGATCGAGAATCGGGCTGCCGGTGTCGCGGCCGACTCTGAAGGGCCGCAGGTCGTTCTCGGTGATGTCGAGGACCCGCACGATGTGCGGCGTCAGCGTGATGACGATGTCGGTCTCGGTGCGCTCGCTCCTGTTGCGCGCGAACAGCCGGCCGATGAGCGGGAGGTCGCTGAGTCCCGGCACCGCTTCCAGCGTCCGCCGCTCGTCGTCGCGGATGAGGCCGGCGAGGATGCTCGTTTCGCCGTCGCGCAGCCGGATCACCGAGTTCACCGATCGGCTGCCGAACGTCGGCAGGTCGGCGTAGCCCGTGCCCGAGATCGAGCTCACCTCCACCTTCAGCGCCAGCGAGACCTCGTCGTTGTGGTGGGTGCGCGGCGTGATGTCGATGTTCACGCCGATGTTCTCGTACGTGTACGACGTGATGGGTTGCGTGTTCACGCCGCCCGTCGCGATGGGGGAGAACGTGGTGTTGGGCACCGGCACGCGCTCCCCGAATCGGGCCTGGGCGGCCGTGCCCTCCAGGGCGCGGAGCTGGGGGTTCGCCAGCGTCCGCGTGCTCGAGTCGGCGCGAAGCAGTCGGTAGAACAGCGACGGAAAGCTGGAGAGCGCGATGTCCCCCGTCGTCAGGGTGCGCAGGTCTCTGAGGGTCAGCGAGTCGCGGGCGACGGCCGCGCCGCCTTCGACGCCCGTCGACCCCGTCGTCGCGACCTGGATGCCGTACTCCTGCAGGCGGACGCGATCGACCTCCATCACCTCGACGTCGATGACGACCTCGGGCCTGGCCTTGTCGATCGCCGCGATGAGCTTGGCCGCCGCCGCCACGCGCTCGGGCGTGTCCTTGAGCGCGATGGCATTGGTGCCGGCTACGGAGGAGATCTTCCGCGCGTCGACGACGATCCGGAGCAGGTCAATCGTCTCCTTCAGATCCGCGTTCGACAGGTAGAACGTCCGGACGACCTCCTCCTCGTACTCGCGCCGCTTGGCGGGCGTGTCCGGGACGATGGTGAGCGTCCGCGGCGCCGTCAGACGGTAGAACGAGCGGGTGCTGGCCGCGACGGACTGGAGCGCCTGCTCGAAGGTCGCCTTGCGGAGATCGATCGTCAGCGGCGCGTCGCGGAACGCCGGATCGAAGACCACGCTGACGCCGGCGAACCGGGCGAGGGCCGTGAAGACGTCGCGCGAGCCGGCCTCGCGGAACGTGAGCGAGTCGGGAATCCGAGCGTCCGAGGGCAGATCGAGGCCCGGCGGAGGAAGATCCCTGGTGCGCTCGACGAGCGTCTGGAGCTCGGTCTTCCCGTCGTGGGCCACGCTGACCTTCGCGCGGATGGCCGCCCTGAGGCTGCGGAGCGCGTCCTCGATCTCCGTGCTCGCCGGCGACAGCTGCGAGGCGATCTGGTACTCGACCAGCGCCTCCTCGACCTTGCCCATCGACGCCAGGCGCCGCCCGTTCGTCACGTGCTGGCGCGTCGCGCGGAGCTTGACGCGCTCGAGGGCGAGTCGGGCGTCCTGGTCCGCGGGATGGGCGCGCACGGCCGCCGTGTACTCCACCACTGCGCGGTCCCAGTCCTGCTGCCGCTCCGCCTGGACGCCCTTCTGCAGCGCGCCGCCCGTCGCGCAGGAGGCGAGGGCCAGCCCAGCGGCGGCCGCCGCGGCCTGGCGCCAGGCGCGCCAGGCGGCGCCGCGCGGACGCCTGAGGCTATCGACTCGCTTGTCCATGGGCGACCACTTCGACGCCTCGCGGGATGGCGAACCGGAAGAGCGAATCCGGCAGGCCGACGTTCTCGCGGACGTCCGTGAACGTGAACACCGAGCGGCCGCCCTGCGCGTCGGCCGTGATGAGCTTCCGCAGCCGGTACGTGCCGCGGTCCACGACGAGCGTGAGCGACTCGTACTCGGCTTCGGGCCGGCGTGGCGTGAGTGTGAGCGTCCACGTGCCCGGCGCCGGATCGGGGGAGTCAGGGTAGGAAGCGATGAAGTCCCTGGCCAGGTTGCCGTGGCCCGACAGGAACAGCGCGGGCGTGGTCGCCTCTTCAGCGGAGGGCACCGGTGCGACGAGGACCTGCTTGTCCTCCGGAATGTACGAGTAGATCCGGAACCCGTCGGACACGAACTCCTTCCGCTCCGGGTCCTCGTAGACCCAGCGCATCCTGCCAGGTTTCTTGATCCTCATCGTGCCGCGCTCGGTCGCCTCCCGCCGCAGCACGCCGCCGCGGTACGCGTGCACGAAGTCCGCCGAGAGGTCCCGGACGGTGTCGTACTTGCGCTGGATCGCCCGCGCCAGATCCGACGGAGACGGTGCCGACGCGGTCTGGGGCGGCGCGGCGGCCGCCATCGCGACGAGGACGGCGAGGACGAAGGCGCGCACTGAGCTCAGCAACCCTTCGCCGTCAACGATAGCACAGGCCCGGACGGGCGAGCAGCCCGCGGCGAAGAGGCAGGCCGCCTGGCCGCGCGGGTTCGGCTGGCGGCAGACAAGGCGTGCTGTGCCGCCCCGGCGGCCAGCGGATGGAATCCGCGCGAGGCCGACCTGCCTCGGACCTCTCTCTTCGGAACGCGGTTCGCGCTCCGCAGTCTCGTAGCTCCGGCCGGCACGTCGATCTGCGCAGCGGTCATGGGGAGGTTCGGGAGCCTGTCGTCGAGCGCGGCCGATCCGAAGGCTGGCGGCCTGGCCGGGACGGTCTTCCTGGTGCGGCCCGCCGTCGGAGCATCGGCCGTCAGCGTACAGGGGGTGGAGAATGGCGCCTCCCCGCCCGGCGCGGCGAGGAGGCGCAACCGAGGAAGCCTGGGCCAGCCCGGCTTCGTCCGCGCTACTGCGGCGGCGTCAGTACCTGGGTGAAGCCGAGCGAGTTGACGTCGCGGAACATCGGCGTGCGCGGCGGCAGCAGCGCGGGGGTCAGGAACTCGGTGTCGAACAGGAAGTCGCGCGTCGGGGGGCTGTAGGTGTTGTCGCCGTCCTTGAAGGTCCCCAGGGCCTGGCGGTTGTAGTACAGGCTGGCCATCGAGCCGCGGTAGTAGAACGTCGCGCCGCTCCAGTCCTCCAGCATTCGCAGGAAGTTGTGCGTGCCCCCGTCGGTGCCGAAGTTCACCGGCGGCGACCCGGCCGACGGCCGCGGGAACGGCCGGCCCTTCCCGGTCAGCACGGCCAGACGGTACCGAGTGGTCGTGGCCGGACGGCTGGAGGCCTTGTTGGGGGTGCTGAAGGAGCTGTTGTCGTTCCAGTTCGACGACAGCATCGTGACGGCGTCGGCGGCGACCGAGCAGGCGACGTGCGAGGCGCCGAACCCGCTCGACGTCGCGTTGTAGTTGCCCTCGACATAGACAGGATTCTCGGACGCCACCGTCAGGCCGAGGCGGACGCCGCCCGAGGAGCCCAGGCTGATCTTCCCCTCCGTCCCGTTCACCAGCTTGAGCGCGCGCCGGAAGAACCGGGGCGGGTTGACCTGGGCCACGCCCGGCGTCACCGCCGTCCACGGCCGCGCCGTGGAGTCGAGCGGTGACGACCAGCTCGTCACTTCGCTCGGCCCGCGGGGCGTCTGGCCGTACACGTCGAGCACCTTGTTGTCGTTCACGTCCTCGCCCGCGTCCAGCCTGCCGTTGGCCGCGCCGCTGGAGCTCTCGGGGTTCACGAAGTCCTCCGCGCCGTACTCGCCGGTCTCGACGTTCGAGGAATTGCGGTTGCCGCGCCGATCCGAGAAGTACACGGTGTAGCCGGTCGTGTGCACGGCCCCGGGTCCGCTCGATCCGATCAGGCCCATGAACCAACGCGACAAGTTTCCCACGTCCAGCTCGATGTAGTGCATCACGCCGCCGAGATACACGTTGGTGCTCGATGTCGACTCGTTCTCCCGGCGCAGGCCCTCGCGCGTGTCGTACAGGACCTTCGGCCAGAAGTTGGAGCCGGCCGTCGAGGAGGCGTTACAGGCCGTCTGGTCCTTCACGCGCTGGATCCGGATGACCGCGTTCGGACTCGGGTCGAGGCAGCCCGACTTGGACAGGTTCTTGCTCGCGATCCCCAGCTTCAGGATGTCGAGCGTGACGTCCACCCAGGTGGGCGGGTTCTCGGAGGTCATCTTCTCGATCTTGATGTAGCCGCCGAGCAGCGGGGCGTTGGCGTTGGTCCGGTAGTTGGTCTTGGAGATCACCGACGGCGCCTGCGCGAACTCCGGCGTCGCCGCGGCCACGGTGTAGCCCGCCGGCTCGACGGTGCCGAGCTGGATCGGCGCCGTGCCCGTCACCGTCGGGAGGCTGGTGATGTCGGCGGCCGTGTCCGACAGCAGGATGCGCAGGCTCGCCATCGCGAAGTAGCGCTGCGGGAACACGGGCGAGGACGTCGTCTCGCCCGGCGCCGGACGCCGGATGAGCTCGATGGGGTTCGCCCCGGCCGCCACGACGGGCAGGTCGAGCCGCCTGGCCCCGGTTCGGCCGTTCACGATGTACCCGTGATAGGTGCCAATCGACAGGTTGCTCCAGGTCGGCTCGTTGAGCGCCGACCCGACCGATTCGACGACGCTGCCCTCGTTGAAGGCGAGCGCGCGATAGGAGCCCGGCGCTTTGATGATCCTCACGGTCCCCGGCCAGCTGGAACTGGTCGGCTGCCCGTTCATCGCGTACTTCCGGACGACCTCGCCGAGCACGGTGATCTTGTCCCCGATGGTCAGCGTGGTGCCGGCCGCCAGGTAGAGGTTCCCGTTCGTGTGGATCCGCCCCCCGAAGTCGAAGTCGTACGCGGGGTGGAAGCCGAGGTCGAACTCGGAGAACTGCCCGAACTGGAAGAGGGGGATGGCGACCGTCTGGATCTGCCGCTGCAGCCTGACCTCGCCGACGTTGCCCGTCCGCGCGGTGACCGCGGCCGTGTACCCGGTGACCAGCCCCGTGAAGCCCTGGAAGGTCCCCGAGGTGATCGATCGCTGGACGGCGTCCGGGAACCCGTCCCCGTTCGCGTCGGGGGGCGACGTGATGCCGTACCCCGGACCCTCACTCGTCGTGACGTAGGTGACGCCTGGCAGCTGGGCGCTCGACGGCGGGCTCGCGTTGAGCGCCGTCACCTGCGCCACGGTGGGCGCGTACGTCGTCGTGAAGAGGTTGCCCAGGTCGGCCGACAGCTTCTCGAGGGCGCCGCTTGCCGCGTAGAACGACTCGGTCCGGTCCTGATCCACCTGCTCCAGGCGCTGTTCGCTGATCACCGCGGCCGTCACGCCCGCCATGATCGCGGCCACGAGCATCAGCGTCAGGAGCACCACCACGAGGGCGACGCCGTTCTCGTCATGCGCGTGTCGTCTGTGCACCGCCGTCACCTCATCGATACCGGTCGAAGTACGACATGCTCCGCAGGCTGACCTGTGTCGCGACGCTCGACCGCAAGACCCGCCGCGTGACGCTGAACCCCGGCGCGGCCTGCTCCGAGAGCCACAGATTGACCTTGCGGATCTGCGAAGGCGTGTGCGGACCCGCGGGCTCCGGCTGGTTCGTAGGGTTCGTCGTCCCGTCCACGATGTCGTAGGTCACCTGGAGGTTCTCGATGCCCGTCGCGATTAGCCTCGGGGTGCCGAAGCCCACGCGCCTCATCAGGCGGAACTGCCCGGGCGCCGTGGTCGTGTCCAGGTAATAGGTGACCATGACCACGCGGGTCGCCGACGTCACCGGGAACGTGCCGCCCGACCGGATCTGGAGGATCGTGCCCTGCGGCGCCGTGCGGGCGTTGAGGCCGTAGACGTCGGCCGGGTCGCCCGAGGCAAAGTACACGTTCTGGCCGGACACGCTCGTGACGGTTTGAACGGCGTTCCCGATGGCGTTCGTGAACCAGATGAGGTCCCCCGGCTTGAGCCCGTTCGACGCCGCCGAAATGTCGGTGCGGGAATCCACGGTCATCCGCGAGCCGTTGGACTGGAGCGCCGTCAAGGGGTACTCGTTGAGGTCCAGCGACTGGTCGCTGTACAGCACCGTGAGCGTGTCGGTGGCGACGTTGTTGATGGTCGGCCCAATGCCCGATCCCGGGCAGATGGACGGCAGCGTCTCCCACGCCGCCGGGAACGTCTGGCTCGTGCCGGGCTGCAACGGCCGGTTCACGGCGGACCCGGTCGTGAACGGAATCGGGATCCCGGCGTTCGGCAACTCGCGCCCCGTCTGGATGATGTCGCGGGTCATCTGCACGACGGCGGCGCGCAGGTTCTGGGTGCCGTCCGCGATGAGCGTGGTCAGCTCCGCCGCGACCCGCGCGTGGTGGAGCGCCTGGTACGAGCCGGCGAGCACCACGAGGCTTACCGCCAGCGAGATCAAGACCTCCACGAGTGTCAGGCCGCGCTCTTCGCGCCGGGAGACGCGGCGGCGAGGCGTTGGCGTCTCAGGCATAGGAAGAGATCAAGGTGGTGATGGTGTAGGTCCGCGTGCCCTTGCTGTTGGTCACCGTCACAGTGACCGTGATGCGGCGGAGGCTGAACGACACATCGCTGATGAGCACCTGCCTGGTGTAGTTCGAGAGGGGCATCGACACGTCGTCGGCCGTGCCCAGCAGGCCGTCGGGGCCTGGCTCGATGGCGACCTCCACGTCCCCGTCGTCGGCCGTGTTGACGAGGCCGTCGGCCCCCGCGGCGCGAATGGGCTGCGCCTCGTCGCGGAAGACGCCGCCGTTGCTCTCGTTCCGGATCTGCGCCCACGTCAGCGTCCGCGAGTCGCGGGCGGCATACACGCTCTCGATGGCCTCGATGGCCTTCTGCCGCGCGACAAGATCCGACGGCGCGGTGAGCACGTTCGACAGCGCCGCCGTGAGGGCGCCAGCCACCGTCAGCAAGCCGACGGCCAGGATCGTCACCGCCACCATCGTTTCGATCAGCGAGAACCCGGAGTCCTCCCGCCGGAGGCGCGGCGGTCGCCGCCTGGTCCGTCGGGCGGGCGCTTGAATCCGGGGAGTCCGTGCCATGAGCCTATCTCCAGCTGCCGCCGTTCCACCGGTACGCCTGGACCCGCCCCGTGGGCCCCAGCACGGTCACGGCGCGAGCGGTCAGGGGCTGGTCGGGACGGCCAAGAAACACCGTGCCCGAGAGCGGCACGCCGGTGTCGTCCACCACCGAGCCGTCCACCAGAAAGTACAGCGTCGTGGGCCCGCCGAAATCGAGGGCGGAGGTATTTCCGAAGGCATCCGGCGTGTCCGGTACGCCCGGCTCGAGCCTGTACTCCATGCCGTACTCGAAGACGGCCTCCCGCAGCGTCGTTCGGTTCATCCCATCGACGCGAGTGCACGTGATCTGGTTCGTGCCCAGGAACTGCACCTCCATGGTGCGGCGCTGGGTCATTGCGAAATCGCGCGCGGCCCGCAGTTCCCCGAGCAGTTGACGCATGCCGGCATCGGCCCGCGCAGCCGCCAGCCATGAGCCAATCGAAGGCACGGCGACGGCCATTGCGACACCCAGAACCCCCACCACCACGAGCAGTTCGATGAGGGTGAATCCCCGGGCTTCGCCGGCCGGACACCTGGATGCCCGGGACAGCGCGGAAGGACCCGCTCGGCGACGCGTCGTTCTGAGCATCTCGGACCAGACACCTCTGCAAAAGTCAGGCTCATCGAGCGGCCGTGGCCCGCCTCGTCAACTGCCTGCGTGTCAGCAGCTTGGGTGGCAGATGCCCGTCCGCGCACCCTACGGCAGAGACGCTTCCGCCGCACCGTGCACGATTCTGTTATCGGCAGAACGACGCGGCGGCCGCAGCGGGCCGTCGGACGCGAGAGGCCGTCCAGGCGTCAGGCAGCCGGCTTGTCTGGGGTGAGGGCCTCGACCCGGGCCGTCCGGTTCGTCTGCCGGTGCCGGTCGACCAGCCAGCCGCTGGCGCCGACAAGCCCAGGCGGCCAGTACCGGGGCCGCCACTCGAGGAACGCCCCGGCCGTGGCGAGCGCGAACTGGAGCGACGCTCCCGCAATCAGGAACACACCGCCGGCGCGAGGACGGTGAAGCGGCTCAGACCGCCGGGCGTTCAGGGGGGCTGCCGGTGCCTGAGGCGCGGCCTGGGGGCCCGGCGGGCGCCGCAGTCGCGGCCTTCTCCGCGCCAGGCGGCGCGGGCTTGGCCGCTGGAGCAGAGGCCGGTCCCGCGGCGCGCACGGCGTCCTTGGTCTCAGACGGCAAGTTGGCGCCGACCCATTCGGGCAGCCCGCCCTTCAGCACCGACGCGGAGATCCCCTGCTTCATCAGCGCCACGGCCACGTCGACGCTGGTGACCTCGTTCGGGTCGGAGCAGTACACGACGAGGTCGCGGCCCCTTGGGAGCGCCGAGACGTCGGGGGCCTTGGGATCGAGGCGGATCGCGGCCGGCAGCTTGAGCGTGCTGTGGTCCCAGGCGTACTTCCGGCGCACGTCAGCCAGCACCGGACGGGCGGCTTCGTCGCCTTCCAGCCGCTGTCTGAGGTCTTCCTTGGTGATTCTCGGGACGGCCATGGCTGCCATTCTACACTGGCGCGTGCGTGTCTCGCCTCCAGCGCCGGCGCTCGTTCTCCTGCGGGGGGGGAGGGGGGCGAGCTCCGCCGTTCGGCCTGGCACGCGCGGGTATACTGACCTCATCGCCGGCATTCCCGTGCGTGCCCTGCGATCGATCGGCCGTGTGCGCGGCGCGGCCTTCGTCGGCGATTCGGTACAATGGGCCGGAGGAGCTTGCCCCTCATGCCGCACAGACCCTCGCAACGCGCCGCCCGGCCTGCTGCCGGGCTCCGCCGCATCGGCGGGCCGGATGGCGGATCGGCTCAGGGCGCGGCGGCCGCCGGCGTCGAAGCCCTGAAGGCCCGGTCGGACGCGCTGGCGGAGCGCGTGAAGGAACTGCGCTGCCTGTATTCGATCTCCGGCATGCTGAAGCGCGGCCAGGCCGAACTCGGCGACATCCTCCAGGAAGTGGTGAACGTCCTGCCGTCGGCGTGCCAGTATCCGGAGCTGGCGTGCGCCTCGATCACGCTGAAGAGCCGCTGCTACCGCACGGCCGGCGTCGTGGAGCCCCGGCGCCTCCAGCGGGCCGACATCCTCGTGGATCGCCAGCCGGTCGGCGTGCTCGAACTGGGATACGCCCAGCGGCTCGGCGGCGGGCCGGCCCCGGAGTTCCTCGAGGAGGAGCAGACGCTGCTGGAGACGGTCGCCGGACGGCTCTCCGAAGTCATCGCCCTGAAGGAGGCGCAGAGCCAGCTCGCCACCTATCAGGAGCACCTGCGTTCGATGGCCGCCGAGCTGGCGATGGCGGAAGAACGGGAGCGGCGGAGCCTGGCCATCAGCCTGCACGATCGGATCGGGCAGGGCCTGGCGGTCGCCAAGCTCAAGCTCGAGACGCTCAAACACGTGCTTCCGCCGCAGTACCATACCAGGCTGGACGACATCACGGCGCTCATCAAGGACATCGTGAACGACACCCGCTCGCTGACGATCGACATCAGCCCCCCGATCCTGTACGAACTTGGCCTCGAACCGGCCGTTTCGTGGCTGGGGGAGCATATCACCCGCCAGTCCGGCCTGCCGGTGGACGTCTACGGCAGCGGCGAGGGCATCGAGCTGAACGAGGGCGTCAGGGTGGTCGTGTTCCGATCAATCCAGGAACTGCTCATCAACGCCGTGAAACACTCCGGCGCGTCGCGCGTCTCGGTCCGGATCTCGCGGCACGGCGCCGACGACGTGCGCGTGGTCGTGGAGGACAACGGCGCGGGGTTCGTGCTGCCGGAGAGGGGCTGGCACCCCTCGGCCGCAAGCGGGTTCGGCCTCTTCAGCCTCCGCGAGCGCATCGGCCACCTCGGCGGCACGGTCGAGATCGAATCAGGCCCGGGGCGGGGAACCAGGGTCGTGCTGACGGTCCCCGGCCGGCCCAGGTCGCCCGGCGAGGAGGCGCGGGGATGAGGATCCTGCTTGCCGACAACCACCGGCTGTTCTGCGAGGGGTTGCGGACGCTCTTCGCAACCCGCCCCGGCATGGAGATCGTCGGGGAGGCCAACGACGGCCGCCTCGCGGTGCGCCTCGCGCGCGAACTGTCGCCCGACGTCGTCATCATGGACATCGGGATGCCGGAGCTGAACGGGATCGAGGCCACGCGGCAGATCCGGGCCGAACTCCCGCACGTGAAGGTGCTCGCGGTGTCGATGCACTCGGACCGGCAGTATGTGGCGGGCATGCTGGCCGCCGGGGCGTGCGGGTACGTCCTCAAGGACAGCGCGTTCAGCGAGCTCGCCGACGCGATCCGCGACGTCGCTCGAGGCGGGCGCTACTTGAGCCCGGAGATCGTCGGCGTGGTGCTGGACGACTACGTGCACCGCCTCAGCCCTTCGCCCGACTCGGCCGCCGCCAGGCTGTCGGACCGGGAGCGCGAGGTGCTGCAGCTGATGGCCGAAGGGCACGCGACGGCGGATATCGCGGCCCGACTGCACATCAGCCGCAAGACGGTCGAGACCCATCGGAAGAGCATCATGCTCAAACTCGAGCTGCACAGCGTCGCGGACCTGACGAAGTTCGCCGTGCGCGAGGGGATCACCTCCCTGGATG
>ERZ795061.228-NODE-228-length-58918-cov-8.449586_pt1 | contig 58918 bp, 52 predicted proteins | sample MGYA00375145_ERZ795061 | MGnify/ENA primary metagenome ERZ795061 (study PRJEB30190, sample SAMN05720144) | anaerobic digester metagenome | isolation source: active sludge of municipal wastewater-treating anaerobic digesters | place: USA | collected 2014-12-22 ... | reverse complement strand
CAACAACACAGTATCAGTCAGAAAAGCTAATAAAGTCATTGTGATCGCTAAGGGAATAAACCCAACTTCGGTTAGATAAAAACGAGCTGGAGGAATATTGAACCACAAGAAAGCAAGTAGTCCACCAACAATAACAAAAGTAAAAGCTGAAAGGTTGATTTGTTCGTTGAATGCGGCGATTATACCTAGGGCAGAAAATACGATAGCAAGTACTCCACCTGATAGTCCATCAAGACCATCTATAACACCTGATGCAAGAGTAGATAGAAGTACTACCAGGAAAAATGGTATAAACCAAATACCTATATCTATATGTCCAAGAAATGGAACGAAAACCGATGATATACCAAGCTTTTCATAAAACCACCATGCAGAAAACAATCCAAATAGCAACAAAGGAAGAGATCGTAATTGAAAAGGAATTCCGTCAGGGAATCTGTGCGATTTTGAAATAACTACCATATCTTCAATAAAACCCACTAGAGCTCCTATTAGAAATCCTGCTAATGGGAGCCATGTTTGCGAACGTGAAAGAAAGTCAATTTTTCCAGAAGGTCCTCCTGTGCTGAGATATGATAGAAGCCAAAAAACTGCAACTGTAATTGATACAGAAGATACAACGACTAAACCACCCATACGAGGAGTTTTTATCTCTCGTTCACGATGTAGTTCATTAAAAATTGGAGTTCCGTTATTGTCACCAATACCCTTGGTATTCCCTGCACGCTTTTTCCATGCTTTGTGTTTATATAGGTAGTGAGTAAGGATAGGCGTGATGAGTATGCCTATAAAAAAAGAAAACGCAGTAGGTCCTAAGATTTTGATAGCGTTAGTAATATGCATATGTAAGTGTTTTGTATACAGAAAAACGTGATTAATATGTAGTTTTTTGGTTTAATACGGCGTTTACGAGGGTTTGCATATCAGAGAATCGTCCGTCTTTACTAGAACCAAGAACAACTACAACTATAGGTTTACCTATATCTCGATCAAATGACATAACAAGGTTCCCTCCTGCTACATCTGTAAATCCAGTTTTTCCTCCTACTGCATTAGGAATTAAATCAACAACATGATTGGTATTTTCAACTAGATGAATATGGTCTTTTGAGGCTATTTTAGTAACACTCGTACGTGTAGCATCAAGAATATCAGGGATTTTATAGAGAGCATAAGAAAATAAAGTAGCCACATCACGAGCAGATCCGTAGTTGGCTGCTCGTAAAGGATTTTCCAAATCAAGACCAGTTGCGTTGCGAATAGAAAAAGTTGAAAGTCCTATCTCACGAGCTTTTCGATCAAGCGCTTCGGAGAATCGATTGTTATTTTGTTCGTTATAGATTTCATTTAGAAGAGCAACGCCATCGTTAGAAGATGTCACTAATATAAATGAAAGAAGAGCATCAATATCCCACACTTCGTCCAAAATAAGACCAGAATCACCTTCTTCTTCGAGTGCTGTTTTTGAAACTGATAATTCAGTTCCTCTAGGAAAGTACTCATGAGCAACAAGAACAGATAGAAGTTTAGTTATAGACGCCAACGGAAGCTGTGTATCAGCATTGTATTCGTACAAAACTATATTGTCTCTAACATCTAACACAAATGCAGCTTTAGCCTCAAGTTTATTATCCAGAAGTAATGGCGAATGTTCTAATTTATTTATACTCACAGTGTTATCTTCTTCTTTTTTATGCGATAGTGAAGTTACAAAAAGAGCCAGTATCACAAGTATTAAAACGGATACAAGAGTATACGGTATATGTCTTTTAGAGTTATTGAGTTTAATCATAATGTAGAGTCAGATTATTAGATAATTTATTACAGTTTCTATTCCGGCGTATCACGTTTTTCTTCAAAAGTAGAAATTTCTTCACGTACTTTTATATAATCAGGCAATTCAGATGCACTAGTAACGCCCAGATAAGCAAGTAATTGAAAAGACGGTGTATAGATAAAACTGCGCTGGTCTTGTGGATTTTCTGTGCGATCTATGAGCCCTCTGATTGAAAGTGCACGAAGAGAAAACGACGAGTTAACTCCCCGTATGTAATCAATACGAGCACGCGTTACTGGTCCGTAGTACAAGACTATAGCTAGCGTTTCTAGTCCTGCTTTCCCTAATTCTTTTTGAAGTTCGTCTTTTATTAAAGATTGTATTCGTTCAGACATTTCAGGAGCAGTTGCGAGTTGATATGCATTGCCATTACGCATTAGCCGGATACCTCGCTGTTCGCGTATAAGATATTCACTCAGTTCTTCAGCTGCAGTTAAGATATCTTCAGTGGAAACTGTTAGCATATTTGCAAGTTCATTGACGGTAACGGGTTCGCCTTTGAAAAAAAGAAGAGATTCCAGTTGTGAAGCAAGAGAGTTCATGTTTATTAAATGTATCGAGGAGTATTTACCGTGGCAGTTTCTATTTCTATATCTGAAAAAGTGGAATTTTGATGTGCAGCAAGCAATCCTTGTTTGACAAGCTCTAGCATAGCGAGAAATGAAATAATGGTATTTATTTTCGTTTCACGAAGAGAAGAATTTTTGTCTGAATGTAACATAGTAAAATCTGAGAAACGCATAGTTAAAGCCTGTTTAATACGTACTGTAAGTCGGTCCATCATTTCTTCTATACTGACAATCTTCTCAACGATCGTTTTTTTTAGAGTCTCTGTTTTGGGAAAACGTGAAATAACATTAGCTAAGGACTCAAGAATGCGATCTTTTGTAATAGATGAGTGAGGTGCAAATACTGGTTCAAATGTTAACGAAGTTTCTTCGCGTGCAAATAAAACATCCCTTCCGAACCGAATAGATATTCCTCCTGCGAGTTCACGAACTTTTTTGTATAAGCGTAGTCGATCCTGTAGGTCAACAATATCACTTTCCTCTTCAACTGTAAGAGTGAACTCCGGTAATAGCGATTTTGACTTTATAAGCACAAGTGTTGATGCAATGAGCACAAAATGGGAAACATCTTTTGTCGGAAATTCAGAGAGAGTTTTAACATGTTCTAAGTATTCATCAGCTATATTCGCTAATGTCACGTCATTGATGAGTAATTTACGTTTTTCAATTAGAGACAAAAGTAGCTCAAGAGGTCCTTCGAATACAGGTGTTTTTACTGAGAAAATCATATATAAAGAAGCGCTGCACAATAAACTACGATTATTTTTTTTCTTTACGTAATGTCAAACCGAGCTCACGCATCTGTTTTTCGGAAACTGGGGACGGCGCATTCATAACGGCAACTCGACCCTTACCAGTCATAGGAAATGCCTGTACTTCTCGTAGAGATTGTTCGCCGGTTGCTATCATAACTCCTCGTTCAATTCCCATTCCTATACCACCATGCGGTGGAACTCCATAAGAAAAAGCACGAAGCATATGATCGATAGACGCATTTATTTCGTCATCGCTATACCCCATAATTTTGTAAGTGGCACGTAATATTTCTGGGCGATGTGCGCGGATAGAACCACCACCCACTTCAAAACCATTGCATACTAAGTCGTACTGTTGGGCTATAATTTCTCCAATGCGTTCGCATTTTAAATGTTGATTTATGTGATCTTCGCGAGGCATAGAAAACGGATTGTGTGTAAATGTCCATTTATCATCGTCATTCTTTTCAAAAAACGGAAAATCAGTAACCCATGCATATGCCAAAACTCCTCGATTTTTTTCATCTGACGAGCGCATATCAAATTTATCTGCGCCGTATGTATGCAACGCTTCAGCATAAGTTATGCGAGGAAATGGTTTGTGTTTTAGCTCTTTTCCAAAATGTTCCGTAACCGTTATAATCATTTCTTCTATTAGATCCATTACTTCATCACGGGTGACGAAAGACATTTCCAAATCTAACTGCGAGTGTTCATATCCGCGATCCGCACGTAAATCTTCATCTCGCACGCATCGTGCTATTTGAAAATATTTTTCAAATCCAGAAGCCATCAATAACTGTTTATATTGTTGAGGAGATTGAGGAAGCGCATAAAAATTTCCAGGAGCATGGCGTGAAGGTACTAAAAAATCACGAGAACCTTCTGGAGTTGATTGGGTTAAAATCGGTGTTTCAATTTCGATAAAACCTTTTGAGAACAAAAAAGATCGACACCTCTGCACCCACTCGCTACGGATACGGATGTTTTTTTGCATACGCGCGCTTCGAAGATCTATATATCGGTATGCCAAACGAGCCTCCTCGTTTAACCCCAAAGTATCTTTAGTAGGAGTAAACGGGGGTGTTTCTGCGTTTGAAAGTACAGTAAGTGAGGAAGCGACTAATTCTAACTTACCGTTTGGCTCGTTAGAGTTAATGAGGTTTTCTTTACGTGCTTTTACTTCACCTTCAAGTTGTATAACCCATTCTGAACGAAGAATTTCTGCTTGTTCATATACTTTTTCAGCTTTTGGAGTTATTACAACTTGCACTTTTCCTGTTTCGTCACGAACATCAATAAAAATAAGTTTTCCATGGTCACGTCTAACATCTACCCAACCAGAAATAGAAGTAGTTTGTCCAATTTTTTCCGGAAGATATTTTATTAGCGTTCTGGCCATATATGCTTAAGTATACGGATTTTTAGAACTTTTTCCAAAGTGTATAAAAATGAAACTTTGAAATTTGATTTAATAAAATATGTTTGACAAAATCTATTTTTAGTGTATTTTATATTTCAGAACAAACAACAAACAAGGAGAATGAGATGGAATTTCAGGAGCTGATAGAGGAGTTTATGAAGCACAGGTGTCTTCTAATCCGAGAGGAAATTACCAAGAGTAAGGTGGACATCGTTGCAACCGCCTTTTCCCTTTTGGATTTTAAATCAGCGAAACCTATCTGGGTTCACATCGATTCAGAAGGTGGAGATGTGAATGCCGCTCGCAATCTGGGAGATGCATTTCAGATGGCTAGGTCACCTGTGTATGGTCTGGTGACTGGAATAGCGGCATCCTCAGCTTTTGTGCTTTTGCAGATGTGCGATCGTAGGATTTCATATCCAAACGCACGTCTGCTATTTCATGGGATCTCCACTAGAGTCGGGATTGACGACCCTGACTTTAAGTTTAGGGTCAGAAATGCCAAACTTCTCCATAAAAAAAACTTGGAGGAGCTGGCAGTTCGTTCCGGACAACCGATGAGCAAGATACGTCGGTGGTCCAGGATGGAGAGGATGTTCAGTGCTCAGGAAGCCTTGGAACTCGGCTTTTTGGATGCCATTGAACAACCTCGAAAGAAGAGATAGTTGGCGGCCGGCGCCCCATGGGGCGACCGGCCTGTTTTTTTAAATTGTCTTTTTACTATAAAATTCCTACTTTCTGTTTCACCTCGTACATTTTTTCTTGTGCGCGAGAACGAGCTTTCTTACCTCCATTTTGTAGTGCTTTGCGAATATATTTTTCATCCTGTGCGATAGAATCACGTCTTTCACGTAAAGGTTTAATGTATGCATCCATATCTTCAATAAGAGCTTCTTTGAGAGTTTTGTAGTTCCCTTTATTAGATTCATATAGCGAAGAGAGTTCATTTTCATTTTTAAAAAGTTTGTGTATAGAAAAAACGTTGTGTGGAAAATCACCAGATGAATCGGTAACGATACTCATGACGGCTTTTTGGATTTTTTCACGAGTAGCAAATAATGGAATAGTATTTCCATAGTTTTTACTCATTTTTTTTCCGTCAATACCAGGAACGATTGCAACGTCTTTCAAGATGAGATGTTCAGGTAATTTAAAGATTTTTCCGAAAGTATTGTTGAATTTTTCTGCTATATCTCTGGCATATTCAATATGTTGTTTTTGATCTAGTCCAACTGGTACAACATCCGCGTTTTGTATCAAAATATCCGAGGCCATTAGTACTGGATAATTAAACAATCCAACATTAGGATCATAACCTTTAGCGATAGAATCTTTGTATGCATGTGAACGTTGAAGATAAGGCACAGTGACTAGCGTGTTGAAGATCCACGTTAACTCGGTAACTTCAGGAACATCTGATTGAAGATAGAGCGTAGTTTTTTCGGGATCTAATCCAATTGCAAGATAGTCCAAAACGATATCTAAAGTTTCTCGAGCCAATTCTTCTTTATTGTGGACTGTGGTCATTGCATGGTAGTTTGCAACAAAGATGTAGTTTTCGTAATTCTCCTGAAGATCTACATACTGCTTCATTGCACCAAAATAATTGCCGATATGAGGTCGACCTGTTGGTTTGATTCCGGAAAGCAGTATTTTTTTACTCATATCTTATTGAAAATGTTCTGATAGGTATGAAGATATAGTGTTTATTGCTATACGCTCTTGTTTCATTGAATCGCGGTCACGGATTGTTACAGTTTGATCTTTTAGGGTGTCATAATCAACTGTGATAGCAAATGGTGTGCCTATTTCATCTTGTCTACGATAACGTTTTCCAATTGACCCTGATTCGTCATACATTAATCGTAAGTTTTTCTTAAGTTCTCTAGTTATTTCTTTAGCTTTTTCAGCAAGCCCATCTTTTTTCATAAGAGGAAGTACAGCTACTTGAATAGGTGCGATTATAGGTTTTAAACGCAATACAACACGCATCTCTCCTTCTACCTCTTCTTCATCATAGGCATCAGACAGTATTGCAAGAATTGTTCGGTCGACTCCTAATGATGGTTCAATAACATGTGGAGTGAAATGTAGTTTTTGATCTTCATCAAAATATGTTAGATCTATTCCACTATATTCGGAGTGTCGAACTAAATCATAGTCTGTGCGATATGCGAGTCCGTAGAGTTCTTCACGACCGAAAGGATATTTAAATTCAAAATCTATAGTGCGTTTAGAGTAAAAAGCGAGATCTTTTTCTGCAATTTCATGTTCAAAAACATGTTCTTTTTTTAACCCTATTTCCTTCATCCAATCAATCATTACACCTCTCCACTCTTCAAATGCATGCTTCCAGTTTTCAGGAGAAACGAAATATTCTACTTCCATTTGTTCAAATTCTCGAGAGCGAAACAAAAAGTTACCCGGAGAAATCTCGTTACGGAATGCTTTGCCGATTTGAGCCAGGCCGAATGGAAGTTTAGGATGAAAAGAATCTAGAACGTTTTTAAAATTAACAAACATTCCACCAGCCGTCTCAGGTCGTAGATAAGAAATAGATTCCCCATCTTCTGTTGCACCTATATTTGTCTTAAACATCATGTTGAATTGCTTTTCGCCGCTTAGATTACCATCACACTCAGGACATTTATCAAGATTTTCGAGGTGATCGGCGCGAAATCGACGTTTACATTTCGAACATTCTACAAGTGGATCAGAGAAACCCGATACATGACCTGAAGCCTCCCATACTCGGGGGTTCATCAAAATAGCAGAGTGAATTCCATACATATCATCACGATCAGTAACAAATCGTTTCCACCAAAGATTTTTAACGTTATGCTTTAACTCAGCCCCAAGTGGACCATAATCCCACGTACCAGCTAAACCGCCATAAATCTCGGAACCTTGAAAGATGAGACCGCGTCGTTTGCACAACGAAAGTATTTTTTCCATTCGATCATTTTGTTCTTTTGTCATAAAAACTATAACAAATGTTATATTTAAATAATAACACACCGAGAACAAATCGTCTCAGTAAAAAATTTAAAACATTTAAAAACTATAATCCTTCTTTTTTTAGCTCCTCAAGTAACTCTTCAGCTCGTTTAGACAGGCGTTCCGGCATAGCAAATACAATACGAACTAACAGAGCTCCTCGTTTTCCTGTACCATAAGGTATTCCCTTATCTTTAATACGGAGTACTTCATTTGGTTTGGTGCCACGAGGTATTTTTAGTTCAGTAGATCCTTCGAGTGTTTCGATATTAACTACGGTTCCTGTTAGAGCATCCGATATTTTTATAGGAAGATTCATAACGAGATCGTTACCCTCTTTTTTGAAAGTGGGATGAGGTGTAACATGAACCTTTATGTATAAATCTCCTGGAGATCCATTTTGGATCGCCTCTCCTCCACCAGATAGACGAATCATTTCACCATTCTCGATACCAGGTGGAATAACGATACGCACTTCTTGCTGTTCACGTGTAATACCGTCTCCTCGACACTTTGTACAATGTTCTTTAGGAACTTCTCCTCGTCCGTAGCAAGTACCACATGTTATCACAGTTGCAAATGTTCCAAATAATGAAGTTTTAGTTTCCTTTATTTTTCCTTTTCCCGCACAAACAGAGCATGTTTGAAGAGGAGAGCCAGGTTTAGCACCAGTCCCGTTACAGGTTCCACATGTAGAGTTTTTTGTTATAAGAACGTTACGTTCAGTTCCGAATACAGACTCTTTAAAAGAAAGTTCAACGTCTATAGAGATATCACGACCTCGTCTTACTTTATTTCTTCCTCCTCCAAAAAAATCTCCAAAAATATCACCAAGATCAAATTCAAACCCTCTACCTGCTTGTGTAAATTGAGAGAAATCAAATCCTTCGAATCCTGAAAAACCTCCTTGTCCGCTAGAGCCAAAGGTGCGTCCGTACGTATCATATTCAGCGCGTTTTTGATCATCACTTAAAATAGAGTAAGCTTCATTGATTTCTTTGAATTTAGCTTCATCACCACCTTTTTTATCTGGGTGGTATTTATGAGCGAGTTCACGAAATGCTTTTTTTATTTCACTTTTTGATGCATTTCGCTCAACACCTAAAATTTCGTAATAATTCTTAGACATGATTTACTAAGCTTTCCCATCGGAGCTATCTTTTTTCTCATCATTTTCTGTTGTTTTCTGTTCTGATTGCATATGTGCCCCGATTTTTTGCATTTCTGTTGAAAGCGACTGGATACTCTGATTAATTGAAGTAGAGTCGACACCATCTTTTGCTTTTTTCACGTCTTCAATTTTTGAACGTACGTTAGAAGCAAGTTCTGAAGGTATTTTGTCACCTGCTTCTGTGAGTGCTTTTTCAGCTATTGCTATAGTTTGTTCGGCTAGATTTCGCGCATCGGCTAGTTCTTTTTTCTTTTTGTCATCTTCAGCGTGTTTTTCTGCGTCTTGTTTCATACGGTTTATATCATCATCAGAAAGAGATGAGCTTCCTTCTATTTTGATTGACTGTTCTTTACCTGTGGTTTTGTCTTTCGCTTTAACAGTGAGGATTCCGTTGGCGTCTATATCAAAAGTAACTTCTATTTGTGGTGTTCCACGTGTAGCAGGCGGTATACCATCTAGAATGAATCGTCCCAAATTACGATTATCTGAAGCCATAGGTCGCTCTCCTTGTACTACATGTATTTCTACTGAAGTCTGGTTGTCTGCAGCGGTTGAAAAAACTTGAGATTTAGATACTGGGATCGTCGTGTTTTTATCAATAAGTTTCGTAGCAACTCCACCCAACGTCTCTATACCAAGTGAAAGAGGTGTAACATCCAATAATAAAACGTCGCGTACATCACCCTGCAAAATACCTGCTTGAATTGCTGCTCCTGAAGCTACAACTTCGTCAGGATTAATTGTACGATTAGGTTCTTTTCCGAAAAACTCTTTAACTGCAGATTGAATAGCAGGCATTCGTGTCTGTCCTCCAACAAGAATAACTTCATCGATGTCGTTAACTTTAAAAGGTGAATCTTCAATTACCTGTTTTGTGATTGTCATCGCTCGATCTATAAACTCTTGAGTTAGCTCTTCAAGTTTGGAACGGGAAATTTTTACAAGTAAGTGGCGCGGCCCAGAGGAGTCAGATGCTATAAATGGGATGTTTACTTCGGTCTCTGTAGTAGTAGATAGTTCATGTTTTGCTTTCTCTGCAGCTTCATCAAGGCGCTGTAGAGCCAACGGATCCTTTGAGATATCAAGGCCACTTTCTTTTTTAAATTCTTCCAGGATGTGTTTAACAATTTTCTGATCTATATCACGTCCACCTAGATGGCTGTCTCCACCAGTAGCTTTTACTTCAACTACATCATCTGCAACTTCTAATACCGAAATATCGAATGTACCTCCACCAAAGTCAAACACTACGATTTGCTCATTTTTCTTTTTGTTGAAACCATACGCAAGAGCTGCTGCGGTCGGTTCGTTTATGATGCGCTGTACGTTGAGACCTGCAATTTTACCCGCATCTTTTGTTGCCTTGCGCTGAGAGTCGTTAAAATATGCGGGTACTGTTATAACCGCCTCAGTTATTTTTTCACCCAGACGTGCTTCTGCGTCAGCTTTAAGTTTGCTGAGAATCATTGCTGAAATTTCTTCAGGTCTGTAAGTCGTGTCATTCATACGCACTGCGGCGCCACCATCGCTTTCTTCTATAATCTCAAAAGGAACAGAAGAGCGTTCTTTTTGAACAGTTTCTTCAGAAAAACGATGACCCATTAGTCGCTTAATTCCATAAATCGTATTTTTAGGATTCGTAACTGCTTGACGACGCGCAATTAAACCAACGAGACGGTCGCCTGTTTTTGATATCGCAACAACTGAAGGAGTTGTTCGATTTCCTTCAGCGTTTTCTATTACATGCGGTTCCCCGCTTTCAACATACGACATCGCACAGTTTGTCGTACCAAGATCTATTCCGAGTATTTTTCCCATAATTTGTATGAAAAATATTTTATTCCTGATAATGTCCCACTATTACTTTTGGAGCACGAATAAGTTTGTCGTGGAGTGTATATCCGCGCTGGATAACGTCCAAAATAATACCGTCATCTTTCTTTGTGTCAACTGGATTTGTGCCAGCAGAATCGTGTTGTGAAGGATCAAAAGGTTCATTCAATGGTGTTAATTGGGAAACTCCGTTATCACGAAGTACAGATAAAAATTGAGCGTAAATATGTTCTATGCCCCGTCTCCAATTTTCAGGAGCTTGTTCCCATGTATTGCGGTCACGAAACGCCATATCGAATGAATCTAAGATAGGGATACATTGAGCAATAAAATCTTCCGTAGCATAACGAACTGCATCTTTACGCCTTGCTTCATCCCCTTTACGATAGTTGATAAGATCAGCTTTAGCTCGTTGCCAGCCGGCAAGATATTCACTGGCCTGCTTTTTACATGCAGAGAGCTCTTTTTTTAGTGCAGTAGCGCTTTTTTTTGTGAATGATGATAGTTCTTTTTCTTCTTCTGTTAAGATTATATCGTCATTTTCAGATTGTTTATTGTGAGTGTTCATAAAAATATACTCTATCTTTGATAGCGTTTATCTAGTGATTTAAAAACGTCTATCACCTTCTTAGGATATATAAAATAAAAGAAACTATTTTATCTTTTACTCCACTGTGGCGCACGTCTAGCTTTTTTCAATCCGAATTTTTTGCGTTCAACTATACGAGCGTCACGCTTAAGAAAGCCTATAGGTTTCAATATAGAGCGAAGAGATGGATCGTTTTTAATGAGTGCGCGAGCTATCCCAAGACGTACTGCTTCTGCTTGAGCACGAATACCGCCTCCTTTAACCTTAACTGTTATTTCCGCATCTGGTATTTTAGTTACAACGAGAGGATCGGTTACGGTATGGCGTAAATCTTCCGTGTTAAAGAAGTCTTTATACGAACGATCATTGATTGTGATGAGTAGTTTTTTGCCAAAAGTAACGCGTACGCGGGCTAAAGCTTCCTTGCGCCTTCCAATTCCTTCGTAGTACATATTTTCTTTTTTCTTGAGTGATGAAGTTATCATAAGTTATGCTTGTATAGTAAGTCGTCGCATCATTCGTGCTCGGAGTTTGTTTGACGGTAACATACCATAAACCGCCTTTCTAAGTGCTTCAGGCATACCTTTCTTTTCTACAATTGATCCAAGTGTGCGTTTTTTAACGCCACCAAGATAACCTGAATGACTATGAAAAACAGTTGTACGTAATTTCTTTTGTGATATATCCATTTTACTTGCGTTGATGACGGTAACCTTTCGTTTAGGGTCAATGTTTCTTGAAAAAGAAACTTCATCTTTTCCTCGAAGAGATTTTACAACAGCAGTAGCTACTCTTCCGATTTTTTTGTTTTGTGCATCGATAGTTATCATAAGATTATATAAATTCAATGATTGCTTCAGGTGCGGCGTCACTTTCGCGGTTTCCAACTTTTGTAATTCGAGTATAACCTCCAGCGCGATCTTTAAATCGTGGGGCAAGAGTATCTAGTAGTTTGGTTACTGGGGCTAAGTCTTTAGATCCAAGAGTTGAGACAAGTGCTCTACGAGTTGCTAGAGAAGATGTTTTTGCTCGTGTTATAAGTTTTTCAACAATCGACCTTATTTCCTTAGCTCGGGCTTCAGTTGTTTGGATTTTTTCATGAAGAATGAGCTCACGTGCAAGAGAACGAAGGAGCGCTTTACGTTGTCCTTGTTCCCTTCCAAATTTTCTGTTTGTGTTGTGATGCCTCATACTTACATTTTTAAAAATAAATACTTCTCTAAGCGCTAATATCTATCTTATAACTTTCTATTGGCGCAAAATGATACCATAATTTGCAAGTGCTCGGCGAATTTCTTGTAATCCCTTATCGCCTAGGCCATCTACCTCAAGTAAATCACTCTCCTTTTTACGTACAAGACCTCCTACAGTGCGAATATTGGCTCCTGAAAGGGCATTTTCAGTTCTTGTGGAAAGTCCTAGAGACTCAATTCGTGTTTTAAGAAATTCTTTTGATTCTTCTTCACTATGAGTAGCTTGCTCAGCTACAGTTTCTCCACCCTGCACTTCTTTGACTACTGCTTCTTCAAAATCCTCTTCTTGAAAGCCCACTATCGCTTTAAGTTGATGAATCATTGTTGCAATAGATCGTTCAAGAACTTCACGAGGAGAAATAGAGCCGTCTGTTTCTATAAAGATTTTTAAACGGTTAAAATCAGTTCGATCTCCTACTCTCATGTTTTCAACCTCGTATGAAGCACGTCGTATTGGCGTAAAGACCGCATCCAAAACAATAGCGCCGATTTCAACACGATCCTTTTGTATTTCCTCTTTTGGAACATACCCTAAACCATGTTCTACGGTCATTTCGATATTGAGTTCTTTTTTTGTAGTTATCTCGGTTATGTATAGGTCAGGATTGAGAACAGACATTTGACCCGGAACTGTTATATCTCCCGCAGTTACTCGTTTAGGTCCTTTTACAGAAAGAGTAACTTTTTGGGGTTCTTCAGAAATCATTTGAAACTTAACTTGACGCAGGTTCAACAATAGTGTTACTACATCCTCTCTTATTCCTTCGATAGTAGAAAATTCATGTGGAACTCCATCTATTTTTACTGAAGTAATGGCAGCACCTGGAATAGATGAAAGTATAATGCGACGTAGAGAATTACCTAGAGTGTGACCATACCCCGGATAAAGACCGTCAATTTGATACTCACCAAAAGATTCTTTTTCAAGGATAACTTTTGGCTGTGATGGTAAATGAATCGCGTATTCCATAACTCAATCTAAAAAATTAGGCGATTAACGTGAATAAAATTCGACAATTGATGTAAAGTTAAAAGCAGACGGCATTTCTGTATTTTTCGGTAATCCGCTGATTTTCCAGCAATTTTTTTTCTCATCAAAAACAATCCACGAAGGAAGTGTTGGAGACATCTCTTTTTCATTATCACTTTTTGTAAATGGTCGTAAGTTACGACTTTCTTCTCGTACAGCTATTATATCTCCTTCCGAAATGATGTGTGATGCAACTCGAATTTTCTTTCCATTAACTGTGATATGTCCATGAGATACCATTTGACGTGCTGCGCGATGTGTTGGAGCGAGTCCTATACGGAAAACAACGTTATCTAGGCGACGTTCGAGCATTACAAACAAAATGACAGCCGGGTCCCCAGTTTTTGATGAGGATTCTTTTGCATAACGAGAGAATTGGCGTTCACTAACACCATAGTAAAAGCGTACTCGTTGTTTTTCACGAAGAGCAATATTATAAGCGGAAATATTTTTTCGATGTTTGTCTTTATCTTGTGTTTTTTTCTTTCGCGCTTCTGAAAGTGCAAAACGCTCCGTTTGTGTTTGTTCGAAAACGGAAGGGCCGAGGCGACGAGCTATTTTAAATCGTTTGAGACGTTGCATATTCAAGAGATTTAGACACGACGAGGTTTCTTTGGACGTGGACCATTAAAAGGTACTGGGGTACGATCTTGTAATGAAGACACTGTAGCTCCACTTTTTGCAAGAAAAGAACGTATAGCAGATTCTCGACCAGAACCGACTCCAGAGATGATTGCTGTAATTTCACGAATACCAAACTGTTTTGCGCGATCACCTATAAGTTCTCCAACTTTTGCAGCGGCAAAAGGAGTGCCCTTTTTTGCCCCTTTAAAACCTAGAGAGCCACTTGAAGACCAAGTAACCACATCACCTTCACGTGTCGCAAGAGATACCTTGGTGTTGTTATACGTGGCTTCAATAAAAAGTGTGCCTGAATCTAGTCGTTTCCTACTTACGCGAGAACTAGCCGTCTGTGCGGTTCCTTCAGTTCCTCCTGCCTTTGTTGCAACACGTTTTTTACCCATACCTATTTCAATTCAATTTTACGTTTACCAGATCCCATAGTTTTACGTACATTCCCACGAACGGTACGTGAATTAGTTTTCGTTCTTTGACCTCTAGTTGGGAGTTTTCTGCTATGCCGACCTCCACGATATGAATTTATATCTTTAAGTCTCTTAATGTTACCAGAGATTTCACGTTTTAAATCTCCCTCTAGTATGTATCCCTCAAGAGCCTTTCGGATTGCATTTTCTTCTGTTTCAGTTAAAGTTCCGGCTTTTTTATCTGCAGGAACTTGGGCAACCATTAAAATATTAAGTGCACGAGAACGACCTATACCATATACGGCGGTTAGAGCGAAAGCAATTTGTTTATTGTCCGGTAGTGTAATGCCCGCGATTCTCATGGAAAATATAACTTAAATTTTCATTTTCTTTCGTTATCCTTGTCGTTGTTTATGGCGCGGGTTTGAACACAAAACACGAACTCGTCCTTTACGTCGAACAAGTTTGCATTTATTGCAACGTTTTTTTACAGAAGATTTAACCCGCATACTTAATAAGGTCTGACAGAAACAAAAACAGCGTCTAAATCAGACGTTACACACGAGCTTACTCAGCCACACGTGGAACCACGACATAATACCATTATGTCCGTCTATGTGCAACTATTTTTCCTCAGAAATTTATATGCGACGGATAATTCTCGGGCGTCCGCCATATTGATCAAAAAGGATCTCTACTTTGTCTCCTACAATGATACGAATACGATTAAGTCGCATCTTACCGCTTAATTGGGCTATAATTGTCGATTGTTCGACTGAATTATCTGCAGTTTTATAGTTTTCTGGTATTTCATCTACTTCAACACGAAACATTGCGTTTGCAAGCGCTTCTATGACTATTCCTGTAGCCAATTCAGATCCTTCTGGGATTTTTATCATGTATAACAGTATATCTTATTTTTTCGAACCTATCACAATGTTAATATCTTTCGGATCAGATGGAAGTGATCGACGCCACACAGGAGCTATTGAAACATCGGCGTTGTCAATGCTTGGGTAGGATTTTAATATAGGATCTACACCTGAAGCTCCTCGTTTTTTTCCTGCGATATCTTTTGCAAGTGCTTCTGCATCAAACTGCCACACCAAATTTGTAACACCTGTTACCTTTAGATCTACTTCACTGAGATTGATAAGAGTTGTAGTGGTTGCTATAGGATGCAGAACAACGGCTGATTTATCTTCAAATAAAACAGATGATCCAGGAACATCTTGAACAAATGCTCGTGCAATTTGACCTGCAAGCGAAGATTCTTCTACAGCAAGAACTTTGGCAACTCCTTTTAATCGTATAGCAACAGATGAGTCGGTTGATCCTGTAGAATTTGGTATTTCCTGAAATGCTACAGATATTGTTTCAGGAACTGGCAAAAATCCCTTAGGAACAGCATCTAAAACCGTATTTTTGAGTGAAGTTTCAAGTTCTGTTTTAAGTTCTTCTTGTGCTGTTTGGGTGTCGTTTTTTGTTGCGGTTTTTACTACACCTGCAAAACCACCCGTCATAGGTGTTTTGCTTCTCGCATAAACACTGTAAAATAACGGGTCTTTTTTTTCTCGAAACGCAGGAAGAACGAAGTCTGTTAGACCTATGTTGTATGTTTCTCCTACTGCATCTGCATAAACTTCTACCTCAACACTTCCTGGAATGATTTCCCCAGAAGAATTTTTTGTTGAAGCAGGAATAGAAATAGATGACGGAGTTCGAAAAACTAGTCCTTCTGGAGTTTCAAATCTAGTGTTTTTTATCAAAAGCAGTGGTTCCGCTGATTTATTGTAGACTACAATTGAGCCTCCTGATGCACGTTCTATAAGCTCCTCACCCGTTGCCAAAACTTCTTTTGATAATTCTTTTTCAATAGTAACAACTTCAAAACGGATATCATTTGGTTGTGTGGGAGTTAGGTACGCAGTAAGTGAGTAATCTAGATTCGCTAACGTACGTTTTGGATATACGGTTACAGTAGCGTGAGAGAAAATAGACGAAAGAACCATTACAACAATAATGAGGCCTAATCCAACAATGCTTCCTCGTATTACATACCGTTTCCAGTTTGATTTTTTTCTATCGACGTAGCGAGGAGGAAGAGAAACGCCTAGATCATCTGCAGAAAGAGTATTTTCTGTATTAGATGGATCACTTGAAGAAGATGTTTGTTGTCGTTCGATGGGGATATTACGAATAGATCGCTTTTCCTGATGTATAAAATCTTGCATATCGTTATATATAGTGATTAATGTTTAGAGACAGATATATTCTACAGAGAATTATTGTTTTTCATAGTCAGGAATCTGTGGATATAGAGGGCGAAAAAAGGTATTAGTGGATTTAAAAGGCGTACACCTGCCCGTACAACACAAAAATGCGAAATTTGTTCAGCAATGACAAGAGTGGTGGGAATAACTTCACCTGTTGTGGGATGAGGTATTTCTGTGGGCAATAATATGTCTTTAATGCGTGTAAATTCACCGCTATTTCCGAATAAAAGAGCAGTTTTAGGAAGTGGAGACTCTTCTAGAGTGGGAATAAGCGCTTGTGTGGCAGATGATTTCCAAGCAGAACGTACGTACGAAGCATACGTTTCGTATTTTTTAGAAATAGTAGAATCAAGTTTTTTGTTTTTTAGTCCTTGCATAATACCTAAAACTTCGCTGGCTATGACACGTGATTTTTGTGAAAACTGTCTTATAGCAGTTCGTACTCCAAATGGAAAGCTCAATGTTTCTGAGAGTATTCCATTTCGAACTAAGGAAATATCTGTTACTTCAGCTGAAATATCAAGTGCCAAAAAAGAAGTGTCAGTTGCAAGGGTATCTCGTATGCCAAAAAACAGAATCGAGGGTTCAGCGTGATGCGTTATTTGTTTATATCCAAAAAATCTTCCCACAACATCTTCCATGTATAACGAGAGAGATTCTGACAATATACCAGTAGTAACTGAAAATGAAATACGATCTGCTTTTTTGCCGTAAGGATTATCTACAGAATATCCGTTAAGTCGGACGTCGATTATATCCTGTTGAAGAACTTTTGCTCTGTCATGTTTATCAGCTAGTGCAAGGCGTGTTTTTGCAGAGTTTCTTTCAAGTAGATCTAGAATTGTTTTTTTTGTTACGACAGACTCATTAGGAAGTACGACGTCTATATGATGAGTTTGCGAAACATACCATGGTGATCCGTAAGCACAATGCACGGAATCAATATGGCCGTGACGCACGTGACGAGATGCAATGTGAGGGATACCTTTTATGGTAATCTCTTGACAAGCATCAGCGAGTGCCTGCAAAGTGGCACTAGCAAAACGGTCAAAAATCAGGCGTTCATGAAAAGGTATAGATTTTGAGACACTATGTACGATAAACGGTTTACTGTTTGGATGTATTAAACACAGTGTTGCATGTACAGCACCACTTTCCACTGTACACAACAAAACGCTACGTTCTCTTTTTTGTGTAGTTCCAAATATTCCCACGGTAAGTATATTGTAGCACCACTTTGTTATGTGGTGTTATCCACTTTAGAACATTCATTGTTAAAGGTCTTTAACCACAACTGCTTTTATACGACGTACACCTGCTGCTACCGCCTCTTCTTTTACAATATGAATACCACCAATATCGCGTGTATTATCTACATGAGGTCCACCGCAGAATTCACGAGAAACAACTTCTTCAGGGGTTACTATCTCATATATCGATACTATGTCTGGATATTTGGCTCCAAATTCCATTTCTGCGCCAAGCTTTTCAGCTTCTTCTTTAGGAATTTCTTTACGCATAACTGGTATTCCCTTTTTTATCCATCCATTGATATATGTTTCTATTAATTTTTTCTGCTCTTCAGTGAGTTTTTCTCCGTGCGAAAAATCAAATCGAAGACGTTCGGGTGTGATATTGCTTCCTTTCTGTTTTATATGAGAGCCTAAGACTTTTTTTAATGCTGCGTTAAGTAAGTGTGTTGCAGTATGAAGTTGAATAACCGCAGGGTTGGAGGCATCTGCTAGACCCCCTTTAAATTTTTGATCAGAACCTACACGGGAAACATCTCTATGTTTTTTCATAGCTTCCGAAAATCCTTGTTCGTCTACGGCGATTCCTTTTTCCTTTGCTACTTCTGCTATAATTTCAAAAGGAAAACCATAAGTGGTAAATAGAGACATAGCATTTTCTCCAGATATTTTGCTTCCCATTTTTTCAAACTCCTTAAGACCACGTGAAAGTGTTTTAGAAAACTTCTCAACTTCTTCAGTCAAAGTCGTTATGATTGAGGTTTCTTTTTTCTGTAATTCAGGGTAGTGAATGGAATATGTACGAACGATTACATTTACAAAAATCTTAATATTTTCAGGTGAAGGTATATAACCTTGAGTGTGTAATATTCCACGGCGTATAAGACGACGCAACACATAACCTCGTTCAGTATTAGAAGGCGTCACACCATCTGCTATCATAAATACTGCCGAACGCATATGATCAGATAGTATTCGTTGTGAACGTTCATTAGGCGATAAAGTACGCGCAATATTCATAATAGGAACAAATAAATCGGTTTCAAATACGTTTTGTTTGTCCTGAAGGACTATAGAGAGACGTTCAAGCCCAGCACCTGTGTCAACATTTTGTTGAGCAAGTTTACCTACTACTTTTCCATCTCTTTTTTCGTACTCCATAAATACATCATTCCATATTTCAACGACTCGCCCAGTTTTTGTTGCTTTCTTAAACTCGTCTAGATTGTCAATAGAACCTTGTCTTGGATTCAAATCGTAAAACATCTCTGTATCAGGGCCGCAAGGGCCGCTATCTCCAGGGCTCCACCAATTATCTTCTGCGCCTAAAAAAAAGATACGTTTAGAAGGTACACCATTTTTCTGCCAGAACATGGCGGATTCTTCATCTCTAGGTGCATTTTTATCTCCTGCAAAACAGGTTACATACAGACGTGAAGGATCTAGACCAAAACCTTCTTCTGTAGATGTGAGTAATTCGTAACTCCAAGCAATTGCTTCTTGTTTAAAATAATCTCCAAACGACCAGTTGCCTAACATTTCAAAAAAAGTGAGATGTCGGTTGTCGCCAACATCATCTATATCTCCAGTGCGTACGCACTTTTGTATATTGACTATTCGGTTACCTTTAGGGTGTGGAGTGCCCATTAAATATGAAATGAGAGGTTGCATGCCTGCGGTCGTAAACAACGTTGAAGCGTCACCAACAGGTATAAGCGATGCGGATGGAATTATAGAGTGTCCGCGTTTTTCAAAAAATGTCAGAAATCTGTTCCGTATATCGTTTGAATTCATGCTACAAAGTAAGATTCTTTTTAAGGGAAGAAGTAATTTTGTTGGGGCCTATAAAAGCAAGGTTGAGATTTGTGTTTCTAAATACTTTTCGGGCAATAGTTTGTACTTCTTGTTCAGTAACTCTCTCTATTTCTTCTATTACTTTTTCAGGGGTTTTGATTGGCCGATGAAAAATTTCTTGCCCTCCATACCAGTCTGCTAGTTCATCTGAGGATTCAAGACCCATAAGCATAGTTCCTATTATAAATTCCTTTGCTTTCGTCAGTTCTTCTTTAGAAATCAGGTTGTTTTTTAACGTGTTAAGTTCTTTTAGAATTTCTTTTACGACTTCTTCAAAACGTTCTGTTGTAACTCCTGAGGCGATTTTAAAAATACCTGTGTCAGTTGCGGTTTGATTACCTGCACGTACGTAATAGCACACGCCCATCTCTTCTCGTAATTTTTGGAACAAACGCGAGCTCATGCCTTGTCCGAGCACTGTTGCTAGTATGTCGTATATAGGATTCTGTTTGTCTGATAATGTGCATGAACGAAACCCTAGAAGAAAATGGGTTTGGTCAGTTTTTTTGTACTTTGAAAGAATCATAGGGGCTCGTTGACTCTCTTTTGTTTTTTTTCTTTTGAGATATACACCAGATTGAATATTCTTAAATAGTTTTTTTATTGTACGTAGAGCACTTGCAGGATCTATATCTCCGGATACAGTAATGCAGGTTTTAGGTGCAGTATAGTGACGTGTTCTGTATCGTATAAAATCATTGCGTTTAAATGCTTTTATGTTTTCTTTTGATCCTATTATAGGACGTCCCGCACTCTGCTCACGGTACATCAATGCATCTAATACGTCATGAACAGTCCGTTGAGGCAGATCTTCGTACATGTTGATCTCTTCAATTATGACACCCCTTTCTTTTTCGATCTCTTGAGCGGGCAAAAGCGGGTTTAGATATAGATCTGACACAATATCAAGTATACGATCAAACTGATGCGTACGTGCTTTAGCCCAATATCCTGTTACTTCTTCGCTCGTGAACGCATTATTTGTTGCTCCCATTGAATCGAGTTCTTGAGAAATAGCAAGAGATGAGGGACGGTTAATTGTTCCCTTAAAACACATATGTTCAAGAAAATGTGAAATTCCATTTTCCTTTTTACTTTCATACCGTGAGCCAGTTTCAACAAGCGCTTGTACGGTTACAGTCGGGTTTCCTTTCATAGGAACCACAATAATGCGCATGCCGTTGCTAAGAACAGTTCTATAGAATTTTTTATTCATATAAATTGTTTAAGAATCTCAATATCTTTCTTATGTATAGGTAGAAGTGCACGTGAGTAAACAGCTGATGCTGGGTGGTATAACGGCACAACTTCTACTTTACCGTAAGAGACATTAGCAGTATACAGTTTTCCATGAGCAATAGAAATTGGCTCTATATGTAGAGACAAATCTAGATGTTCCATAATGTATTGCATAGAAAACCTTCCTAGTGTTGCTATAACTTTTGGTTTTATAATTTCTATTTGACGATCAAGGAAAGGCCCGTATACCACTATTTCTTCAGGAGTCGGGTCTCGATTTTCTGGAGGACGATCTTTTACGATATTTGTAATGTAAACGCTTTTTCTATCTAAATTAATATGAGCAAGCAGTTCATCTAAAATTTTTCCTGCCATTCCGCAAAATGGTCGACCAGTTTGAGCTTCATTGCGTCCAGGAGCTTCACCAATAAACATAATAGAAGCTTCGTGACTTCCCTCTCCAACAACAGGAAGATAGTGATTTTTTGTGCGATATGAATAGAGTGGTGATGTTGTAAACGCAAGCAATTCGTCCCTAATTGCACGCAATTTTTCTGTAGCTTCAGAATTTTTCATATTTTACATAATATCATGCAGTCTTTTATGCCAGGAATTTTTGCAGCAATGTTTTCAGTTGATGATGTAATACAATCAACTTAACCTTTTACTTTTAACCTAGATAGTTATTCAATAAAAATGTAAAATGGTCAAACATAGAAATTGTTGCTTTTTGATTTTCTGCAAGTACTATCGCTTATAGGTTTGTTCGTTGACAGTGAAAGTTAAACAAAGAACATACAGAAAGGAGTTTGAGAAATGAACGACGACCTACGTAACAAGGTGTTCGTATTGGACACGAGCACGCTAATCCACGCGCCAGATATCGTGGATCCTACGCGCTCTCCATTTGAGAACAACGATATTGTTTTACCTATCGTTGTTCTAAGAGAACTTGATGGCTTGAAGTCCGATCCTCGTCGTGGAGGAAACGCCAGGCGCGTGATTCGGCTCCTTGACACCGTGTTCTCAGATAAAGACGCCATGTTGAGGGGAGTAAAAAATCTCTCAGGAGGCGTCATGCGTGTGGTTGGTGCAGATGGAGGTGAGTTCTCTCTTCCCAAAGAATATTCTGGTAACACGGCAGATGACCTAATTCTGCGAGTTGCCGGAGAATCCTCTGTACGAGGGAATAACACCATTCTCGTCACGATGGACGGAGCGTTGCGATTGAAGGCGCGTGCAGCCGGTTTAGAAGCGCAAGAACTTCATGCCGGCAAGGTCGAGCGTCCGCAAACTCTAGCACCGCACATCGTCGAAGTCCCGGCTCCGTCTCATGTAATCGATCAACTCTACCAAGAGGGATCGATTTCGGTGGAAGACGTTAGTCTTCCCTATGGCATGCAGTACAACGCGTGCTGTAGAGTGTTGGACAAAAATCATAAATGCGCATTGGGCATTTATACCGCTCAAGAACGCATCGTGGTAGTTCGAAAGAGCGACAATTGCAGGCGTGGAACCGTTGTTCCCCGTAATGCGGAACAGCTGTTTGCGTATGCGCTTGCTACGAAGAAGGAGGTTCTGGCGACTATCCTCGTTGGTGTCGCTGGAACCGGGAAGACTCTCATGGCACTCAAGGCGGGTGTTGACCTGCTTGAGGACCCCGAGTCATCAATACGTCGGATTTTGTGCTTCAGACCGACGATTGAACTCGGGTCTCCATTAGGGTTTCTCCCTGGCTCAGCGGAGGAGAAGTTCGCGCCATGGGCTTCCGCTGTACAAGCCAATCTTCTTCTTCTCTTTTCCAGGCGCAATAACTCTAGGAGAGAAGAAGAGAGTAAGAAGCGCCCCAAGCAATCCGCGGATCCACGTGAACGGCTCGGGAAATATATGAAGGAAGGTATTATTTCCATTGAGCCCGTTACGTTTATCCGCGGAACCACCTTCCCAAACTCATTCATTGTGGTGGATGAGGCTCAGAACCTAACGCCACACGAGGTGAAGGCGCTTCTCACGCGCGCTGGAGAAGGCTCGAGAGTGGTGTTGACTGGGGACCTTACCCAGATTGACACTCCACACCTCGACGCCGGGTCCTGCGGGCTGGCAAAAGCGCTGGAACGCATGAGGGGTGAGGAGTTCGGGGCTATCGAGTTGGTTAAGGGTGAGCGCTCGCCTTTGGCTACTCTGATAGCCGAACTCTTCGCAGATCTTTAATAAACTTTCACTGGAATCATCCGCCCGGCGGTAAACCGGGCGGAATTTTTTTATATTTTTGAAAATTATTTTTTTGATATAAATTTAACGTTTTTATAAAACATATTTAGAGCGAAGCTCTTGACCCTTCTTTTCTTTTGCGCTATTGCACATTATCCCCAGACATTTTTCTCATAGCATTAGGTATGATGTGAAGGTATTTATTAAAGTAATTTTTTCTGTGACCTATGCCAAAACAAATTCTTCCTCGAGTTTCAAAAATAACAAAGCGGAATGGGGCGACAGTTCCTTTTGATGTAGAAAAGATAGCCATTGCTGTAAAAAAAGCTATGCAGGCTACAGGAGAATATGTTGAAGGTTCTCATGAAAAAGTTGCTAAGGCAGTCGAGAAAACGCTTCAGAGACGAAAACAAGCCGATTCTAAGTTTATTCCAAGTGTTGAGGGGGTTCAGGATGAGGTTGAGAAAGAATTGATGCTTTTAGGTTTTACAACTACCGCCAAAGCTTACATTTTATATCGAGTTGAGCGATCTCGTATTCGTTACCAACATGGTCAAATTCCTGAGCATGTCAAAAAACTTTCCGAAGAGAGTAAAAAATATTTTGAAGGTAACCCGCTTGGTGAGTTTGTATATTTACGAACATATGCTCGCTGGATTGAGTCAGAAAATCGTCGTGAGACATGGGTTGAAACAGTTGGTAGGTATATGTCGTTTATGCGAGAAAATCTTGGCAGAAAACTTTCTGACGCTGAATATGCTGAATTGCACGAAGCAATACTTAAACAGGAGGTAATGCCTTCTATGCGTCTTATGCAATTTTCAGGAGAACCAGCACGCAGATGTAATACTTGCGCTTATAACTGTACTTACACTGCACCAACAAAAATAGAAGATTTCGCTGAAATAATGTACCTATCAATGCAGGGGTGTGGAGTAGGTTTTACAGTTGAAAGTCAGAACATAGAACAATTACCCCAAATTAAGAAACAGACAGGAAAAAAGCTTCCAACGTACACAGTGGCTGACTCAAAAGAAGGATGGTGTGACGCATTAACCCACGGCCTAAAAACTTGGTACTCAGGAAAAGATGTTGAATTCGATTATTCCCTTGTTCGACCTGCAGGGGCTCGCTTAAAAATAATGGGTGGAAAAGCTTCGGGTCCAGAACCACTTCGTTCCCTTCTTGCATTTGCTCGTGAAAAAATCTTGAAACGGCAAGGGCGTCGTCTCCGCCCTATAGATGCTCATGATATTATCTGCAAGATTGGAGAATGTGTGGTTTCAGGGGGTGTACGTCGTACGGCCATGATTTCTTTAACAGACCTAGATGACTCCGACATGAGAGACGCTAAAAAAGGTAGGTTTTATGTTACTGAACCTTATCGTGTAGTTGCTAACAATTCTGCGGTATACGAAACACGACCCACAAATACTGAACTTATGGAAGAGTGGGTTGCTCTTATGAAGAGCGGATCAGGTGAACGAGGTATTTTTAACCGCGGGTCATTGCACAAAACGATACCAGAACGCCGATTGAAATACTTTCAGAAAAAAGGATTGATGACGGAGGATGGTACTATGCTTGCTCCAATAGGAACTAACCCATGCGCTGAAATCATTCTACAACCCAAGCAGTTCTGCAATCTTTCTGAAGTTATAGCGCGTGCAGGAGATACTCGAAAAGATTTAGTGCGAAAGGCACGACTTGCTTCTATTTTGGGAACATATCAATCAACTCTTACAAATTTCAAATATATTTCTAAGGAATGGACTCAGAATTGTAAAGAAGAATCTTTACTTGGTGTATCTGTTACTGGACAGTGGGACTGTGAAAAATCTCGAGAACCTGCAACTCTTCGTGCAATGCGTAATGAGGCTATTCGTGTAAATGCGCGATATGCAAAACGATTTGGAGTTAATCCATCTAAATCAATAACAGCTGTTAAACCTTCAGGAACTGTATCACAAGCGTTTAATTGCTCTTCTGGTATTCATCCACGTCATTCTGAGTATTACATTCGCCGTATTCGGATCTCTGCAACTGATTCCCTATTCCGCATGATGAGAGATCAAGGGGTTCCACATCAACCAGAAGTTGGGCAAACAGTAGACAATGCGACTACTTACGTTATTGAATTTCCGGTACGTTCTCCAGAACATTCTAAATATAAAGACGATTTTTCAGCAATCGAACAACTTGAATATTGGAAAAAAGTGAAACTTAACTATACCGAGCACAACCCTTCAGCCACCATTTCAGTCGGTGAAGACGAATGGATTGCGGTGGTTGATTGGGTTCAGAAAAACTGGGATATTATAGGTGGTTTATCTTTTCTTCCTCGTTTTGACCACGTATATCAACTTGCTCCCTATGAAGAAATAGATAAAAAGCGATACGATGAAATGGTTGCTGCTTTCCCAAATATAGATTATGCAAAATTATTGATGTATGAGGTAACTGATGGGACAGAGCAAAAAAGAGAGCTTGCCTGCGCAGGTGGAACTTGTGAAGTAGAGCCAATGCCTGAAAATGCTCCAAAAATCGCGAAAGTAAAAACTACTTAACTTCTGGTTATATGTTCTATACCAGAAAAGGAGACGATGGTACTTCGGGTCTTTTCAATTTTAAAGATCGTTTTCAAAAAGATAGTCCTATATACGACGCCTTAGGTTCAGTTGATGAATTAAATTCCTTGTTGGGAGTTCTTCGTGCTCGAACTAGTTCTGTGAAAACACTTTCAGTTTCCAATGAATTATTTACTATACAAAATTGTTTATTCATAGTTCAGGCAGAATTAGCAGGAGCAGATAAAAAACTCTCCAAAAGAAATGTTGAGGATTTGGAAACAACTATCGGGCGAATCGAATTTTACATCGAAAATCCTAATTCATTTATAGTGCCGGGAGCAACAGTAGAATCAGCTCTTTATGATTACGCCAGATCTGTTGCACGCAGAGCTGAGCGCGCAATAATCTCTTTAAAATCTCAAAAAGAGCTTTCACCAGAAACTTACGCTTATATTAATCGTCTTTCCAGTTTTCTTTACGCATTAGCTCGTCTTTCCACTTTTGAAAGTGGAAAGCAAGAATCGAAACCGACATACTAAATTACTCCAAGAATATAAAACTGATTCAAATTTTTAATATTTTTTCTGCTGCATTCAAAGCAGATGGAAGTTCAAAAATTTTATCGTTCACCGTGAAATGCCCCTTGCTATGCTCTACAATGATTTCCGAATTAAACTCTTTCTCAAATAATTCTTTCTGAGCAAGAGGAATAAATGGGTCATCGTCAGAGAAAATTGCAACAGTAGTGCCAGAAATCTCTCGTATCTTTTTAAAATCGATAGGAGTTTCCTCCCACGGTCGCGCTATAGCAATCGCCCTCTCTCCTTCTTCTCGTATTGTTTCTTCGTCAAGTTTCATCCACGGAGCAATTAGAACAACACCTGCAATTTTAGCATTTACAGGAAGAGTTTGAATATAGCGCATAACCGTCTGGCATCCAATGCTATGACCAACAAAAAGAGTTTCTTCGTCTGGATTACAAATCTCAGCTATTGCATTTACCCAAGGTTCTATTTTTGGGATCTTTGGCTCTGGCATTGTAGGAACAATAACGCGCACACCTTTCTCTTCAAGGTTTAATCTGAGCCACTGCAACAGTGGTTCGTTTGGACTTCCAGCCCATCCGTGTATTAATATCGCAGTTTTCATATTACTATCTTACCCGTTAGGTCTTTTTGAACAAAATTTAAATATTCCTAAAAGCATAACACAATTGTTATACTTCTTTTATGAACATTCTTCCAAAAATATTATCAGGAAAAGATACTCTGTTAATTTTTGTTTGGACGGTGGTTGGAATGATATCGGGAGTACTACTTGTGTGGTTTTTTAAACCATCGAAGGTAATTATCGGGGTATTTGTTGATATGGGGCTGTTGTTAGGAATCATAGTTCCTATGGTATGGATAGCAAGACGCAACGGACTCTCAGCTCATTCTTTAGGATTTACTCCTATAAAAATTTCATGGATGTTTGTGGGGATTGGATTAGGATTTGTAGTTTTAGTTGCCGGAGGTTTTGTTTCTTCTATGATTGCAGATTTTTTAGGTATCTCTAGAGGTTTTGATTTTTTAACTATCCGCAGATTGTTTGATGGTCCGCCATGGCTTACCTTCGTAAGTATGAAACTTTTTTGGGGAATTCTCATTCCAATTGCAGAGGAAACTTTATTTCGTGGTGTGTTGTTTCGTTATTTGCGACAGAACCATGCATTTTTACCATCTTTAATTTCCTCATCGATGATATTTTCTGCTTTACACATGGAAGCTAGCTTATTTCCTTTCACCTTTCTTCTAGGTTGTGCTACTGCTTGGATATATGAAAAAAGCGGTTCACTGTATTCTGCATACCTTGTACACATAGCAGTTAATTCTCTTGCAGCAAATTTTTTTCTTTTATCTCTGTTCTCTTAATTTTCAAATAAAATATATCTTTTGAATGCTACTCTCCTTGTTTTTGAGAGAAATATGAATCTGCTTGGGAATGCCACATTTTAGAGTAATATCCTTCTTTTTTGATAAGTTCTCTATGTGAACCCATCTCAACAATCTCTCCGTGTCTAAAGACTACAATTTTGTCTACTCCACGTACAGTGTTGAAACGGTGAGAAACTAGAAAAAGTGTTCTATCACTCACTGCTTTTTCTATATGACTGAAAAATTTTTCTTCAGCTATAGCGTCAACTGACGCTGTCGGCTCATCAAGAATAACCACATGTCCCTTTCGATAAATAGTACGTGCCAGAGCAAGTCTTTGTCGTTGCCCATGAGAAAGCTCTATTCCTTTATCAAACTCAACCCCTATTTGTGAGTCGTATTTATCTGGAAGCATTTTTATAAAAGAATGTGCATCGGCTAGTTGTGAAGATGTTTCAACATCTTTTCTAGAAATCTTTGATTCAGAGCGTCCAATTGCAATGGACTCTGCTATTGTAAAATCGTGAATACGATACTCTTGTAATAATATAGATAGATATGAACCCCACTCTTTGAGAGATAGCTCAGATAAAGGTATGCCATTTATAAGTATTTTACCTTCTGTTGGATCATAGATACGTGCCAAAAGTTTCAGTAAAGTCGTTTTCCCTGCTCCATTCTCTCCCACTAATGCTATTTTTTCTCCAGGTTCAATTACTATATTTATGTGTCTAAGAGCCCAATTAGAACTCCCTTCGTATTTGAAAGATACATCACGAAACTCAATACGAGGAGATTTCTTAAGCTTAAGATGAACTGGATTAGAAACCTCCTTTATCTTTCGATCTGTATCCAATATAGTAAAAATATCTCGTACATATAGCGTTTGTTCATACTGACGCGCAATAGCGAAGAGAAGACTGGTGCTCATACCTGAGAATTGTCCTAGTACGCTTGTTAAGAATACAATGTCTCCTATTCCACTTTCACCGCTTATTACTTTTTTAATTATTAGATAAAAAGCTAAACCAATTCCCGATGCACTAATAAAAGAAGCGATAATGCTGTACCATAATCGAGTATGATCTAAAACAATCTGTTCATTCTTGAATGTGTCTATAATATTTTTTGCTCGTGTAATAAGGTAATCTGTAGCTTGTAGCAACTTTGTCTGTATTACACCTTGGCGAGAATAAATATGCGAACGAATACTTCCATAAAGCTTTTGTCGTGGTGAATTTTCTGACCAAATAAACCATCGCAATCTACCATATTTTAGTTGAACAATTAACGTAGGAATGAGACTAACTAATACTACTAGAAAAATTATAGGATAACGTATTGCGAGCCCTGCTGATACAAAAATTCCTATGATAAGAGAAACACTGTTGAATTGTTCTTCAGCGAGGTTAATAACTGGATAATTACCTCTATCAAAAGCTCTTGTCAATAAATTTTGAAATTCAGGGTTTTCATAATGTGCAATATCAATATCGGCACGTTTCCGCATAAGAGCAATGTCAACTCCTTGTTCAGCTTCTATGTACCATCGCTTTACTACGTATGTTTCAAAAGCATCGCTAAGTCGTAACAGGGCCCAAATCGCACCATAAAGCAAAATTAACAATACGGGGATAGAAGATCCTTTAGAAAGAGTCATTACTAGAGAGTCGACTATAGAACCCGTAATCTTCGCCTGTACTAGAGGCAATAGGTTTGTAATCACATTGATGAGTAAAAGTAAAAACGCAAAACCTGGGGCAAACCCCCACACTAATTTACAAGCGCGAAAAATTATTCTAAATATTCCAATCGGAGACAGTTTCATAATCAAATTTCTCTTAAAAATTCATAAAGCAAATTGTACTTTATTTTTTGATTTTTTAAAAAAATAAACGACTCTTTTTAGTGATTACTTACTCTTTGGCCATATATTAGCTGCTCTTGGATATAGTTTTGTCAATGGATGGTTCTTACAGTCATGTTTACGCGCAGGACAAATCTGTCTTCCATATTCTATGAATCTATATGTAATTGTGTTCCACTGAGATTTTGGAAAAAGCTTCATAAGATCTTGTTCTATTTTGTTTGGGTCATGGTATTTAGTAAGACCTAGTTTGTTTGAAAAACGAATAACATGAGTATCTACGGCAATGCCCTCATTAATCCCAAAAGCATTTGAAAGAATTACATTTGCTGTTTTGCGAGCAACTCCTCGGAGAGTTAGAAGTTCATTCATAGTACGAGGTACTTTTCCTTTAAAGTTTTTTTTCACTAAGCGGGCTGTCTCAAGAATATATCGTGCTTTTGTGTTAAAAAATCCTGTAGAGCGAATATCGCGAGCAAATTCTCTTATGTTAGCTTCAAGGTAGTCGTCTAGTGTTTGATATTTTTTAAAAAGAGTTTGAGTAACTTGATTTACTTTTTTATCTGTGCACTGTGCAGATAAAATAACTGCAACTAGAAGCTCCCAAGGGTTTTTAAATTTGAGCGCAATTTTTGCGTCAGGGAAAAGTTTCTTAAGCGTGCGAGATATTTTTTTTGCGCGCACTTGTTGTGCTTTAGTCATGTCTGTTGTGGAATTGATAGAGCTAGATATTCAAGTACGAGTTTAAGCGAAACGCCTCGACGTAGAAGAAACTCTAGTGTTCTCTGTAAGATCTTCAATGATTGACGGTTAGATTGAATATCTTTACACAACCGTTCTTCCAGGGCATGCAGAAGTGCAATCGGTAAATGCAAATTTCTATTTTCAATGTATGGCACAAGTATTTTTAATCGTTGTGCAAACGAAGATTTTAGAAAATCTTCAGCTAGAGTAGATGGAAGTTTTGTTTCATCATGAACTAAGTGCTCAAGGCGCGACAATAAAGTTGGAAGAAGAATGCTCTCGCTAGGAATAATAAATATAAACTGGGTACGCTCACCCGGCTCTTCCGTAAGTTTTAAAAGTGCGTTTTGAGCTTCGACAGTTGCTTGGGCAAATGCAAGTACAAAAATTCTTCGTCGACCTTCAGGAATGCAAGTTTGGGTTTGTTCAAAAATATTTCGTACATCATCAATCAAAAGTGTTTCCGTTGTCTGTGAAAGCACCTCAGAATCCTCTGGGATAAATTCTTGCCGTATCCGAGGCAAAATAGTGTCATACGTGCCTACGGCAAAAAGTGCATGATGAGCCATTACGTACATAAGTAGTTATCGTTTTGCAACAATAGATTTTTTATACGTATCAAGATGTTCTAGTGCAATACCAGTTCCCTTGGCTACACATAGAAGCGCATCATCTGAAACTATAGCTTTCACTCCAGTTGTTCTTAAAATAAGCTCGGGGAAATTTTTAAGCTGAGAGGTTCCGCCGGTCATAGTAATCCCCTTTTCAATAATGTCTGCAGCAAGCTCTGGTGGAGTCTCCTGAAACACGTCTTTTATGGCTCGCACCATCTCTCTCAATTCACGTCGTACCGCCTTTACAACCTCGTTTGTTTTAATTTCCATCTCGCGCGGAAGGCCAGTAACAACATCACGCCCTCGCACCTTCATAGATAGCTCATCTTCAACAGGAACCGCTGATCCGACCCCTATTTTGATTCGTTCTGAAGTTTTCTCCCCTATGTTAAGGTTGTAATTTTTTTTCACATAATCAATAATAGCTTGATCTATTTTATTCCCTGCGACCTTTACTGACGAGCAAGTTACAATTCCACCAAGTGAAATAATTGCAACGTCAGTAGTTCCTCCTCCTATATCTACAATCATTCGTCCTTCAGGATCTTGTATGGGAATGCCAGCTCCTATTGCAGATAAAATGGGTTCTTTTATAACATACGCTTGGCGCGCACCTGCTCTAATCGCTGCTTCTACTACAGCTCGTCGTTCAGTTGACGTAACGCCAGCCGGAACAGAAATTAGAACATCTGGTTTCCAAATGTTAAATCGACCAAGTGCACGACCAATAAAATATCGCAACATCGCTTCGGTAACTCTATAATCTGCTATAACTCCATCTTTCATCGGACGATACGCAATTATATTTTCCGGTGTTTTACCAATCATTTCTTTGGCTTTGTTGCCTACGGCCAATATTTTATTGTCAACAAGAGAAACCGTTACCACTGAAGGTTCATTTAGTACTATTCCTTTTCCAGGAATATACACAAGCACATTCGTTGTACCCAGATCGATACCTAGTTTTTTGGACCAAAACTTCATGTTCTCAATATGCTACAGGATTTTTTCTTATTTTTCAAAAAAAGAAACGCCCAGGCGGGGGCGTCAAACAAAAAAAGAACATAAAATCATCCCTTTCCACATCCCAATACTCTGGCCCGCCTTGTTTTGTCAATATAGCGGACCCAGACACTATGGAGAACACCGTTTAAATACCTAAACTCAACGGGATCCTCCTTCCCCATATCAGTGAAAAATAAATCGTGTTCCCAGAGAATATCCAAAATCTTTTTTCGGATTATCCTTTCCTCACTTGGGCGACATCCGCGGTCCAAAACCTCGCGGATGTAAGTTGCGATCTCTCTAGCTACTCCAGCCTCAAAGAACTCCAGTCCTTCTCTCACGAGACACCTCCCTGGTAGGTCTACCCAGACGTTACACGGAAACACGCTCTAATGCAACATTGATGCTTTTTAGTTTTTCTTCGGCTCTCTCGTAACCTCGGTCTATATAGTGAATGTTGTGAATGTACGAAGTTCCTTTCGCTGAGCATGCAGCAATAATATATGCAAGTCCTGCGCGTAAATCTGGCGTATATAACTCACGTCCTGTTAGTTTGGAAGGACCCTTGATTACTGCTTTGTGTGGGTGTGCAACTGTAATGTTGGCACCCATAGAAACCAGATCAGCAGTATATGCAAGCCTTCCTTCAAAAATCATCTCCTCCACAATACTTTCACCACCGGCTTGTGTACACAAAACAGTGAATGGAGATTGTAGATCGGTCGGGAATCCTGGATATTCATGTGTTCTTAGGGTTATTGGTTTAAGATTCTCGTTTTTAATTGTATTATCGACAATGCGTATTTCATTATTAGAGTGTGTTATCGGAATCCCCATATCCTTTAAAATCATCACCGGAAGTTCTAGATGAGCAGGTTCAACACCAGTAATCGTAAGATCGCGTGCACATAGAGCTCCGAGCGCAAGATAACTACCTGCCTCAATACGATCTGGAATGACACGGTGCGAAGTAAGATTTTTTGGGGATAGAGGAGTACCATTAGTTCCGCGTACTACAAGAGTACTTGTTCCAATCCCAGTGATATCTGCCCCTGCCTCTTTCAAAAACTCAGCTACGTCGGTTACTTCAGGTTCTATCGCAACATTTTTAAATGTTGTAGTGCCATGAGCTAACACAGCTGCCATAAGCAATGCTTCTGTACCAGTAACACTTTGTAAGCGAAAGAAAAAATTTCCCCCAGACAATTTTTGAGAAGAAACCGTGAAAGAAGTTCCTATCTCGGAAATAGAGGCGCCAAGGGCAGCGTATCCTTCTAAAAAAATATCTATAGGTCGTTTTCCTATAACACATCCGCCAGGAGTAGGAAACGATACTGTGCCAATTCTTGCGAGAAGTGGGCCAGTAAGAATGATGGATGCTCGTAGTTTGTTTGCTATATCTGTATCAATAGTGCCGTGAGTAATATTTTTCGGATCAATTACAACAGTGTCTCCTTTTCGAGATGTAAGAGCGCCAACGCTTTCCAGCAACTCAAGCATTTTTGTAACATCAGTAATGTCTGGAACATTAGAAAATGAAACGGGTACATCAAAAAGTACACTTGATGCTAGAAGAGGTAAAGCATTGTTCTTTGAGCCAGAAACGGAAATTGAGCCTGAAAGAGTTTTATTCCCGTGAAGTCCCGTTATTTTGAATGCTTCTTTAGACGTGTCCATTGAACGTATTATTGGTATCATATCACATATAGGTATGTATCTCACTACTGTCATCCCCATTGCACCACGAGCTCCTCACGAAGGACTTACTTATTACAGTTCAAAAGAACTTGTGCCAGGTAGTGTTGTAAGGATTACTGTTGGAAACAAAAAGATGCTGGGTCTTGTAGTTGATGTATCAGCAGCAAGCAAGGAAAAAGCCAGAATTAGAAAAGCTTCTTTTTTGCTCAAAAAAATTGATGGAATAGTGCGCCCAGAGCCTTTTGATCCTGATTTGATGCGTGCTATGTATTCAATAGCTAAACATTACGCTCGTCCAATAGGATCCATTGTCAACGCACTCATTCCTGAATCTATTCGAGAATTTGCATTCTCCTCTTTAAATTTTCTTCCGCATATAGAATCAGGGATTATCCCTGATGTGCGAATTGCCGCGGCTTCGTATGAAGAACGCATAAGTAGATACAAATCGCTAACGCGCGAAGCATTTGCAAAAAATAAATCAGTTGTTTTTATCTGCCCAACTAAAATAGAAGTCGAACGTTTAGCTGAACATATAGGAAAAGGAATACCCGATCGGGTGTTTGTTTTAACTGGTGGATTGTCATCAAAAAAAATACTTGAACGCTGGACACAAGCAAGTCTCAACCCATATCCTGTGGTTATTATTACGACAGGGACATTTATTTCTATTTATAGGAAAGATATCGGACTATTTGTGGTAGAACATGAATCATCGCCTCATTACAAACACAAAGAATCTCCTTATCTAGATACACGTACTGTAACAGAATTCATCGCAAGACAACGAGATTGTGATTTAGTATTGGGTGATGTATATCCTCGCATTGAAACTCTACATCGATATTTTACCCATGCTATTTCAGATGTTTCTCGTCCAACCATGCGGCAAGAATATAGTGCAACTGTATCTGTTATAGATATGCGAACACGATCAAACAATGAGGAAAATAAAATAGGATTGTTTTCACATGAGGCACTACGTGCAATTACAGAATCTTTGAATTCGAAGCGCAGAACATTTCTATTCTGCGTACGAAAAGGATATGCTCCTTTTACGATTTGTCGTGACTGTGGTCATGTGTATACATGTGTTCGTTGTGATGTACCCATGACACTTTACGAAACAAAAGACACAGAACAATCACGTATTTTTAGATGTAGACGATGTGGAAAAACTGAAAATGCAAATACTGTTTGTTCCTATTGTCGTTCATGGCGATTTGAAAGTTACGGGGTTGGAATTGAGAATGTGTCACGCGAAGTACAACGCTTGTTCCCTAACGCAATAACTTTTTCAATAAGTCGTGATTTGACAACTACACCTACGATTGCGAAAAAAGTTATCGCTACGTGGGAAAAAACGTCATCGGGAATTTTGTTGGGAACAGAACTAGCGCTTCCTTTACTTGCACCTCGATCGTATGGTCTTGGAGTTATTGTTTCTCTTGACACGCTTACATTTCTACCTGATTTTCGAATGAGTGAACGTGTTTTTTCTATCATCTCTAATCTTGCTTCTCATGCAGAACACTCAGTTATTGTGCAGACTAGAAATCCGGATTACGCTGCAATATCATATGCTCAAACAGGAGATGGAATCGGAATGTACAGATATGAAGAAAACGTTCGCAGAGAATTCGGATATCCACCTTTCCGTATTTTTATTAAGATAACCCGTCGAGGAACGAAAAATTCTGTTATCTCTGATTTAACAGACCTGCAACATAAACTCTCAGGATATACAACAACGCTCTACCCTGCTTTTGTTTCAAAAGTAAAAAATTTATACATAGCACATCTTCTTATTTCAATCGCACCATCTGCTTGGCCAGATGAACAAGTAACTAGTATGTTACGTTCATTACCACCTCAATATTTAGTGTCTGTTGATCCAGAAACGCTTTTGTAAACCGAAAAAACGTCTATCATGGTACAATATAAAAAAATGGTATGATAAAAAAACTTTCAACTGAACCATATAAGGGTGTTCGAGACTTTTACCCAAAAGATCAAGCCGTACAGAATTATATTTTTAATGTATGGAAAAAAGTATGCGAGCGTTTTGGTTACGAAGAATATGGTGCTTCCATCCTTGAACCAACAGAGCTATATTCGAGTAAAACAAGCGATGAAATTGTCTCTGAACAAACTTACACATTTATAGATCGTGGTAAACGTAGTGTAACCCTACGACCTGAAATGACCCCATCGGTGGCTCGTTTGGTAGCAGGTCGTAAGCGCGAACTTTCATTCCCTTTACGTTGGTATTCGATTCCTAATTGTTTTCGTTATGAACGCCCACAACGAGGACGTGTGCGTGAATTTTGGCAGTTAAATGCAGATATATTTGGAGTGCCAGGAATTGAAGCCGAAGTAGAAATTATTGCGTTGGCACACGCTTTAATGAAAGAATTCGGTGCTAAAAACGAAGATTTTGAGATTCGCATTAACGATCGCGGTCTGGTAAAAGAATCTCTTATGACTAGAATGTCTGAGTTAGAAGCAGAAGAAGAACTAAGAAAAATTGACAAAGGGATCTCAAAAGAATCGGGCTCAGACACTTTGCGCCCGGAATCATCGATATCAAAAGTAATCGAGGAATTATCTAAGCGAGGAGTACAAAATATACGTTATGATAGAACTCTCGTACGTGGTTTCCAATATTATACAGGAACCGTTTTTGAGGTATATGACACCAACGATAAAAATCCGCGTTCAATATTCGGAGGAGGACGATACAATAGTCTAACTGAAATGTTTGGTGAGGGTTCTGTGCCTGCGGTCGGTTTTGGAAAAGGAGACGTTATTATACGTGATTTTCTTGAAACACACGGACTGATGCCTAATTTACGGTCATCAACCTCTGTATTTATATGTCCTCTTTCTTATGAATATCGCGATTCTGCAAACAAACTAGCCGATTTTCTTCGTTCGCAAAACATCTCGTGCGCAGTATATTATGGTGATAAAAAAATTGGCGATCAGGTAAAAATTGCAAATAAAAAAAATATACCCTGTATTATAGCAGTTGGTAAAGAAGAACTTATTTCCGGACGTTACACGCTTAAGAAGCTTTCAACTGGTGAGGAATTTTCAGGAACTGAGGACTTTATAGCTTCACGTCTTATTTCTTCATAAATATAACTTATGCGAAAAATTGTTTTTGATATTGAAACAAGAAACATCTTCTCTGATGTCGGAAAAAACGACCCCACTCTTTTAGATATTTCTATAGTTGGTATTTATGATTCAAATACAAATTCGTATTCATCTTATGCACAAGAGGAGTTATCTTATCTATGGCCAATTATTGAGCGTGCGGACCTACTTATTGGATTTAATTCTAACCATTTTGATATTCCATTATTAAATAAATATTACCCAGGTAATCTTTTGCAAATCAAAAGCATAGATATCATGGAGACTATTAAAAATGCTCTAGGAAGAAGATTATCACTTGCTAATGTGGCTGGAACAACTCTTAACCTAAAGAAAAGTGCAGACGGGTTACAGGCAGTACAATGGTGGAAAGAAGGAAAAATTGATGAAATTAGAAAATATTGTATTCATGATGTCAAAGTTACGAAGGATCTATATGATCACATACTTTCCACAAAAAAAATAAAATATCGTGATGGCACTGATATTAGAGAACTTACTCTTGATACTACCAATTGGGAAAGTGGGAGTGACCACGCCTTAACACATACGCTCGGATTTTAAATAATGAGGAATATCCCAGCATATATGTTATAATGCATGCTCTTATTAGAAGAAGTTTGTAAACGTTAATATATACTACAATGCAAAGCGAAAATAAATTACTTATTCCTCTGGCGGTCATAATTGCAGGTGCGCTAATTGGTGGAGCTATCTACTTTAACGGGAGAACATCCCCAACAACCTCACATACCAACACTGATGCACCAGAAATAGATATAAAACCTATATCGTCTGGTGATTATGTACTTGGAAATCCTAACGCTAAGATTTCATTTATAACTTTTTCGGATGTGGACTGTCCTTTCTGCCACACATTTGATGTTACAATGCGCAAGATTATGGATATTTATGGAAAAAATGGAGAAGTTGCTTGGGCTTATCGTCATTTTCCGATAGATCAACTCCACCCTAATGCGAGAGTCAAAGCAGAAAGCGCTGAATGTGTGGGCTCTCTAGCTGGAAACGAAACTTTTTGGAATTACATGGAAATTTTGTTTACCAGAAGCGATGAAACTATTAATGATTTAGGAGATATAGCAGAATCTATTGGAGTCGATAAAAAAGCATTTGAAAAATGTGTTGCAGATAAAACATTTTCAAAGAAAGTAGAGGATCAAATTGTCGAAGCTGCAAAAGCCGGTGCTCGCGGAACGCCATATACTATTATAATCACTCAGGAAGGCACTCTTATTCCACTTAATGGGGCTCTTCCTTACCCTCAAGTAGAAGAGACAGTAAAGACACTTCTTCTAGGGTCCGCCGAATAACCAACTGAAAAGAAAAACACCCTTTCATTCTCTATGGGGTGTTTTTATGATTCTTTTTAATTTTTTTATTTTTCAATTAACCTCCATCGATATACTTCCATAGAATTTTTCCCATCAAACATATCCGTCGGATTAGGTAAAAAAATTTTTCTAGTTCTTATGTCTTCAGTTGCATCTGCTAGCAGACGAAAAAAAAGCTCGAACTCTTTTTCATGGTTTCTAAAATCTATAACATGTCGGCGAAGTTGCGACTTACTGTTTCGGTTTTTTTTCTTTTTACATTCATAAACCACAAATCTATAAACTGGAAGCTTAAACATAGATAAAACTGTATAATAATTAAACAGAGCCTGAATCATAAACAACGGATTGTTGATATCTGATTGCCCAAAAAACTCTACAAATTTGTGGTCTATAATGTCAACACCTTCTTTCCCAGGAGATGACACAACTAAATCTGAAATAGCTTTTATTGGTATAGCTATACCAGGAATGCGCGTCTGAGCTTTTACTTCAATACCCAATACTTTGTGTTTTGGTGGTTTTTCAAGATAAAAACCTATAGCGCGCAAATACTCACCTTCCATTGATTTACGTTTTTTCTTTTTCGCTGTTTTGCTAGTTGCTTTTCCGAATTGTATTTCAAAATCTGGAATATTGCGTAAATATTCTAACCCTAAATCTATAGAAGCTTCTTTTGACAATCCACTGTAAAAATGCTCTAAAGCTTTATGTCCCGCGCGACCAATAACAGAAGACGATGATGACGGTGTGTCGTACACTTCCTCTACATATCGTTTATGCCATGCCAAAGGGTTTCTAAGATATGTGATCAGAGACGAGTAACTCCAGTGAGAAATAGGGTATTTTCGTGACATACTTTCAATGTAGAAGTTTAACTTAGAAGTTAAGCTTCTAAGTTTTTGTCTAGTAGTTTTTTAACTGTTGCGCTTTTTGATGATGACGTATTTTCTCATGAGCTTTTGCTTCAATTTGTCGGATACGTTCGCGAGTTACCCCAAATTCCTTACCCACTTCTTCAAGTGTGTGAGCTATACCGTCAGCCAGTCCGTTGCGCAATTCCAAAATCTTACGCTCTTTTGGCGATAATTCATTAAGTATTTCTCTGATATGTTCTGCTAAAATACGTTGAGATGCTTCTTTATCTGGAGATGGTAAGTGTTCGTCTTTGATGAAATCTCCTAATGTTGAACCTTTTTCATCTTCATCTCCAATAGGTAATTCTAGAGAAACAGTATTCTGATTAATCTGTTGTATATGGTGAATTTTATCTACATCGAGATCCATTTCAACCGCGATTTCTTCAGGAAGCGGTTCTCGTCCAAGATCCTGTGCTAATCGTCGTACAATGCGCTTATACTTAGCTATAGTTTCCACCATGTGCACTGGAATACGTATTGTACGACTTTGATCTGCAATAGCTCGTGTTACCGCCTGACGAATCCACCATGTAGCATATGTTGAAAATTTAAAACCCTTAGCCCAGTCAAATTTCTCTACAGCCTTAAACAAACCAATATTACCTTCTTGTATAAGATCTAGAAGAGTAAGGTTCGAGCTACGATTCGCATATTTTTTTGCTATTGAAACTACGAGACGCAGGTTTGCTCGAGCAAGTATATTCTTCGCTTCCTCGTCTCCCTGCTCTATGCGTTTAGCTAGTTCTTTCTCCATAGAAGCAGAGATGAGATCATATTTCCCTATTTCGCGTAGGTACATTTGAATTGAATCAAATCTTGTATCTTCTTTTTGATATAAAATCTTTTCATTATCTCCTATGTCTAATAAACCTCCTGATTCAATAACATCAACTCCTTCAGATTCTAAACGATCGTATACTTCTTCCAAGAGCAAAACATTATCTTCTATATTTGGAAGCTCTTTAAGAATTTCATCATAAGTTATAAATCCTCGTTCTTTTGCGCGCGCATAAAGCTTTTCCGCCTTTTCACGCATTAATAACTCTCGTCGTGTAATTTTCGTAGGAGATATCTTTTTTTCTGCTACTCGTTTTTTTACAATCTGTTTTCGTTTTATAGTTTTTTTGGATGCATGTTTACTTTTTTTCTGTGAACGTAAACTTTTTTTATTAGATATCTTTTTTGCAGGTTTCTTTTTATGATTTGTTTTTTTCATATTTACATTACATGTTATTAGTGATTTGATAATATGTTATTTATTTTTTGTCATACTACCTTAGATCGTAATGCAGTAAGTTGTCGAAATATATCATTGCATTCAGAAAGATATTTCGCAGTAAGTTGTTCATCTCCTGACGCTTCTGCAGACAATACTTTAGATTTCAATTGTGAGTATTGTTCTTTAAGTAATTCTTCTTCCAATGCCATTAGCATCTCGCCTATGTAAATATAAGGGTCACCATATTCTCCTGACGCCTGTTCGAGTGCAAATAAAACTTTAGTTTCTGCATGAGGTAATCGGTCCGTACCAATAAGCTTAAGAAATTTATTTTTTGAGTCATTTAAAACACTATTATTCTTCTGTAGCTCAAAGAAAGCAGTAATATGTTGTATTAGACGTGTTTTTCTATCAATGTCCGCTTCAGTAAGAGATGCCTCATTCGAACCTATAAGCATAACTTTAGAAAACTCAACTGCAGATGCTTCTTCTTCTACTATAACTTCATCCACTGAAAGTGCTTTTGCAATAACGCCGACAAAATGTTTACGATCTATGCGATTACTGATAATAGATAAAAAAGGCAACACTTCGTTGCGAACTCGCTTCTTGAAATCTCGTTCATCAGTTTTTCCTCTGCTTGCAACTTCCAATAAAAACTCTATAACATGACGAGCTGAGCGAACCGAAGTCTTCCATGTTTTTGTGTTTTTTCTAATTACATCAGCTGGATCACTACCTTCAGGAAGATCTGCTACTTTTACATCCATACCAGCTTCAAGTGCTATACGAGCACTCTTTAGTATCGATTGCACTCCAGCTGTATCAGCATCAAAAGCCAACAAAATATTTTTTGAAAATCGATTAAGGCGTTCTATATGATCGGCCGTTAGCGCTGTGCCTTGTACCGCAACTGTATTTGCAAATCCAACTTGATGCGCCAACAAAAGATCAAATGGCCCTTCTACTAGAATCGAAAAATCATATTTTCGGATAAACGATTTAGCCTTATCCAATCCGTATAATATTTTTCCCTTTTTAAATAATGTAGTTTCTGGAGAATTAATATATTTAGGAGTTTCGTTGTTTTCTATGCCAAATAACCTCCCGGAAAAAGCAATTACACGTCCAGAAGAGTCATAAACTGGCATCATAATCCTTGAGCGAAACACATCATAGTATCCTGATCCAAATTTATTTTCTGACGATCGTTTGATCAGACCAGCACCCTCTATTTCTTGCACAGAAAAACGTTGTTGTATCAAATAGTCATGCAATGCTCGCCAGCCCACCTGTTCGGGACCAGCTATAAATCCTATACGAAACGTACTCAAAGTTTTTTGATTTACACCGCGTTGAGCTAAATATTCTTGTACATCTTTTCGTTTAGCAAGTTCTCGTTCATAAAATACTGTTGCACTTTCAAGTATTTCATACAATCTATTTTCCGTATTAATTGTTATTTTTTGTATCTCTGGAAGTGTAATACCAGCACGTTTTGCTAGTTCTTTTAGAGCTCCTGAAAAATCTAGTCCTTCAAATTGTTCAACAAATGTGAAAATATCTCCAGATGCTCCACATCCAAAACAAAAATAAGCGTCACGTTCTGGTGATACGAAAAATGACGGAGTTTTTTCATGGTGAAAAGGACAGGTAGCTTTAAAATTTTTTCCTGCCTTTTCCAGCCGTATATATGAAGACAGCACCTCAACAATGCCTAGTCTATCTTTTATGCGTTGTGTTATTTCCGACATACACTCCGGCGTAATACAAAACGTCGTGTGTTTATTCGTATGCTTGATCTGTCATTTCACTATCAAGCATATTTTGCAATTCATTAATCATTTCCCATTTTGGACTACCAGGAAGGCCGGTTCCTGCTGGAATCAAACGACCAATTATGACATTTTCCTTAAGTCCGCGCAGATCGTCTTGTTTACCTCTAACTGCTGCGTCAATAAGGACTTTGGTAGTATGTTGAAAAGAAGCTGCTGAAAGAAATGAAGCTCGAGAAAGAGCAACATTAGCTATACCCAAAACAAGAGGAATTACTTTAGCTTCTTTTCCTCCACTCTTAACTGCAAGTTCATTTGCCTCTCGAACTTCAAACATTTCAACAGTAGCCCCGCGGTGTAATTCAGTATCACCTGGATCCTTTACTTGTACGCGTGAGAACATTTGTTTGACTATGACCTCTATGTGTTTACGTGATACAGAAGCCCCTTGCAATTCGTAAATTTTACTTATTTCATCGATTATATACTCCTGAGTATTCTCTTTGCCTGCATGTTTGAAAAGCTCAGTTAAATCTGCTGAACCATCAGTCAATAATTGACCTTTTTTTACATGATCACCTACTTTAACGATCGGCGTTCTTCTGTATTGTACAGAATAAGAAATCTCTGCTTTTGAATTCTTTTTGTCTTCTACTTCAGGTAATATCTTTATTATTTTTTCATTGTTGTGATCTGAAACGTCAGTTACAATTCCGTTTATTTCAGAAATTAGAGCCGGGTTTTTAGGAGGACGTCTTTCAAAGACTTCTTGTACTCGAGGGAGACCAGCCACTATGTCTCCAGAAGCAGCCGCAGCTCCTCCTGCGTGAAATGTGCGCATAGTTAGTTGTGTTGCAGGTTCACCTATAGATTGCGCTGCAACTGTCCCGACAGCCTCACCCAAATCCACTGGTTCTCCTGTTGCAAGATCACGACCATAGCAACGCTGACATACTCCTCGTGAAGTTTCACACGTCATCGGAGATCGTACCCATATCTCCGTTATGCCTTTTTCTTCAATATCTCGGGCGATAGACTCTGTAACAAATTCTCCTTTTTTATACAATACAGAATCACCAAATTTAATATCTTTTGCAAGAAAACGACCTACAGCGTTTTTTGATAGAGATATTTCAATACCGGCTAGATTTTGAGCAGAAACTCGTATTCCTTCTTTTGTTCCGCAATCTTCCTCTATGACAACTACATCCTGTGCCACATCAAACAAACGACGAGTTAAATAACCGGACTGTGCTGTGTTAAGTGCTGTATCTCCAAGACCTTTGCGAGAACCATTAGTGGTAATAAAGTATTCTGTAGGAGAAAGACCCTCCTTACTAGATGAAAGAATTGGGAAGTTAATTACACGTCCTTGAGAACCTGCAATAAGTCCGTACAATCCGGCCATATTAGTGATTTGTCCGATATTACCTCGCGCTCCAGATTTCCACATCGTATATACGTGTCCGTTGGTATCTAGAGAATCTGCAATCACTTTTTCCATTTTCGTACGTACACCATGCCATGTATCAACGTCTTTTCGGTGTTGTTCTTCTTCTGAAAGAAGACCCTCCTCGTACTGTCGCCGGTTGAGTTCAGTTATTTTTCGTGCGTCCTCAATTATTTCCTGTTTCCCTTCTGGAATTGGAACATCTTGAAGCGCAAAAGTAGTTCCTGATTTAGTCGCATAAGTAAATCCAAAATTTTTGATTTTGTCAAAAATCTCTATAATTTGCTCCCTAGGATAGCGCTCTATAAGCGTGAGCACTAGCTCTGCCATTTCTTTCTTCGTGATATCTTTATTTATATATGGATAGTCATTAGGAAGTGTCGCATTAAACAAGAGACGTCCTACAGAAGTTTCAAATGGTTTTCCTTCAAAGGCGCTGTATCGTTCACTATTCGTAGGTTGAACTGTAATCTTTGCACGAGGTGACAATACGTTGAAATCATAAGCCAAAATAGCATCATTAGGAGAAGCAAAAGCACGCCCTTCTCCCTTTTCTCCTGGTATTATTCGTGTCATCCAATAAGATCCCAATACTATATCTTGATGCCCTAATGAAATTATCGGAGTACCTAACCCTGGTCTAAGGATATTCTTCCCTGAAGACATTATCTCTTTTGCTTCAAGTTGCGCTTCTTCTGATAAAGGTACGTGCACAGCCATTTGGTCTCCATCAAAATCTGCGTTGTAAGACTGCACTACAAGCGGATGAATCTGTATAGCTTGTCCTTCTATCAATATAGGCTTGAACGCTTGAATTCCGAGACGATGGAGTGTAGGAGCTCGGTTGAGCAACACATATTTATCTTCAATAACTTCTTCAAGAATACTCCATACCTCAGGACCCATATCATCAACAAGACGACCGGCCCCACGTATGTTATATGCAAATCCACGAGCAATGAGTTTTGAAATAATAAATGGACGGAAGAGCTCAAGGGCCATATGTTTTGGAAGCCCGCATTCATTAAGTTTCAATGTTGGTCCAACAACAATAACAGACCGACCAGAATAATCTACACGCTTTCCTAACAGATTTTGACGAAATATACCCTGTTTACCCTTCAAATTATCAGAAAGAGATTTCAAAGGCCTACGTTGTGATTGTGATACTGCCGCACCCCCTGAAGGATGTCGCATTGAATTATCTATAAGTGCATCAACGGCTTCTTGCAAAATACGCTTTTCATTACGCAAAATAACATTAGGGGCTTTAATTTCTATTAGTTTTTTCAGTCGATTATTACGATTTATCACACGTCGATACAAATCATTAAGATCTGAAGTAGCATGTCGTCCTCCGTCTAGAGCTACCATAGGACGCAAAGCAGCAGGAATAACCGGGATATTAATGAGCATCATCCATTCAGGTCGGATTTTTGACTTTATCATAGCCCGAACGAGTGCTAGTCGTTTTCTAAGTTTTTTCTTTTCTTCAGTTCCTGCATCATCAACACGATTTTCTATTTCTTTTGCTAGTTCTGATAGGTTAATCTCTGACAATAATCGATGTATAGTTTCCGCTCCTATGTTCGCATCAAAAATAGAACCGTATTTTAGAACGAACTTCGCATATGTCGATTCATCAAGCACTAGGTATTTTTGGATAGAAGCTATTTCGCGCTTTGTAGTCAAAAATACTTCTTTTAGCTTTTCGCGTGATTTATCATCTTTAAGAGTTTTATTTTTTGCTTTATATTCTGTATCAAGCTCACGAAGTAATTTTTCACGTTCATCCTCATATACGTCTGTCACTATATATCCTGCAAAGTAAATTACTTTTTCAAGATCCTGTCCAGTAATATCTAGAACCAACCCAATTCGTGAAGGTACATTACGAACAAACCAGATATGCGAAACTGGAGAAGCCAGTGTTATATGTCCCATTCTCTCTCTACGAACAACCGATCGAGTTATTTCAACTCCGCATTTTTCGCAGACAATGCCCTTATAACGAATACCTTTGTATTTTCCACAATAACATTCAAAGTCACGTTCAGGACCAAAAATACGTTCATCAAATAAACCGTTTTTTTCACTACGCTGGGTTCGATAGTTAATGGTTTCTGGTTTTGTCACTTCTCCACGTGACCATTCGATAATTTTCTCAGGACTTGCTACCTTGATACCGACAGTGGAGAACGTCTCCAAAATATCTTGTTGAGTGTTTCTACGCATAAAATTAAAATTACTGATTTTCATTACCCTCTTGTAAAGAAATATCAAGCGCTAAGCCTCGCAAATAGTGCAATAAAACTGAAAATGATGCTGGTGTATTTGATTTAGGTATACGAGCTCCTCGGACGATTGCATCAAAAGCCGATGAGCGCCCCATAATGTCATCTGATTTGATAGTCAACATCTCTCTTAGTGTATAAGCTGCGCCATAACCAAGCAGAGCCCAAACTTCCATTTCTCCAAAACGCTGTCCTCCATTTTGTGCGCGTCCACCGAGAGGTTGTTGCGTAATAAGAGAATAAGGTCCAATGGCGCGCATATGAAGTTTATCTTCAACCATGTGTTCAAGTTTGAGAATATACATGTATCCCACTGAAATTTCGTTTTCAAACGGTTCTCCAGTGAGTCCATCATACAATTTAACTTTACCTGAATCTGGGAACCCAGCTTCAACAAGCTCTTTCTTTATCTCTTCATGAGTTGCACCTGAAAATGGAGGAACCACAGCCTGATATCCTAATGTTTTCGCTGCTAAACCAAGGTGTAATTCAAGAATTTGTCCTAAGTTCATACGGGATGGGACTCCCAGTGGAGTAAGCACAACATCAACAGGCGTACCATCTTCCATGCGAGGCATATCTTCAAGAGGAACTACTCGAGAAATAACTCCTTTATTTCCATGACGTCCTGCTACTTTGTCTCCGACGGTGATATTACGCAATTGAGCTACTTCTATATATATTTTTTTGATGATTCCACTTTCCATTTGATCGCCTCGTTCACGTGAAAATACTTTTACACCGATTACTCGTCCACGCTTACCGCCTTCCATACGCAAAGAAGAATCTTTTACATCGCGAGCTTTATCGCCAAATATAGATCGCAATAGGCGCTCTTCTGGAGTAAGCTGAGATTCTCCTTTCGGCGTAATTTTTCCTACTAGAATATCCCCAGGTTGTACTTCAGAACCTATTCGAATAATACCGTCCTCATCAAGATTTCGTAATTTATTTTCTCCAACATTCGGTATGTCATTTGTGGTTACTTCAGGTCCCAATTTTGTATCACGAACATTGAGCGAGAATTCTTCTATGTGCACCGAAGACAAAACTGATTCGCGCACCAAGCGTTCAGAAATAACAACAGCATCCTCAAAATTATTTCCTGACCAAGGCATAAATGCCACCAGGAGATTTTGTCCAAGAGCTATCTGTCCGCGATCTGAAGTTGAAGTGTCGGCAAGCAATTCACCTCGTTTAACGTGTTGTCCTAGATTAACCGCTGGACGCTGGTGAAATACAGTAAATCCATTTGTACGAGAGAAATTTACTAACTTATATTCATCCTGTTTCCCTTTAGAATTCTTAATTATTATCTTTTGAGCATCTACATACGTCACCTCACCTGCTTCGCGAGCGTATACGAGTCGACCAGAATCACGCGCAGCACGCTCCTCAACTCCAGTTGCAACAAGTGGAGCAGATGGACGAACCGTTGGAACCGCCTGCTTTTGCATGTTCGAACCCATTAAGGCGCGGTTACCAGCGTTGTGGTTAAGAAATGGTATTAAAGCGGTGGCTATAGAATATGCCTGGTTTGTAGCAACATCAATATAATCAACTTCTTTTGGAGGCACTAAATCAGGCACCCCATTTATACGAACTTCTACCTGTGTAGATGTCAAAACTCCTTTCTCATTTCGATCAGAAGCTGCATGAGCAATTTTATATTTTTGTTCATCTTGTGCGTTAAGATACTGTATCTCTCCTGTAATAACCCCGTTTTCTACTTTAGCGTATGGAGTTTCAATAATTCCAAACTCATTTATGCGAGCATAAGTTGCTAAGTGAAGAATAAGTCCAATATTGGGACCTTCTGGTGTATGAATTGGACAAAGTCGCCCATAGTGAGAGTTATGCACATCACGAACTTCAAATCCGGCTCTTTCACGAGTTAAACCACCTGGACCAAGTGCTGAAAAAATACGTAAATGTTCAAGTTCAGAAAGAATGTTCTCTTGAGCCATGAATTGTGAGAGCTGGTTGGTACTATAAAACTCACGGATTTGTGCTTGTAGAGGGCGAGGATTGATTATCTGCATCGGTAACGTAGTCTCTGATTCAATTATGGACATGCGGTCTTGTATATTACGCTTCATGCGTGCAAAACCAACACGCATCTTCTGTTGCATCATTTCTCCAACGAAACGAACGCGACGGGAAGCTAAATCGTCCACATCATCGGGTTGGGAATCAGGAGTTTCATTTAAATGAATAATGTATCCGATTATAGTTACTATATCGTCAAGCGATAATTTTCGCTGTGCAATCGCTTTCTTATCGAGTGGTTTTTTAAAACGTTGATTAAAACGAAAACGGCCTACTTCTGATAAATCGTATCGTTCGGTATCAAAAATAGAGTTTACAAAATCGCGAGCATTATCAGCAGTAGCAAGCTCTCCATCACGGAGTTTCCTATATATCTCTATAAACGAATCGTCTCGATTTTGTGCTGTATCACTTGCAAGAGTTTTTTCTATATAAGGAAGCGCTTGTTGGTTGTCCGCAAAAAGCGCCTTAATCTCATCATTACTTTGGGCACCTAGAATACGTAATAAATGAGTAATAGGAAACTTACGTTTGCGATCTATGCGAACCTGCAAACTTTTGTTTGGCTCAGTTTCTATCTCAATCCATGCTCCGCGAGAAGGAATAATTTTTGCTCCAAAATATTCTTTACCTCTAAATTCTTGAGAAGTAAACAAAACTCCAAATGAACGTATCAGCTGAGAAACGACGACTCTCTCTACTCCGTTAATTATAAACGTACCGTGATCTGTCTGAATTGGGAAGTCTGACAAAAAAATTTCCTGTTCTTTCTCAGTTCCTAGGGTTTTATTGATAAGACGAGCTGTAATCTTTAGCTGGACCTCATAACTTAACTTGTTTTCTTTTGCGTAATACTCATTATACGTAGGTTCCGTAAATACTGGATCTGAAAGATGTAGTTCAAATTTCTTTCCCGAATAATCTGAAATAGGAGAAAATTCTTTAAGAAGTTCCTTTACTCCTTTCTCCATAAGCCAACGAAAGGAAGTTGTTTGAGCCTCGGCGAGATTAGGAAGCTCAATAAGTGGCTTGTGATATCGAGAGAATACTTTCTGTTTAAGCATAAAGCGAGTATGGCTAGGAAAAATAATGATAGAATTTTAAGAGGCACACAAAGACGCATCCTTCTAAAAAGGTAGCGTCCTAAAAAAATAACTATATGCTAGGTATATCTAGCAAAACACTACGTATGATATTTATATAAAATCGAGAGTGCTCTCCGAAACTCATTCTACCCCCGTGATATTGGCAATATACATCAAAAAGAATTTGCGGTCAAGCAGTTTTTATTGCCTGTGGATAATTAATAAATTACACATATTTTCACACTGAAAGTCAAATACTAGTGTGATTCTCGCCACGCACGTATAGCTGCGTGGTTTCCTGATCTTAAAACCTTTGGTACTGCATACCTCTTCCCTTTCCATTCAAACACATCAGGACGAGTATATACATCGCGCGATGCAACATGTTTTTCTTCAACAGAATCAGGATCTCCGAGTACCCCCTTAATATGTCTAGAAACTGCGTCAACTATAAGTGCTGCAGGTATTTCACCGCCTGTTAAAACATACGGACCTACAGAAATCTCTTTTGCTTTGAGTATTTTTCTCACTCGCGCATCAATCCCTTCGTAATGGCCAGCAATCAATACAATGATGTCATATTTTTTAGCATAATCGCGAGCATTTTTTTGTGTAAACTGTTTGCCTCTCGGTGACATTATGAAAATCCCAATATGTTTGTTTTTTATTTTTACTTCTGCAGAAAGCGTTTCTGTTACTGCTAGCACAATCGGTTCAGCTTTCAATACCATACCCGGGCCTCCACCATAAGGAATATCGTCAGTTTTTTTATAAACATCAGCTGTAAAATCACGCGGGTTCACAAAAGAAACTGAGATCTTCCCTTTCTCCTGGGCACGACGAAGCAAAGAACTTCCTATATAAGGAGCTATAGATTCGGGAAATGTTGTTACAATGTAAAACTTCATAAAAACATGCTAACACAAAAACCCGCCGAAGCGGGTTTTGTTATAAAAATTACTGTCTTTTATTCTTCTTTAAGAGCCGCCATAGCATCATCTACATTTGCGGCTGACATTCGTGTAGACCCTTCAGGTTCAAGAATTTTGAGATTCACGCGTGCATTATTCTTCATACCAACCACACGCAAGAGTGTTCGAATGGCCTTGGCAGTATTGCCTGACCGTCCTACAACTGTTCCCATATCCTTCTGATTAACCTTCAATGTAATTAGCACACCCATCTCGTCGACAGTGCGCGTTACCTTTACATCATCCGGATTCTCCACTAGTGCTTTTACAACACTTTCGAGAAACACAGCATCTTGATATTCACTATTCATATTATAAAACTACAATCTGATAAGAAGATTCCGAGCTAACGGAACCTAGTCCGAAAGATAACCTTCCAGAACTCTTGTATTATACAAAAGAAAACTAGAAAGTCCACTTAATTACAAAATATATAAAATTATCTTTCAAAAACCCCTTCTACACAAAAGTCGGTATTCCTTTTAGAAAGCTTTTTCCTGTTTTTGTTACGCTTTTACTGATTATTCTGACTTAGATTCCGAAGTTTCTTCTTTTTCTAATTTCTGTTCCTGTTGTGTTTCCGCTGAAGTTTCTGGTTTTACAGAAGTTGTTTCAGGTGTAGTCTCTGGTTGTTCTTTTTGAATCGGAGACTTTTTCGGTAATGCATTTATCTTCCTACCTGAAATAGTGCCTTCTGTTACTAGCATATTGTAAACGGTGTCCGAAGGTTGTGCTCCTTTTCCCATCCAGTATTTCGCCTTTTCTACATTGATAGATTTTTGTTTCGTTACAGCGTTATAAAAACCTATTTGATCTACATGTTTCCCTGCTTTAGGACCACGTGATGACTCAACAACCACCACGCGAAACGATGGATTATTGGTACGACCGTATCTTTGTAAACGTATCTTAAGCATAAGTTAATACGACGACTAATTGACAGCTGTCAAACTCTACCAAAAACAGAGCGAAAAAGCAAGATTGTGTTAGTATACACCGAAATGAAAAAACATTATAAGAAAACACAAAGAATTGCAGGTCAAAAAAAGGGTGGTAAACGCCAAGAAACTTCCTTTACTTATGAAGCAGTAATAAAAACTACATCAAAAGGTATCGGTTTTACTCAGCATCCAACTAACAAAAATATATCTGTTCGCATAGAAAAAAAGAATCTAAATACTGCATTAAACGGAGACAGAGTAGTAGTAATACTTACTCAAGATCGCTTTCAAGATGATTTCCTAGGTCGTGTAATCACAGTACAACACCGTGCAAAAACTAAGTTTGTCGGCACTGTGCGCAGGGAAAATGGTGTAATGCTTTTTTATCCAGACGACCGAAATGCATATACACCGTTTAAGCTTATCGATCCGATACTGTGCAAACATGATGACAAAGTATTTGTAGAATTACGTAAATGGAATAATAAAAACTCATATCCGGAAGCAGATATAATAGAAATAATTGGGAAAAAAGGTCTACATGAAGTAGAGATACGTTCTATTACACTAGAAAACAACATAGATGACACTTTTCCAAAGGAAGTTGAAAATGAAGCGCTGTACGTATACAGCAACTATGAAAAATATTCAAATATCACAAATCGTCGCGATTTCCGTGGAACTCCCACGTTTTCAATAGATCCATCAGACGCTAAAGATTTCGATGATGCGTTATCAATTTCATATTTGTCAGATGGAACATTAGAAGTAGGCATTCATATTGCCGATGTGTCTTTTTTTGTAACACCAGGAAGTGTACTTGACCAAGAAGCTCAAAAACGTGGTTTTTCTTCTTACCTGGTAGATCGTACTATACCAATGCTCCCCGAGATACTTTCTAACGATTTATGCAGTCTTAAACAAGACGTAGATCGCTACACGTACTCTATATGGTTCAACATGACACCAGAAGGAAAAATTCTTTCTCATGATTTTGGACGCTCCATTATCCGTTCTCAAAAACGATTTACCTATGATGAGGCTCAAAAGATACTTGATGCAAAATCTGGAATTTTTTTCAAGGAGCTCAACTCACTTAATGTAATAGCTAAAAAATACCGTGCTAAACGAATGAAGCGTGGTGCAATTGATTTTGAACAACACGAGGTGCACTTCGAACTTGCCGATGACGGCGTACCACTCTATGCGTATCTTAAAGAGCGCCTTGATACCCACAAATTAATTGAAGAATTTATGCTTCTTGCTAACCAACAAATAGCAAACTATATATATTCTAAGTACGGAAAAAAGAAACATCCGTTTATGTATAGAGTTCATGATGCACCAAATTCAGAGCGTATAAGAGATCTCGCTGAATTCTCCAAAGCTCTTGGACATCCAATTAAATTTTCCCAACGGGGTTACATAACTGGACGTTCACTCAATACTCTTTTTACAAATGTTGCAGGAACACCTGAAGAAAGCCTAATCCTTACTGCTGGACTTCGTTCAATGGCAAAAGCCGAATATACAACAAGAAATATCGGCCACTTTGGACTTGCACTTTCTGCTTATGCTCAGTTCACTTCCCCCATACGTCGTTATCCCGACATCTTGGTACACCGTTTACTTGAACATGATCGCTTATACGGCACTCTCCCTTTTGAATCTTACTCTATGTATGAAACCCTTTCTAACACTCTCTCCCAACGAGAATTATCTATTATAGATGCGGAGCGAGAATCTATTAAACTAAAGCAGGCTGAATATATGTCTGCTAGAATTGGAAAAGAATTTTACGGTGTCATCTCTGGGGTTTCTGATTGGGGTTTTTTTGTTGAAGAGCGGGACACGCACGCAGAAGGACTTATACGACTCTCTAATATGCACAACGATTATTATATTCATGAGCCAAAAAAATATCGCATTATAGGAAAACGAACTAAAACCGTTTTTTCTCTAGGTGATGAGGTTCGTTTTCGCGTCATAAATGTTGATGTAGATAAAAAACTAATTGACTGCTCAATAGTTTAAAATTTTCCTTAATTTAGTACATTGTATATTAAGCAAACAGTTGTACAATTAATGATATGTCACCACTAACCATGTTTTCTTTTGCCTCTCCTGAAACAATTCCTAATAAAGTATATTGGGCTTTATTTGGAATAGCTATTTTTGCCTGGGCCATTGCTTCAAGTATCCTATGGTTCCATTGGAGAACATATGGTTCAAACACAAAACGTATAGTGCGTATAAGACGAGTTTACCTTGTTGGTTCGCTAATAATACTTTCTATCGCGATTGGTTTTATTTTTTTATTGTAGCGTATGAACAACCATCACATTGAAGACACAAAACTACAACCCGACAAAAATATTCGCAAGCTTATAAACCTTGAAGAAGGAGAGCAAGTTTTACTTGAAGCCCGACGACATATGTTTGTTTTATATAGTCGAATTACTTTTTTGTTAATGCTTTTGATAGTTCCCTTAGTTTTTGTTCCTACAACTGGAACTCTAATCAACAAAATTACTGGTGCAACTTATGGCATGCAAATTGTAAGTTTTCTTTTTATACTCTGGTGTCTTTTTTTGTGGGTGCTTTTCTTTTTCTATTGGACTGACTACTACCTTGATGTTTGGATCATCACAAATAAACGTATATTTGACATAGATCAGCAAGGTATTTTTCGGCGTGAAGTATCGGTCACTAATCTAGAACGAGTACAAGATGTAACTGTATCAGTAAATGGTATTTTTGCGACGTTCTTGAAGTTCGGAGATATTCATGTGCAAACTGCTGGAAGTCAAATGGATTTCTCTATAAAAAATGCTTCCAATCCTATGATAATAAAAGAAACTATAATGCGTGCACACGAAAATTTGGTAAATCTACGCAACCACCAAACAAACACGATTTGAGCGAGAGTAGATAACTCTTTGTTTTTTGACTTAATCTTTTTTGTTTTGCAAAGCAAGCTAGATGTTGAGAATTTTATAAATATCTACCCAGAAAAAAGTGAGTTCTTCTGGAGGTATTAGAGTTACGCGTAAAATTATTTAGCAACAGCTACTGCTTCTGTAAATGAAACGGATAACAACTGCGACACAGCGTCATGCCCCATAGTAACACCATATAAAACACCTGCGCGCGACATTGTTTCGCGATTGTGCGTTATCAAAATAAGTTGAGTTTTTTGAGCTAAATTTTCAATCATATCTCCATACCGTTTAGAGTTCGCTTCATCTAAAGCGGCATCTGTTTCATCTAGAATTATAAATGGAGGTGGATTAACTTGAGACATTGCAAAAATAAGCGCAATTGAAGTCAGCGCTCGCTCACCTCCTGAAAGCATTTCTAGCCCGCGAATACGTTTTCTAGGCAAAGACACTGTTATTTCAACACCTTCAAGCACTTGTTCATCTTCTGATTCTATCGTTTCGAGAACATCTCCTTCAATAATTTCATCAAGGTCATTATCTTTTCTCGATTTCCTAATCTCACGTACTACCTCTAGAGATGCAGAACCTCCACCAAACATCAACGAGAAAAATTCAGTAAACTGTTCATTAATTTTTTTCACTCCTTCTCTAAATTCACGTGCTAATGTGGCATCAAGATCTACGAACAACACGCGAAGTGACTCAGCAGACTTAATAAGATCTTCAACTTCCTTGGCCAAAAATTCATCACGTTCAGAAACATCTTTATACTCCTTCAAAATATCCTCTCCTCCGGCGCTCCCAGCCTCTTCTAATCGAATTTTCATTCGCTCAATTTCCTTTTTACGCAAAATCTGTTTATTTCGATCTTCCACATTATCAAATTCACGAAGAGTTGCACTAATATCTTCAAACCTAACTGCAGAAACCCCAACGAGCGCACCCGCTTCAAGCAATTCGCGCTTATATTCTTCTTCTTCAAGAGAAAGTGCATAACGCAAACCCGTAAGCTCTTGCACTTTCATTCTCACCATTTGTTGTTCATTGGAAAGTGCAAATATAGTTCTCTCAAGCTCACGACCTGAACTAACATCCCTTTCAATACTTAGCTGAATAGTTTTGTAGTCATCTTCTCGTTTTTTTTCTTCTTGAGTTATGCGTTCAATATCAGCCTTAATACCTTGACGTTCCTTTTCAAGAAATGATAGTCGTTCTCTAATTTCAGATATATTGGCATTGTCATGATGAGCTTCACCTGATGCCGAAGTAATAAGCTCTGTAAGCATCTCTTTAATATCATTAAAAACAACTTTTGGATGCTCCATATCAAGATTAGAGATCGCATCATCAATACGTTTCATTACATTACGAATCTTACGTAAAACTAATGAAAACGGAATAACCCGATTTTCGTCTTCCAAAATCTTATGTTCGTGCTTAGATATAAGCGTCTGAAGAGTCGAAATTTCCCCTTCAACACGCCCTGCTTCATGCATACGACCATCTTTTTTCTGTCGTATTTCACGTAGAGCTCGCTCTGCCGCCAAAAGCGCGTTAGAAGTTGTATCTTTTCGTGTAAGTTTTTCTAGGTCATGCCGAGCTGTTTCAATTTGTTCCTCAAGTTCATGCATACGTTTTTCAGAAGGTTCAAGCTCTTGCGATATTCGTTGTGCCTCATTTTCTAAGTACATTTTTTCTCTAGCAAAATATTCTCTGTAATCGGCAAGCAATACATCTGCTATCTCTTTCGCTTTGTTTATTTTTGCGACCTGCTTTTCTAAGAATTTCAAGTGTGGCTTCAGTTCACGACGAATACTCTCTACCTTCTCTATATTTTCTTCAGTTTTTTTAAGTTTCTTTGCACTCTCTTCTTTTTTGTATTGGTATATTTTTAACCCAAGAGCATCTTCCACCATCACTTTCCGCTCTCTAGGATTTACTGACAAAATACGATCGGCTTCTCCCTGTGAAATTATATGGTGACCTGAGGCCCCGATATGCGCACCTGAGAGTAGTTCAAATATATCTTTAAGTCGTGAAGAAGAACCATTAAGTATGTATTCACTAGAAGCATCTCGATGAATAATGCGCTCAAGAACAACTTCATCAAAATCAAAATCAAACAGACGGGTTTTGTTAACTTCGCCTGAGTTGTCAAAAACAAGTTTAACGTGAGCTCGATTGCTTTTTGGAGATTCCTTAGAACCATTCCAAATGAGATCTTCAGTGCGCTTTCCGCGCATAGATTTTATAGATTGTTCGCCAAGAACAAATCTAAACGCTTCTGCTACATTTGATTTTCCAGATCCATTAGGTCCTACAATCGCAGTTATAGGCGACGTAAATTGCAATATCGTTTTTTTGGCAAACGATTTGAATCCAGATAACTCTAGTGATTTTAGATACATACAACTAACCCAACTTACCACCCCTTTATTGTAAGAGCTTTTCCTGCTGCTATTTGCTCAGCTTCTTGTTTTGATTTCCCCATACCTTGAGCAATTTCTTCATTTCCTAAAAATACCGCCATTGTAAACTCACGATCGTGATCTGGACCTGACTCGCTAACTTTCTGGTACGAAGGTGTAATACCCTCTCGTTCTTGAGCAAGTTCTTGAAATCTGCTTTTAGCATCACGCCACAAGTGTTTTTCTACAATATCCTCCGTCATTGGCAAAAGATATTTTGCCACAAACTTCTGAGCTGTATCGTATCCCCCATCTATATACAATGCACCAACTATTGCTTCAAAAGCATTTGCAAGAATATACTGGCGAGCACGACCTGTATCTTTCGATTCACCTTTTGAAAGCAACAAAAAATCATTAACTCCAAGTTCAAGAGAAACAGTTGCTAACGTCGAAGTATTTACTAACCCCGAGCGATAAGAAGTTAAATCACCTTCTGGTTTATTCGGATACTTAGCATACAAAAATTCTGTAGTAATAAGTTCCAAAACAGCATCTCCTAGAAATTCAAGTCGCTCATTATGTTTTCCATCACGAGTACGAGATTCGTTAATATAAGAACGATGAGTCAGGGCCATCTGTAAAAGTTCTGGGGTTTTAAAAGAATACCCAAGTTTCTCTTCAAATTCTTCAAAGTTCCTCATACTAATTCGTGATATTTAATTATGAGTGTTTCTGTGATAATAGAGTAACGGCTTTCGTAATTAAAGGTAAAATATCATCGTAAATATTAAGATTTACAATTTCAACCAATCTAAACCACCGTGCGTCATCTAAACCACCGGACGTACCCAACGTCAAATCTCTAAAAGGAGCTTCAGCAAGAAAATACACAACACGTTTCCTTGTCTTTCCTTTTTCAGGATGTGATGCTACATATTCATTGCTTCCAACTTCATCCTGCAAAACAACATCTAACCCTAGTTCTTCTTTTATCGCTCGAACAGTACCCGCACGCACATCTTCTCCGCTTTCAATTTTACCTTTCGAAAGCGTCCAATGACCAAACACATCGTGCACAAAAGCTATATAAATATCTTTTTCGTGTCGTGCATATACTACTGCCCCACCAAGAGCCTCTAGTGGCAATTCATCATAAGGAACGTCTTTATGACGCCTTGAGGTTTCATTTTTCCCTGGTTCTCCCAATTCTTTGTATACAGAACCAAGAACACCATTAACAAATCTTCCAGACGAATCACCACCAAAACTCTTAGCAAGCTCTATCGCTTCATTGATAGCAACTTTAGCAGGTACGTGTTTCCTATCTCCAAACAAAAGTTCATATAAACCGATACGCAAAACATTCCGGTCTACTAGAGATATTTTTTCAAGAGGCCATTCTGGCGCTGCCTTTGTGATAATAGTATCTATAGCGTTTCGTTTTTCAATAACTCCTTTCAAGAGCGATCTCATAAATTCGTATTCACCGATACCGGGTGCATATTCTTCTGCAACATGCAATAGAATTCCATCGGCCTCCTGTGCGCTAGCAGAGGAGAAATCGATCTGGAAAAGAGTTTGAAGAACAACTGATCTCGCTAAATGACGATTACTCATATGTGCGCATCGCACTCGCGACGCTGAAGTGTCAAGTTCCTACTTTGAGTCTTTTGACTCACTTTTTACTGCTTCCTTGGCGTTTTCGCCTCGGGCGCGTAGTTTTGCCTGTTTGCGAGCCAATGCACGCTCCTGACGACCACGCACGTTAATTACCGTCCGCCCTCGGTATAAACCGCAAGTTTGACACGCCCGGTGTCGAACATGCTTGCCTCCGCATGACACACACGTTGAAAGACGCGGCCCTGACAGGGCATGGTGAGACCGGCGATTGCCAGTATGACCTTTTGTATGACGCATTCGGACAGTCATAACGAAAATACTCTAACAAATACGGTACTTTTATGCAAATACGCCAAATCTGATTTTAAACAAATCTTTCACAAAATGTCTTTCTGTGAAAAGAGGAAGTGCCAAGTTTTTCAATAACACGCAAATGTTGTTTAGTACCGTACCCTTTATGGATTTCAAATCCGTATTTACGATAACGCTTTCCTGCCTCTACCATTTTCCTGTCACGCATTACTTTCGCACAAATAGATGCAAGGGCAATTTCAATATTCGTTGTATCCCCGCGAACTATTGTTTTTTGATTAATAAAATCTTCGGGGGCCCTGAGTCCTCCATCAAGCAACACGAGAGAATATTTAGGGTCAACATGAAGTTTTCGAAGACATTGCGTCGTTGCGTGCGTAATAGCGTATGCAATACCTTTATCATCAATTATCTTTGCCGAAGAAAACGAGACAGTCCACGAAATATATCCCTCCGCTCCAAGTTTTTTGATTTCAGCAAACCATACCTCACGCGCTTTTTCGGAGAGTTGCTTTGAATCCTTCACCTTTGGAAACGCCTTTGCGACGGCCTTGCGCGCGCGCATCGAATCAACAACAGCAACAGCACCAACGGCAACCGGCCCCGCCAAGGGCCCCCTCCCCGCTTCATCAATGCCAACGGTGATACGCATACCCGCAGTATAGCAC
>ERZ795061.225-NODE-225-length-59177-cov-7.086093_pt1 | contig 59177 bp, 49 predicted proteins | sample MGYA00375145_ERZ795061 | MGnify/ENA primary metagenome ERZ795061 (study PRJEB30190, sample SAMN05720144) | anaerobic digester metagenome | isolation source: active sludge of municipal wastewater-treating anaerobic digesters | place: USA | collected 2014-12-22 ... | reverse complement strand
CATCCCCGCTATTCCCCGCTGCGATCAGGACGTTGCGTACAAAGCGGTTGCGGCCAATCCGTTTGATCGGCGATCCCGAAAACATCACCCTGAACGCGGCATCATCCAATGTCAGCAAATCGGACAAACGCGGTGCAACCAATTCCGCCCGTGGCAGAAAGGCTTTGTGTGCGGCGGCGGCACTGGCAAATTTATTCCAGGGACAAACCGCCAGACAGTCGTCGCATCCATAAATGTGATTTCCAATCAGGGGACGCAGCGCGCGATTGATCGGTCCTTTATGTTCGATGGTGAGATAGGAAATGCACCGACGCGCGTCGACTTTATAGGGAGCCGGAAAGGCATCGGTGGGGCAGATATCCTGACAGGCGCGGCATGATCCACATCGGTCCGACCCCGCCGCATCGGGCTCAAGTTGCGCCGTTGTATAAATTGCGCCCAAGAACAACCAGCTTCCATGCTCGCGGCTGACGATATTGCTGTGCTTCCCTTGCCAGCCAAGACCGGCGGCTTCGGCCAGTGCCTTTTCCATCACCGGCGCTGTATCGACGAAAACCTTAACCCCGACGTCCGCAGCATGGGCCAACCAGCCGGCAACACGTTTCAGCGCGCCTTTGACGACATCATGATAATCGCGTCCCTGCGCATAGATCGAAATGCGGCCACGTTCGGAATGATCCGCCAGCGCCATAGGATCGGCGGCAGGGGCATAGCTCATGCCCAACATGATAACCGACTGCACATCCGGCCAGAGGATATCCGGGTTTGCCCGCTGGTCCGCGCGGCTTTCCATCCACAGCATTTCGCCGTGGCAGCCCTCGTCCAGCCATTGGCGCAGGCGCGCTCCAGCCGCGGGGGCCAAATGGCCCGGCGCGATGCCGACCGCGACGAAGCCCTCGCTCGCGGCTTTGGCTTTCAACGCGTTAACCAAATTTGTCTTGTGTCTTTTCACACGCCAACCCTATTCAGCACCTCAATCTCATCCGGGGCGCGTTTCAGAATGTATGCAATCGAGGCACAGGGACTTGTCAAGCAGTTCGACGGATTTCGGGCGGTAGACGGCGTAAATCTGAAAGTTCCGTTGGGCAGCATTTTTGGTGTTTTGGGACCAAATGGTGCCGGCAAGACGACGATGTTGCGCACATTGCTCGGCATTATTGATCCTGACGAAGGTGTGCGCACCCTGCTCGGTTCTGACCGGCCTATTACCCAGTCGCGCAATGTGGGCTATCTGCCGGAGGAGCGCGGCTTGTATCAATCCATGCGTGCAGTCGACACGATCGCATTCATGGGCGCGCTGCGTGGCCTGTCGCTCAAGGAAGGCAAAGAGAAAGGCCGCGCGTTGCTGGAAGAGGCAGGCCTCGGCTATGCCGCCGACCGCCAGATCCGTCAGCTTTCCAAAGGCATGGCGCAAACCGTACAGTTGATGGGTACCATCGTGCATGATCCCAAGTTGATCGTGCTGGACGAACCCTTTTCAGGCCTCGACGCACTGAATCAAGCAAAACTGGAAAAGATGATCCGTGCACAGGCGGCAAAGGGTGTGACCGTCATTTTTTCGACCCATGTCATCGCGCACGCCGAACGGCTGTGCGAACGCATCGCGATTATTGCCAAGGGCAAAATCAGTTTCGACGGGCTCGTATCCGAAGCCCGCGACCGGTTGCGCCCGCAGGTGCATCTGGAAACCGAAACGCTGGATGGTGTATGGCGCAAGGCCTTGCCTGCCGACACACGGGCCGAGGGACATTGGTGGCATTTCACCTTGCCCGAAAGCGGGGTGGAACCACTTTTGACGGCACTGGTGGAAGGTAAGGCAGGAATTAAATCCCTCTCGATTGAGCGCCCTGGCCTCCACGATGCCTTTGTTGCCATTGCCGGGGAATCGGTGGCAGCCGAAATGGATGAACCCGTAGCTGGAGAGACATTGTGAAAGAGATTTTCCGCGCTGCGATGGTTATCGCCCGCCGCGACTTCACGGCAATCATCTATTCCAAAGCCTTTATCTTTTTCCTGCTCGGCCCTTTCTTTCCGGTCCTGGTAGGCATCGCCGCGGGAAATCTCGGCGGACAGATTGCACGCGAAGCTGCGCAACCTGTGGTCGGGCTTGCCATGGTCCAATCGGATTCCGAAAAATTATTGAAAGCGCGTGAAACGCTCGCGGTTAATATGGGCGAGAGCTACTTCACCCAGATGAAAATTGTAGGCTATCCTGCGCGCGACGGGGCCACGAACCCCCAAGATTATCTCAAAAAGAAGGAAGATAATCTAAGCGTGGTAGTGACTGGAAGTTTGGAAGACCCCACGGTCACGGGGACAAGGAGGGCGGTCGAGAGGGAAAGCGCCGGCATCGAATTGCTCGCGGCCTATGCCAAGAACCCTTCGGCGATGAAATTGCCCGAAGCGAAAGCCGACTTCGTGGCGGAGACCGCCAATAACGACAAGCAGTTGCGGACCGTCACCGCCCAAGGCGGGCAAATTCTGGTCTTTTTCCTGACGATGTTGCTGGCGGGCATGGTTCTATCCAATCTTGTGGAAGAGAAATCGAACAAGATTATCGAGATATTGGCTGCCTCCATTCCCATGGAATCGGTATTCTTGGGTAAGCTGTTTGCGATGCTTGGAATGGCGCTGCTCGGCATATTTGTCTGGACGGCTGTGGGCGGGATCGGCCTTCAGGTCGCGCAAGGCATCCCCAATTTTCCCACACCTGCGGTGGGTTGGCCGATTTTCATAACGCTGTGCTTCACCTATTTCATCATGGCCTATTTGATGCTCGGGGCGTTGTTCCTCGGTATCGGCGCAATGGCGGCAACGGTGCGCGAAGTGCAGACTATTTCGATGCCCGTGACCATGGCGCAGCTCATCAATTTCTTTTTCGCATCCTATGCCTTGACGAAAACCGGCCAACCGGTCGAACAATTCGCAGCAATCTTTCCTTTCAGCTCACCGTTCGCGATGATCGGCCGTGCGGCTTTGGAGCCCAATTTGTGGCATCACGGCGTAGCCATTGTCGGCCAAATCCTATTTGCCATCCTTCTGCTCCGTCTTGGGGTCGTTCTGTTCAAGCGCAACGTCATGAAGTCCGGAAATGCGGGCCGGATCAAAGATGCGGGCAAGCGCAAATTGTTCGGGCTCATCACCGTCCGGGGGTGAATGGTTTAAAATACGAGATCAGTTGCTTATCGAAACGGGATTGACATATTTGTCAGTAGTGGCAGTTTCAGCTTCGAGAGGAGTTTATAAAATGGCCACTGCCCCCGTCTTCGAAAACGATTCGCTTCCTTGGGAAGTCAACAAAGCGCCGCATGAGTGGGACGTCACTCGTCCGGAGATTTACACCGAAGACCGCTGGCACCCGATATTCAAGGAAATGCGCGACAAAGCGCCGATCAACAAGATCGAAGGGTCCGATTTCGGAAGCTATTGGAATGTGACCACCCTCAAGGCTATCCAGCATGTGGAAGCCTTGCCCGACATATATTCGTCCTCGTTTGAACATGGCGGAATCACGCTGATCGACGATGATGCGTTGGCCGAACCTATTCCGGACGACCAGAAGATTGTCATGCCGATGTTCATTGCCATGGACCGGCCGAAACATACCGAAGAACGGCGCGTGATCGCTCCAGCCTTTACGCCGGGTGCGATGGAGCAAATGTCCGTCGATATTCGCCGCCGCACGGGTGAACTTCTCGACTCGCTACCGATCGGCAAGGCTTTCGACTGGGTCGATCTGGTGTCGATTGAACTCACGACGCAGATGCTGGCTTTGCTCTTTGATTTCCCGTGGGAGGATCGCCGCAAGCTGACCGAATGGTCCGATTGGGCCGGTGACGTGGAACTGTTCCGCACGGAAGAAACGCGCAAAGCGCGATTGGAAAAGATGTTCGAAATGGGCGCCTACTTCCAGCGTCTGTGGGATGAGCGCAAAGATCGCGGTGAAGCACCTGATCTCATCAGCCGGATGATCCATTCACCGATGAAGGACATGACGACCTTCGAATATATGGGGAATCTGATCCTGCTGATCGTGGGCGGAAATGACACGACCCGCAATTCCATGTCGGGTTATGCCTATGGCCTGCACTCCTTCCAGGACGAGCGGGAAAAGCTGGAGCAAAATCCGGAGTTCATTCCCAATGCGGTTAGTGAAATCATCCGCTGGCAGACACCGCTGGCGCATATGCGGCGCACAGCGCTTCGCGACCATGACCTTTTTGGTGCGCCCATCAAGGCCGGTGACAAGATCGGCATGTGGTATTTGTCGGCCAACCGAGATGAAAGCGTTTTTGACAATCCCGACAAACTGATCGTCGACCGTGAAAATGCGCGCAGACATCTCGCCTTCGGTTATGGCATCCATCGTTGTGTGGGTGCGCGTCTCGCCGAATTGCAAATCCGCATCCTGCTCGAAGAAATGGCCACCCGTCGACTGCGCCCCAATGTGGTCGCCGAACCCGAGCGCGTGTCAGGGTGCTTCGTGCACGGTTACCGCAAGATGATGGTGGAACTTTCCAAATATTGAGATGAAACCTTTTAGCGGAATGACGCGTATTTAAGCCTGTCACCAGATAGAGGATATTCGTCATGAAGCTGAGCAAGCGTCAATTTTTTTCCTTGGGCAGCATAGGCGTCGCCGCGTTCATGTTTGGATGCGGCAAGGACGCAACGGCTAAAGCCCGCTTTGCTGTCACACTGACAGATGCGGAATGGAAAAAGCGGCTTTCCCCCGCCGCCTATCGCGTCCTGCGCCAGGAGGACACGGAAACCCCGTTCACCAGTCCTTTAAACAAGGAAAAGCGCAAGGGGACGTTTGTATGCGCAGGCTGTAACCAGCGCCTGTTTGCGTCGAGCACCAAATATGACAGCGGCACCGGTTGGCCCAGTTTCTGGCAACCGCTGGCCGGCGGCGTCGGCACAAAGACCGATTACAAGATCGGTTTGCCTCGTACCGAGGTGCATTGCGCGCGCTGCGGCGGCCATTTGGGTCATGTCTTCAACGACGGACCGAAGCCCACAGGCAAACGTTATTGCATGAACGGCGTGGCGATGAAGTTCGTCCCCGGCTAAGACTTATTTGGGGTCGCCGATCCCCGAAAAGTCCAGCTCGGCCGGCTTTTTCGTGGCATCCGTTTTGCCATTATTTTCTAGGATTGCGACAATCGCCGTGGCGCGGCCATCCTGCTTGGCATAGTCGCGGGCAGAGTAGCCCGCGCGGCTATCTTTCTTATCGGGATTGGCACCCGCTTTCAGCAGCGCGCGGACGGCTTCGGCATTGCGCAGTTGCACCGCCAGAATCAGGGCTGTCTCACCGGAACGGTTGGTCTGGTCGACCTGCACCTTTTTCTTTACCAGCAAGTCGATGCCCTCGACATAGTTAAGCTGCGTGGCGAGCATCAGCGGCGTTGTACCCTTTTTATCGGCCAGATTGGGATTGGCTCCCTTTTGCAGCAAGTAACCGAGCCAGGTCGAATCGCGACGGGTAATCACAATATGCAGCGCTGTTTCACCGCTGGTGCTGTCGCGTGTATTGACAATGACGGTGCCCGGTTCCGACAGAAATTTCTCCGCCTCCTCGCCCTTTCTTTCGCGTACCGCCTTCAGGAAGTTATAGCTGTCCGAAAACTGGGCTTGGGCTGGCGGCGCGACGACCCCGGAAGCCACAGGAAAGAGTGATGCCGCCAGCAGAGCCAAAATCATTTTCTTGTTCACGAAAAACTGCCCCATAAAATACAACCCAAAATACTTGATATCCGTGCATTAGCAGACCATGTCTGGCCCCGCTATGAACAAAAATCCCCGTATCGCGCTATCCATCGCAATTTCGCCCCTTCTGCTTGTCTTGAGCGCCTGTAATCAGGAACCCGTCCAACCTTCGCTATCCGAAGCTCCCTTGGCCGGAGCTGCCATTGGCGGTGACTTTACCCTGACTGATCAGAATGGGAAGAAGCGGACGTGGAAGGAATTCGACGGTCAATATCGTATCGTCTATTTCGGCTACACCAATTGCCCGGATATCTGTACGCCAGACATGCAAAATTTGATGGCGGGCCTGAAAGCCTTTGAAAAAACCAAGCCCGAATTGGCGGCCAAGATTCAACCCATTTTCATTACAGTTGACCCCAAGCGCGATACGCCTGACGTGCTCAAGCAATTTGTCGGCGCTTTCCATTCGCGCGCCCTTGGACTGTCAGGCACTGATGCCGAAATCGCGGACGCCGCCAAGAAATTCGCCATATACTCCAGCCGGGTCGAAGGCTCATCCCCTGAAAATTACCTGATGAGCCACAGCCAGACACCCTATTTGATGGGTCCGGACGGTAAGCCTATCGCGATATTGCCCGCCGATCAGCCGAATACGGATGCCAATGAAGGTGCGCCGAAACTGGTCGAAGCCGAACTCGAAAAGTGGGTTCGCTGAACCAACCGATGGCCGAAACACCCTTCTGGGAAGCGCCGATCGAAACGCTTGACCGCGCGCAGTGGGAAGCGCTGTGCGATGGATGTGGCAAATGCTGCCTGAACAAGGTGGAGGATGAAGATACCGGACGTATCTATCCCACCAATGTCGCGTGCAAATTGCTAGACCTGAGCACATGCCGCTGCGCCGATTATCGCAACCGGAAAGCCATTGTGCCCGAATGCCTTCGCCTGACCCAGCGCAAGATTGATGACTATGTCTGGCTGCCATCGACATGTGCCTATGTCCTGCGCGCCGCAGGACAGCCGCTGCCCGAATGGCATTATCTCGTCAGCGGAAGTACCGAAACGATTCATGAAGCTGGCATGTCGGTCAAAGGTCGGGCAATATCCGAACTGCATGCTGGACCGCTTGAAAACCATATTATCGAACAGCCTCTCTGACCCGGAGGTAGATATCGAAGGCGAAAGCGTTCCGGTGCGTATCCGGCGCAACCCGCGTGCCCGCCAGATTTCGATGCGCGCCGATGCGGTGAAGCGCGAAATCCGGATTACAATGCCCCATTATACTCCGACTACCGTCGCGCTCGATTTTGTGTCGAAGAAGCGCGAATGGATTGCCGCGCGGCTGCAAAGCGCGCCGGATGCAGCGCCCATTGGCCCGGGCGGTGAAATCGCGGTAGAGGGCGAAAGCCATCGCATTGAATGGCGCGAGGAGTGGCCGCGCACGATCCGGTGCGGCGAAGGCATGATCCGGCTCGGTGGCCCCGAAGCATCGGTTGAAGCGCGTGTCCTACGCTGGCTGAAGGCGGAGGCGCGGCGGATTTACGAAAAGGAAATCCGGCATTATTGTGAAAAAGCCGGCGAACCGGTGCCGCGGCTGTCGCTGGGCGATCCCCGAAGCCGTTGGGGCAGCTGTTCCAGCCGAGGCACGATATCGCTGAGTTGGCGCCTCATCATGGCACCGGTTCAAGTCCGGCGATCCGTCATCGCGCATGAGGTCGCACATATGCGGCATATGGACCATAGCCCGGCTTTCTACGCTTGGCTGGATGCGTTATATGAAGGTGACCGAAAAACGGCGGACCGTTGGTTGAAAATGCACGGAACCGGTTTGCAAAGGGTCGGACGATAGGAGGGCTTCATGCTGGAAATGCGCGACACATGTGAAATTTGTGCCACACCGCTGCCATGGGAAAGCGAGGATGCACGGATCTGCAGCTATGAGTGCACATTCTGCGCACCTTGTGTCGACGGACCGCTAGCCGGAAAATGCCCCAACTGCGGCGGAGTTCTGCAACCCCGGCCTACGCGGATTCGGAAGACAGCTTAACCCCTCCCGCTTACGGGAGGGGCGCTGTATCAGCCTTTGGTAATCTCGCTGCCGAGCGCGCCATATTTCTTTTCGAAACCGGCAACATCACCTGCGACCAGAAGCGAGGCCTGATCAACCCAGTTATCGCGGGTAATCCGACCGGCAAATGTGCCGAGCTTGCTGTCCAGTTCCGCCACATCGGCAGCCGTCATCTTGGCAACCTGCGCAAAGCTGGTCACACCGAGCGATTTAAGCAGCGTATTCAACTTCGGACCGACGCCCTTCAGCAATTCGAGATTGTCGGGGATAACCGGTTTTGCAGCCGCTTTCGGCTTTGCTGCGGCTTTCGGCTTTGGTGCCGCTTTGGCTTTCGCTGCAGGTGCCTTGGGCGCGGGTGCCGCGACGGCTTTCTTCGTCGCTGCCTTGGCCTTGGGCGCGGCTTCGGCTTTTGCCTTTACCGGTGCTTTTGCAGCCGCCTTGGCGGCTGGCTTTGGCGCAGGCGCTTTAGCTGTGACAGCTTTTTCGGCTTTTGCCTTGGGGGCAGCAGCTTTTGGAGCCGCCGCCTTTTTTGCCGCCGGTTTGGCAGGTGCAGCCTTGGTGGCCGCAGCCTTTAAAGGTGCCTGCGCTTTTGCAGGCGCCGTTTTCGATGCTGGCGCCGGATCGTCCATCAATTTGGCGGGTGCAGCGACTTTAGGTGCTGCAGGCGGAGGCGTCGCTGCAACCGGCGGAGCAGGAACAGCCTTGGGCGCTGCTGCATCCTTGGTCCCTGAATCCTTTTTGACCGATCCAAGTGCGAGCAACCACCACATCAATGCGGTGAAAATGATAATGGCGCTTACGATAATCAACAAAGATGCAGTCATGATTTTCTCCCCGAAACGGCCCTCAACTCAACACAGCAGGTTAAGCAAATTTTCGAAGAAAGCAAAAGCGCAAATCAAATAGCCGATTCACGCTCCACTTCGCGCCAGCCGATGTCACGCCGATAGAAGCCGGTGGGGAAATCAATCGCCTCAATCGCCGCATACGCGTTGCGCTGTGCTTCGGTCACATTGACACCCATGGCTGTCACATTGAGCACCCGGCCACCATTGGCAACCAACTGGCCCTCTTTTTCCGCCGTACCTGCGTGGAACACCTTCGCCTGTGTCACATAATCAATGGAAATCGCGCCACCCTTTTGCGGCGTGCCGGGATAGCCTTGGGCGGCCATGACAACCGTCAAGGCTGAGTTTGGGGAGAAGCCCGGTGCGGACTCGGCGGACAGGCCTCCTGTCGCGACGGCGTGCATAAGTGTCACCAGATCGCCTTGAAAGCGGCTCATCAATACCTGGCATTCCGGATCGCCAAATCGGGCATTATACTCGATCAGCTTCGGACCCTCTTCCGTCAGCATCAGCCCTGCAAACAACACACCGGAATAGGGCATGCCTTGCGCCGCCATATAGCCAACGGTCGGCTGGATAATGCGCTCCATCACCTCGTCCTGCAGAAGCTGGGTCAAAACAGGAGCGGGCGAATAGGCCCCCATGCCGCCCGTATTCGGGCCGGTGTCGCCATCGCCTACCCGCTTATGGTCCTGTGCCGAGCCGAAAGCGACGACATCACGGCCATCGGTCAGGGCAAAGAAACTCACTTCTTCGCCCGTCATAAACTCCTCGAGAACCACGGCGGCCCCGGCATCACCAAAGCCACCGCCGAACATGTCCTCGATGGCCGCCTCCGCATCCGCCTTGCTCTCCGCAATGATCACGCCTTTACCTGCGGCCAGTCCATCCGCCTTGATCACATAGGGAGGCTTGAACTCATCAAGCCCGGCCAACGCAGAGGCTTTGCTATCATGGCGACGGTAGCCGGCCGTTGGAATGTTGGCCGCTGCGCACATATCCTTGGTAAAGCCTTTCGAGCCCTCCAGTTGCGCCGCATTCCGGTTCGGTCCGAACACAGATATGCCCGCCTCACGCAAGGAATCGCCAAGACCATCGACCAGAGGGCCTTCCGGCCCCACCACCACCAATCCGATGTCATGTCCTGCACAAAAGCTTATTACTGCAGCATGGTCGGATATGTTCAGGTCAACAAGTTCGGCATCTTCTGCGATGCCAGGGTTGCCGGGGGCGGCGTAGAGTGTATCACAGGAGGGTGACTGTGCGAGCTTCCAAGCAAGCGCATGTTCACGTCCGCCTGAACCGATGAGCAAGATATTCATGTCCGACAACGCCCCTTTTAACGACCCCAACGGCCCAACTGCGCGCCTGTTAGCCGAGGAGCGCCCCGGCGACAATGCCCAGGCCATGAGCGTGTCGGAATTGTCGTCCGCACTCAAGCGTACGGTTGAGGACCGTTTTGGCCATGTTCGCGTCCGCGGCGAGATTTCCGGTTTCAAACGGGCGGCTTCCGGCCATATCTACTTTAGCCTGAAAGACGAGAATGCCCGCCTCGACGCCGTTATGTGGAAAGGCGGCGCGGCCCGCCTGCCCTTTGCGCCTGAAGATGGTCTGGAGGTCATCGCTACTGGAAAACTGACCACCTATGCGGGCCGTTCCAACTACCAGATTGTCGTCGAAAACCTCGAAGTCGCCGGCGAAGGCGCGATGATGTTGCTGTTCGAAAAACTGAAAGCACGTCTTGCGGCTGAGGGGCTTTTTGCACCCCAGAAGAAAGTCCCGATACCCGCGCTTCCCCGCACCATAGGCGTCGTCACATCCCCCACCGGCGCGGTGATCCGCGATATCTTGCACCGCCTTGCCGACCGCTTTCCGAGCCATGTCCTTGTCTGGCCCGTGCTCGTGCAGGGTGAAGGCGCCGCCGCCCAGATCGCCCGCGCCGTCAACGGCTTTTCCGCTCTGCCCACCGATGGCCCGGTTCGGCGACCCGATCTTGTCATTATCGCGCGTGGTGGCGGGTCAATCGAGGACCTATGGGCGTTCAACGAGGAGGTGGTGGTGCGCGCGGTTGCCGATTGCACCATACCGACTATCTCGGCCGTCGGCCATGAAACCGATACTACGTTGTGCGATTTTGCCGCAGATGTCCGCGCGCCGACCCCCACCGCCGCCGCCGAAATGGCCGTCCCTGTGCGCAGCGAATTGTTACAGCGGGTGGGTCAGGCCGCGCTGCGGATGTCCGGTGCCGTCCGGCGCCATGTTGACCGCGCGACCGAACGGTTGGAGGCGCAGCGTCGCCTGATGCCCAAATTGACCGACCTGTCTGCCCCGCACCAGCAACGCACCGACGAACTGGCCGAACGGTTGCGCCAATCGCTCCGCACACGGGTAGGTAAAGCCGAACTCGCCTTTTCCGGCCCGGCCCAGATGTTACACCCCCGATTGTTGGCGCGGCGAGTGGATCAAGGGCAACAAAGGCTGGATGCACTGGCGCGGCTCGCGGGAAGTCTGCATCCCGAAGCTCCGTTGAAACGCGGATTTGCACGGGTTACCGATGCCCACGGCAGGACAATTCTTACCCGTGAGGCGGCACAATTGGCAGGCGAGGTCGGCTTGCGTTTTGCCGATGGTGAGATTGGCGCCACGGTACATGGTGCGACGGCACAGCCCAAAAATGCATCCCCCAAGCCACCGCGCCCCGCCCCAAATCAGGGCAATTTGTTCGACGGCTGAATGCTGTCATTGCCCATTCATGCACATTGCGCCATAATGAGGGGATGTTGATGTCGAGCAAAAACAAAGTCGCACGCCTGCACTATATGGCGAACGGATTCCGCCTCTTGAGTCCGGGGGATCATGTGCTGTGTGCAGTGACTGGACAAGCCATCCCTCTGGAAGAATTGCGCTATTGGAGCGTGATCAAGCAGGAACCTTATGCCAGTGCGGAGATTTCGACACGGGCAGCGCTCGGACAGGGTTAACGACCGGATGCATGGACGCAGTTCGGTCCTGATGATCGCTTTTGCGGCGCTCGCCACCTGCACAGCGACACCGCCACAAGCGTCCACACCGGCACGCAGCGCGCCCGTTCTGACTGAGCGTACTGTCATCACGCCTGCACCCGCGCGCTCCACCACAGCTCCGGTCGAGAGCATGCGGCCCGATTTCTGGTTTTCTACCCCTGCGATCCAAGGCGGCCTCGTCACCGCCCGAGCGCCCAGCGGCGCGCGCGCGGTCCTTTTCAACGGTGTCGAACTTCCCTTAACTGCTGAAGGTTTTTTCCTGATAGGTTTCGACCGCGATGCGGAAAACAGCGCCAGCCTTGTCGCCTTGTTTTCCGATGGGCAGCGTAAGGAGCATTATCTTCCCGTCGCACCGGGTAACTGGAAAATCGAACATGTGGCCGCCAACCCAACCGGCGGCGCCAAAACCACTGAGGAATTTCAGGCGCGGCGCGGACCGGAACTCGCCCGCATCAACGCGGCCCGAGCGACGCGCGTGGCGAGCGATGGATGGCGGCAGAATTTTATCCGTCCGGTGGCGGGACGGATATCCGGTCTGTTCGGGGCACAACGCATTTATAATGGCACGCCGGGCAGCTACCACAGCGGCATGGACATTGCCGCGCCCAATGGTACCCCCTTTGTCGCGCCCGCCGACGGCGTTGTCACCCTCGCCGCCGCCGAAGATGTCTTCACGCTAGAGGGACATTTGCTGATGATTGATCACGGCATGGGCCTCAACAGTGCGTTCCTGCACTGCTCCGAACTGTTGGTGCGCGAAGGCGATGTGGTGAAACAAGGGCAGGTCATCGGCAAAGTCGGTGCCACCGGGCGTGCCAGCGGACCGCACCTGCACTGGGGCATGAAATGGAATAGCGCGCGAATTGATCCGAAGCTGGTGATCTCGGCTGTTTCGCCAAGCGGCAACGGCCCTTAGTTCCCAAAACTTCGCTTAATTCACCCGCCGCATGCGGATGGCGCGCTGGCCATTGATATTGGCGAAATAGCTTCCCATTGCCGCTTCACGGATCTTGATTTCGTTACCGCGTTCCGGATTTTTGCGCATGACTTGGGCATCGATCTGCACCCAGCGCGCGCCATCGTCGAGCAGGATCGTCCATTTCCCGGGGCTGGCTTGATAGGCAGAATCGATTTTGGCGACGAGCTCGAACTTTTCCTCTTCTTTGCCGTCATTGCCGAATATCTTCAGCTTTGGGATGGAAAAGCCGAACAGGCCACGCCGTGCTTCTTTCATCGACGCCTTATCGGCAAGGACGAGCTCGTCTTTCTTTTCGGCCTCGTCCATTGCGGCGACCTTCGCATCATAACAGGACAACCGTTCAGTGGGGTCGGTAATGGTGCGGCAGTTTACCAATTCTTCGAAAATGGGAGGACGCGCTTCGGTTAGCTTGTCGTCCTTGGCCACGGCGGGCGATGCCGACAAAGCCAATGCACCGATGAGGCCGATTTGCCTGAATTTCCGCATCCTATTCCCTCTCGTTTAGACAGGGAGCGGTTTTACCCTTCAATCGGGCAATTTCGCAAGCGGGGAATGGTCTAAGCTCAGCTAGCCTTCCAATCGCTCACCGTGCTGAACAGCGGCAGGGATTTGGGGCGTGGCTCGGCTTCGGTCGATTGGTAATAGCCGGGCGGCAGATTGCTGATCGGCATGCCGGCCGCGGCAAGCATATAGGGGGATATCCGGCGGCTCGTGCACAAGCCGCCATTGCCATCGTTCACCAGACGCTCTTCAAAGGCCAGACCCTGCTGATGCCCCATGGAACGCACAACGGTGGACACGGCAAGCTGACCGTCGCCGAAATCGAGCACGAAATTCGTACCTTCGGGGACATTCACTATTCCCTCTATCAAAGCGCCCGACACTGACAGATTGCGTAGAACAACATTGTAGCAATGGTTTTCGTGGATCGCGCCGATCTTACGGTACATCGATAAGCGATCCCCACGCGTGACGGCGGGGCCGGACGGAACAATCGACCACTCCCCAGCCTGCAGCCTTTCAAGCAGGACTTCATTACTGACCGCCTGGCTGTAGACATAGCCCTGTACATGGCTGACATTGAGGTCGCGGATCATGGCCAACTGATCGAGGGATTCAATGCCCTCCGCCGTGGTATCCATATCCAGCGCATCGGCAAGCGCCACGATGGCGGCGATGATCGCACCGTCACGGCTGCCCGGTTCGGTCGCGGTGCGGACAAAGCTCTGGTCGATTTTGATCTTGTCAAAAGGCGCGGTTCGCAAATAGCCTAGCGACGAATATCCCGTACCAAAGTCATCAAGCGCCAGGCGGACACCTATCTTCTTCAGCGCCTGGAACATGGCGTCGGTATCGGAGCTTTCCTGCAGGAAAACGCCTTCGGTAATTTCAAGTTCCAACCTGTCTGGCGAAAGGCCCGACGTGGAAAGGGCGCCTTCGATAAGTTTGGGCAGCAGGTCGTTTGCAAACTGGATAGGCGATACATTAACAGCCACGCGCAGCCTTCCGGGCCAGGTCGCGGCTTGTTCGCATGCCTTTTGCAACGCCCATTCGCCGAGTTCGCCGATGAGGTTGGTCTCTTCGGCAATCGGGATGAACAGCGCGGGCGATATATTGCCACGTTCAGGATGATTCCACCGGATCAATGCTTCGAAGCCGGTGACCACGTTGGTTTTGGCATCCACGACCGGTTGGTATGCAAGCCATATCTGGTCCTTGGCGAGCGCATCGCGCAGATCCTCTTCAAGTACGCGCCGATCTTCGGCCGCTTGCAGAAGCTCGCTCGAATAGAAACGGAATCGCCCGCGACCGCCGCCTTTTGCCGCATAAAGCGCAAGGTCGGCGTTCCGGATCAATTCTTCGCTGCTTTGCCCGTCAAAGGGGCTGACCGCGATTCCGACCGAAGCGCCGATGATGCAGCGGCTTCCATCGACGGAATAGGGATGGGACAGGCTCTTGATGATCTTCTCGGCCATGTCGCCCAATGCGCCACGATCATCAACGTCCTGGAGGATGATCTGGAACTCGTCACCGCCCAGACGACCGATTTTCTCGCGGTCGCCAACCACCTTGATCAGCCGCTCCGCTACCTGCTTTAGCAACGCATCGCCAGCTGGGTGACCGAGCGTATCGTTGACATGCTTGAACCGGTCGAGGTCAATCAGCATGACCGAACAGGCACGCCGTTGCTGTTTAAACGCCGAAAGTGTCGTTTCGAGAAGCTTGCCCATCCGGAAGCGGTTCAGCAGGCCGGTTAGGGAATCATATGTGGCGAGACGCGAATTGTCCTTGGCGCTGATCCGCTGCGCCGTGATGTCGGTGCCGCTCCCGCGATATCCGCCAAAGTGGTCAGGTGTATGGAAATAAGGACGCCCTGACACAGACCACCAGATTTCGCCTTCACCCGGCTTGGCGGCCTGCAGGGGGAGATCGTCGAATTTGGACTGTTTGCGTAAGATAAAGGGCAAGGTGCGCTGGTGCCCGGCAGCCTCATCGGCTTGCTGGAAGAGACTGGTGAAGGGCGCACCGATCAGCTCGTCACGGGTTTGGCCAAGCAACTCGCAGACAGATTCGGTAAGGTAGGTTATGCGGCCTTCGGCATCGGTCGACCAGAACCAGCCACGCCCGCTTTCTTCGTAATTTTGCAGCAGCAAAAGCGCATCTTTTGATGCGCCGCCGATAGCGTTGATCGCAAGTTGCGCCGGTTTGGCGACCGAGCGTGCGGTAATTTTTCCGAACAGGCTGGACGAGCCTTCAGACGGCGTGTCTGAATTCTTGCCACCACCCCATGAAAATTTTCCTGCCGCCATTTTACAAAATGCCTAACTGATCCAGTCAGGAAAGTTAGCAGCAAGCTCTTTCAGAATGGTAAATATTCCCTTGTTTCGGGCGCTTACGAAAAGGTGCGTTCGATAAACCAATAGCTCGCCGTGATGCCGATGGCATAGGTCGCCAGTTTCACCACAGGAAGTAGAAGAGCATCTGAAACGCGCCGCAAAGTAGCCAGTAGGAGCAATGTGAGCGCGACAATCATAATCTGGCCGACTTCAACACCCAGATTGAAGGTCAATAATGCGACCGATATGTCCTGCTCCGGCAGGCCGATTTCCTTCAGCGCCCCCGCAAAACCAAAGCCGTGCAGCAAGCCAAACCCGAAGGCGACGACCCAAGGCACCCGTTCCGATAGACGCGCTTCGCCAGGCTTTCGCTTGATTATTTCGACAGCCAAAAAGAGGATGGAAAGCGCAATAACACTTTCAACGGGTTGCTGTGGCAGTCCAATCAACCCCAAAGTTGTGCCCACCAACGTCAGCGAATGGGCGACGGTGAAAGCCGTAACCGCCTTGGCGATTGTCCAGAAGCCCGACAGCAAGAGAACGAGGGAAACCACGAACAGCAAATGATCGTAGCCAAAAAGGATGTGGTCGATGCCGGTGACAAAATAGGTCCACGCAACTTGCCAGCCGCTCGCCTTTTCCTGAATGGAAACCTGAGGCTCGGCAGGCGTGAGACGCAGGGCTTGCACAGGACGATCAAGCGGAGCGACCCTTACTAAAACATCGGACTGCGCGGTTTCCATACCGTCGAGGCCGATAAATTGCCCCGCAACCTCTCCTTTGCACACTACAGCGGACCGCGTTGTGACGGCCGCGTTCGCGATGTCCCGTTGCGGTTCTCCTGTCAGTGCGCAGCCTTTGGGCAAGAGCGGAGCGGTGGATGGCGTGAAACCGCCCTGCATCGGAAGCTTCCAAACCAGCATCCACTGTGTGGCAGATTGCTGGGTGAATTCCATATATCCGGGCCGTAATTCATCCGCTCGCGCAGGGGTGCCAAGCGCGAGAAGGAGCAGCAGAAACAGCAGCCTGATCACGGCTTGGCAATCTTGATCGTGTAGGCGTCCAGCAGTGCTTGATAGGCCTCCGCTTCACGTGCATTGGCGCCGCTGACACGCCAGTCATTTTCGACCCTTTGCCGGACGGCATCAAGCGTTGGCTTACCCGATGCCTTTCTGGCACGGACCCGAACGAGATGTTCACCAAAGCCGGATTGGACAGGACCTGTCCAGCTGTCCAATGGCGAAGTAGACAAGGCCTGCGCGAAGGCGTCGCCAAATTGGCGGGCAATGTCCGATGCGGAGCTTTGTTCCAAGGCGCGAGGCAGCGAAATTGATTTGCCCTGCGTGCGCCAATCCGCACCTTGAGCAATGCTTTTCAATATCGCGGTGCCGTCCTGTGCGGTTTCGCCAAGATAGATCTGGTCAAAATCATAGATGATGTCGGTAGCAAAACGCTCGGGATGGCGGTCCAGCCAGTTTTGCAGGGTTTTCTCGTCGGCCTGCGCGTTTTCAACCTGCGCCTTGGCTAGAAACTCCATTTTGGAGCGAAGGCGGCGCCGAATGACCGTATCGTCCTCGTCCAGACCAAGCCGTTTAGCTTCCCGATAATAGACCTCTTCCTTGATATAATCCCGGATCAGGCCATCAATCTCGGCTTGGGTCGGAGGGCGTCGCCATATCTGCTCCCAACTGGCGGACAAGCGCGCCACTTTGTCTTCGGTGATGTGGATCGTCCGGCTTTCGGCATCGACGCCCCCACCGCGCCAAAGCGACAAAAGGAAAACCAGAAAGCCGGCAATCAAAAAATGGACAAGAGGTTCACCCAACAAAGAGCGAAGACGAGATGGAGACTTTTCTGGGCCTGTCATTTTATTTGCCTAAAGCGCCATCAAAACGGTTGCAAGCACCGATAAACAATGTGAGAAATAGGTGAATTTCGGGCCTGAAATATCGGGCTTTGCTGCAACTGGGGGGCACGCACCGATTTGACTGAGAGCGACCCGATAACCGACGCAACCGATACGCAAAAGTCGACTGTGTTTTTCAGTTATTCGCGTGAAGACCAGGCACGTGCAATTCCGATAATCGGGCTTATTCAAGATGCCGGTTTCGCCACATGGTGGGATGGCATGCTGGAAGGCGGCGAGCGTTTTTCCCGGTCGACCGAAGAGGCGTTGGACAGGGCAAAGGCAGTCGTCGTGCTCTGGTCCAAAACATCAGTCCAGTCGCACTGGGTTCATGATGAAGCCACCCGCGGACGTGACCGGAGTATCCTTATCCCTCTATCGCTCGACGGTACGGAACCACCCTTGGGGTTTGGCCAGTTTCAGGTCATCAACCTCGCACAATCAAAAATGGACAGCTCCGATACCGAAATATTACGGATGCTGCGCGCGATTGCAGCTTCCCACCGCGCCGTACTAAACATGCCCGCACCGGTTGCGAAAAACGGTTTTAAGATCAACCGCCGCTGGGCAATAGGCGGCGGTCTTGCGGTGGCGGCGGGTGCTGCCGGTTTCGCGGTGTGGAAGACCGATGTCTTTGGCGGCCCCTCCACACGCAACAGCGTCGCCGTTTTGCCTTTCGACAATCTCAGTGGCGATCCCGAACAACGTTATTTCTCAGATGGTCTGGCATCAGAAATCCGGTCCAATCTATCGCGCAATGCATTATTGGAAATTGTCGGGCAAACATCGTCAAACCAGTTCCGCGATCGAAAAGGCAATATTCAATCCATCGCCCAGGAATTGAAGGTTTCCTACCTGCTCGACGGCAATGTGCAGCGGGTTGGCGACAAGGTCAAAATTGCGGTCGAGTTGACCGATGGCCGCAGCGGCACAAACAAATGGTCGAAAATTTTCGAGCGCCAATTGTCGGATATCTTCGCGGTACAAAGCGAAATCGCCACGGCAGTCGCCGGGGCATTATCCGCAGCGATGGACGATAGTTCATCGGGCAAGAAGGCTCTGCAAGTCGGTGGCACCCGCAGCCTGACCGCCTTCGACGCCTATCTGCGCGGGCGCGAACTTTTTGAATCGCATATTGACGAGGCGTCGGAACGTGCAGCTTTGGCAAAGCTGGAACAGGCTATTGCAATTGACCCCGATTATGCCGCCGCGCGGGCGCTCCGGTCGCGTACCCTTGCCGTTATCGCCAACCAATATGCCACGGCAGTCGAGCGGAAAGCTCTCTACTTAGAATCGGTGAATGAAGCCCAAAAGGCAGCCAAGGCAGCACCGAATTTTGCGCCGGCCTATGCCGCACTGGGATACGCCTTGTTTTACGGGCGGCTTGATGCGGCAGCGGCCCGTAAGCCGTATGAGCAGGCATATGCACTGGCGAAAAGCGATGTCGATGTGCTGAGCCGCTATGCCGTATATTGTGCGCGGACAGGAAGGTTCGTCGCGGCGGAAACCGCAATCAATCGGGCCGCGATACTTGACCCGCTCAATTCCACGATGTTCAAGTCCGCAGGCAATATCAAATATGCGGCAAAGGCTTATCAAGAGGCGATCAATTTCGGGCGCAAAGCGCTTGCCCTCAATCCGCAGCGCAGCACCCTGCATGGGGACATTGGCAATGCCTATCTGATGCTGGGCGATGTCGATAAGGCGCAAGCAGAATTTGCGCTGGAAACAAACAGCCTGCTTGCGCTGCCGGGGAATGCGATCATTGCGCAGAAAAAAGGCGACTTGGACAAGGCAAAGGCAGCGCTTTCGGCGCTCATCAGTGAACATGGCGACAACGCACTTTACCAACAGGCGCAGATACTGGCGCAATGGGGCCAGAAGGAGGACGCTTTTGCGACGCTCCAAAAGGCCTATGATGCCGGGGATTCCGGACTGGTCTACTTGCTGAACGATCCGTTCCTGGATCCGTTGCGAGAGGACGCGCGGTATAAAGCCTTGCTAGGACAACTGAAATTCGTGTAAACTCGTGTTTCCTGAAGGGGGAAAGAATATGCGTAAAATTGTAACATTGTCAGCAGCTGCATTTCTGGTTCTGGGCGTTACCGCCTGCAACAAGCCCGAAGCCGAAAAAACATCGGAAGAGGTAGTAGCTGAAGAAACCGTGGTTGCCGAACCTGCCGTTGAAGATTCAGCCGCCAAGACCGAAGACGGCGCAACGGAAACCAAGCCCGCGGATCAGGGTTCAACCGATCAAGGCTCGACTGATCAGGGTTCGACCGACCAAGGTTCGACAGACCAATAAGATACCTTTAAGGTAGGGATATTACGGTGCCGGAGAGCGCGCGTACGCGTGCCTCCGCTGCCTTTATCCATGCCGTAAACTGAACCAGATCCACGAAGAGAGAAGGGTTTTGCTGCCCATTCTCATCTGCGCCGCAGCCCACACCTCCCGACACAAGGCCGACCTGCACAACGCGTCCATTCACTTCCTGAACAACTGGACCGCCGCTATCTCCGCGGCAACTGAAACTATTTCCTGCTTGCGTTCTGCGCTGCGGTGTTACGGCACAAATCTTCTTGTCGATATCGGTATAGCCGGGAATCTTGCGGCATCTGTTGGTATCGAAAACCTCCATATCCGCAATGCGTAGACGTGCTTGCGGGAATTGTGGTCCATCTTGTGTCTGTTCATGCCGTTCGCCGCGTCTGACAACTTCTGTAAAGCCCCAGCCCAGCACCTTGATGGTGCCACCGATCGTCGCGCGCTGAAACCCGGGAACATCTGCGGGTAGGTCGACGGGTCTCTGCGGGGCAGCAGCGGCTTTAGGTTCAATCCGAAGCAGCGCAATGTCATCCTTCTGCCCGCCCGGCTTGTATCCGCTATGAACCACTGCTGCAGCAATCCGGTACCGCGCGCCACCCACTGTCAGATTTTGTGTGCCAACCAATATCTCGCGCATCTTGAGAAGATTTTTATCGTCCAACGGCGGTTTTGCTACGCAATGGGCTGCGGTCAGAACGATGTTCGGTGCAATGAGCGATCCGCCACAGCGGTGATAGCGTTGAAAGGGTAATTGCTGCTTCAACCATTTGCCATCACCAAGCAGCCTGGCGTCGGCGTCCAACTGCTGCTGACTATAGGTTTGGTTGGAATAAATCTGCACTTGCCATGGTGCATAGCCTGCTCGGACATATGAGCCGCCGCCGACTCTTACGGAAGTCCGGGAACTTATTACCACCGCATCTAAAGTCATGCCCCAGCTTGCATCGAACTCTTCAGCCATGCGTGGGATCCGAATATCCTGACCCGACAACAGGGCGCATAACGTTTCTTCCGCCCGCGTCCGGCAATTTGCAGGATTCAGCGTTGCCGGGTCGAGATTGAACAAAGCGGAGTTGATAGGCTGGTCTGAACGAATGGTGATGAACCGGTTTCGACCCGGCCTAATCACGAAAGACTTTTGCTTATCTTCAAGCAAAGCGCCGGGTGCGACCGGTGCTTCACTAGCGAGCAAAAGTTGCAATTCCAGATCGGGATCAATCACCAATAAATATAGATACTGCGCCGTTTTGCCCTCGTTACGCACGCCCAGGCTTACACGATCATTTTTCCGCAAATCGGTAAGTATCGAACTGCCCGACAATGGACACTCCCGTCCACCTGTTTCTGCGCAGAGTGTGTACTCTGAAACCTGGGGTGTCTGTGCAAATGCTACGACAGCTCTAGCCCGGATGATTTTGCGTATCGCGCGATCAAAACGAACGCCAAAATCCGGTGCGTCAGGATCACCTATCATGACACCATATTCCATCGGCTCTTGAACTGCTTCGACGTCATAATTGTGGGTGAAAAAGGAAATGTCCTCCGCCGGCGCAATGTTGCGAGCCGGCGGGTTGAGCATATCCAGCAAAATGATCTGGCGGACATCCTCGATCGAGCGGCTCATTTCAAACTCTGCTGGCCAGCCGATGCGCAAGGCAGCACTTTTCGTTACAAGCGCCTGCATCCGATCAAGATCGGCGCCCAGATTTGTACGGAAGCCGATTGCAACGGGCTGATATTCGGAGCAGCCCTCATTTCCTGTCATCGTTTCGCCAATCACCGCCCCGGGAGCGACCCGTTCCGGCGCGCACGAGGGCAAAGGCGGCGGGACATAGGGCGGGACGGTTTCATCGTCCGCTATTGTCCCATCATCCGTTTCGAGTTGTTGCGCATAGCCAGGCTGGCTTGCGAGCGCGCTTACGCCGAACAAAAGGCCAATGGCCAATTTGTGGCGGAAAGACCATGAAGTCTGGCGATTTGCCTGTAAGCGACGCATCCAATACCCCTCCCCAAAGGTGGTTTCGGTGCGACCCTACGAACTGGATAACATGACTTTACACTGGACACGACCCCAATGTTCGGGGTCGTTATAATATGCTTTCAAACGGGAACAGTGATATGCTTCCCGCCGAAAACGGACTGCCAATTTTCGATCTCGTCAACGACAATGTCATCAATGCCGTGGGCTAGGCCGGACACGCGGGCATAGCTGATGTCGCTGTCGGGCGCAGCCAGCAGCAAGGCAATGCGTGTTTCGACATCACCCAGTTTTTGCGCCGTAATCTCGGAAATCGCAGCGAACCGTTCGAAGTCTCCGAAATAATGTATTCCGGCCAAAGCGCCGCCCAGGGTTGGGAAGAGCACGCCAAGAAAAGTGAACATCTTCGCGACATCATGGGGCAAGTTGTGCGGAACGAAGCCCATTTTTGCTCCAATCTCGATCAAAAGATAGGCAGCGACGGACAACACCGCAGACAAAAAGAGCATTTCCGAACAGCGGTGCAAATTATGCTGGGTACGCTTCAGGCGGGCGGCTTTGCCCAAATGATATGTCCTCTGCGGCACAACATGATGGTCGCGCATCAGCGTCAGGACTGCCCGCAAATAGGTCGAGGTTACCTGCATCCGTGGCAAGCCGATGGCACGCAAGGCGTGGCGGACATGCCATTCTGGCCAGTTTCCCTTTGGCCCTCTTGGCCAGCGTCCGGTCGAGCGTGCTGCGCCGAGCAACAGCAAGAGCGGTGCATGGCGGAAATACTCCGCGACACGCCGCGTCTCGAACCACCGCTCATGCCATTTGCGGCTTTTGCCCGTCAGGAAAATGACTACGATCGCGGCGAGCAGCAGAAATTCGAACGCCGCAAAGCCCCATTTTTGCTCTATGGTTGCAAAAGGCAGATAGCCGATGCCGCCGATGATTGCGAATGCAGAAAGCAGAAAGCTCGCCACCATTCCCCCGCGATAGGCATCGGACAGCCATGTAGAGACCCCGTCGGCCCATGCATATGGCTTCAAGACATCGGTTCCGATCCGCTGGGCGAGCGCGACATCGCCACCCGGTAGAGCAGCCACCGCAGCTAACATGGGCGCGCCGTTGCCTTCGGCTATTGCGTCGGGATGTTCGTAATATTGGCGCAGACTGCGTAACGCGCCAAGGCCGGGATTGCCGAATATGGCCTCGATCCTACGGTAGGCATGGAAGAAGCGGTTGCTCTTTCCCCGCCAAATCCGGCTTGTATGTGCATTCTGCCATGTGTCACCAGTGGGGCACAGCGCCTCGCGAACGACCGAGCGGATGACGACCTCGGTGTCTGCTGAAGCGGGACGACCCGCCAGTCCGGCCAGCTCTTCGGTCGCTCGCAACAAATGCCACCGATCGGGATTGCCCGCGTCTAGCCAGATCACCGCGATCCCCTGTTCCAGCGCGCTTTCAATCGTGTGCCGCGTGCCCCCGATATTACCGCGCGTGACGCCGTCCCAGATACCGATCAATATATCGGAATGCTCCACCATGACCCGCGCAGCGATGGCAGCCCTGTCGGAACAGATAGCGACGAAATCCTGTTCTGCCGCGCGATTGTCCCGTTCGGCCAGGTGCTTGCGGTATAGCCTCTCAACTTCAAGGTCCTGGTCCGCCAATTCAAATATCTGCGCTTTGGCAGCGATATTTCTGATTTCGGCGGCACGCTCGGCGGTTTCCGTGTCCAACGCCATGCCGCCGTCAAGCAGTGCCTGCATGTCATCTACCTGCACAGGCTGGGCATTGATGGCGAGATTGAGCGTCTGGCCAAAAGGCAGAGGCGCAATGACGGGCCAACCTTTGCTCTGCACCGCATCGACCGCCATCAAGTCTGCACCATAGGCCAACATCGAATGCAAACGGATGCTTGGAAGTTCTCCGCGTCCCTCACACCCGGATTCCTCGATCGCAATCCTGCCGAGCAGATCCATCAGAGCCGAGAGACTTTGCGCGATCGCAGCTTTGTTTTTCGCAAATACGGGGTGACGGCTGCGATGGCCAGTAATAGCAATATCCAGCGTTACCGCCGGAGGGCGCAGAACAGAACTGCCGACATCGTCGCGTTGCATGCGGCTAATACGTCCTTCCCTATCCCGGTTGACCAAGACCTAGAACCGGATCGCCATTTGTTCAAGCATCCTGCGCAGGGTTGCCTCACCGCACGGGATTTGTTAGCGCCACTTCGCGACCGCACGATATTGTCCCCGTTCTTTCGGGCCGATAATCGAATAATGCCGGGTGCCCTTATCATGACCTCTTCCCGTTATTCCAAGACAGCAATGGCTCTGCACTGGAGCCTCGCGTTAGCTCTTGTTTTCCAGATCGGCCTGGGCTGGCAATTTGAAACCCTGAACCGCGGCCCCAACCTTTTTGCTCTTTACCAGCTGCACAAATCTGTGGGCATAGCCATCCTAGTGCTTAGCCTTGCGCGGCTTGCGATCCGCATCTGGCGTCCACGGCCGATGCCTTTAGCCGATACACTCTGGTCCCGTTATATGGCCAATCTCGTGCATGGTGCCTTCTATGTGGTCCTCATTGGCGGGCCACTGACCGGCTGGCTTCTGGTTTCAAGCTCTAAGATCGCGGTTCCGACGGTGCTGTTCGGTATCTTACCTTTTCCACACTTGCCCGTTGGACATGCTGTGCATGCGCCTGCCGAAGTAATTCATGCGCAACTGGCATGGCTGACTATTGCCCTACTGCTGCTGCACGTTGTCGGCGCAGTGCGGCATCAATTCTTCAAGGATGAGGATATTCTGCAGCGGATGCTGCCCTGGATACTAAAGCAAAGATCCACCTCTGCGGTTGCGATAGCAGCGGCCTTAGCCGTATTGGGAATCGCTTATGCGGCAGGGGCCTCACTCGTGCTGACCAATACAAAGCCATCAACTCCGCCCAAACTACAATCCCCGGCGCCTGCAACTGCGGCACCAGCAATTGCCCCGCCCAAAGGGGAGGAAACGTCGAAGACAGCGGACGAACAGGATTTAGCCGCGCCCGTCAAAAAATGGCGAGTTTCCCAAGGTGGAAGGCTTGCCTTCACGGCCGATTGGAACGGAACACCCATAAATGGAACCTTTCGACGGTGGAGCAGCGATATTCGCTTCAGTCCGGACGATCTGGCGCAGTCGCGCGTGCAGGTGACCATCGATTTGGGATCCGCCAGTACTGCCGATAGCCAGCGCGATGAAATGCTGCTGGGCGAAGGCTTTCTGGATGTGGCCACACACCCCAAGGCCGTTTTTTCTTCGTCCGAAATCAAGCTGGTCCGGGGCGACACATATCGCGCACGCGGCACATTGAGCCTGCATGGCGAAGCACATCCGGTAACACTCGACTTCAGATTGAAGATCGATGGAACGACAGCCAAAGTATCCGGCTCATCGAGCCTCCGCCGGACTCAGTTCGGGGTAGGTAGCGGTGAATGGGCAACGACTGGCGAGATTGCCGATGCTGTGGCTATCGCTTTTAATTTCTCGGCACAGTCTGCTCCTTAGCCCCAGCATTTTACATGATTTGGCAAACTGTTGCAGCTTTCCCACAGTAGACGAATTATCGGTAATTCAGCTCCGTTTTGGATGTGTGGATAGCCTGTTGGTTCTTGACTAACAGCCCCGCTTTGTTATGCCCTATTGACATAGGAAAGAATCGGGTGTGGGGGCACGCTCCGTCCGGAGAGCCATTCCGATTTTAACAATGCCTAACGGTGAATTGCGACCCCATCGATGGGCATCCACGCTCTCCTCTTCCCACAATGAGGAGAGCTTTTCTTTTTCTAAGCTCTAAACAAAGGTGAAGCGCCCCGGACTGTGCCGAGGCGCCCCAAACATGTCATTCTCCGGTCGGGAAACCGCGCTTCTTCATGATATATTTCACGTCAGGATCGCGTCCACGGAATGCGCGATAGGCTTCAATCCGGTCAGTTTCATTGCCGGTTGCCAGCAACATCGAACGAAAACGCTCTGCCGTCTCCTTATCCCAGACATCGCCCTTTTCGGTAAAGGCTGCCCATGTGTCGGCGTCCATAGTCTCGGACCAGAGGTAGCTGTAATAGCCGGCGGAATAGCCATCGTCAGCAAACAGATGGTTAAACTGCGGCAGGCGATGCCGCATGACCATCTCCTTCGGCATACCAATTTCTGCCAAGGTATCGCGCTCAAAAGCTGCCGGGTCTGCCACAGGGGTCGACCTGTTATGTAGCTTCATGTCTAGAATGGCGCTCGACAAATACTCGACCGTTGCAAAACCTTGGTTGAACGTATCGCTCGCCTTGATCTTTTCCACCAGCGCGGCCGGAATTGGCTCGCCGGTTTTGTAATGTTTGGCGTAGGTGTTGAGGATATAGGGAGTGAGAAGCCAATTCTCGTTCACCTGGCTTGGATATTCCACGAAATCGCGCGGGGTTCCGCCGAGGCCGGGCCATGTAATATCCGAATTGAGATAATGAATGGCGTGGCCGAATTCGTGAAACAGTGTTGACGCATCGTCGATACTGATCAGCGTCGGCACACCATCAGCGCCGGGCACAAAGTTATTGTTGTTAGATGCCAGCACAATGTCATTTTTGCCGCCCAGCTTGTGCTGGCTGCGGTAAGTCGTCATCCACGCGCCTGATCTCTTTCCGGCACGAGCAAAATTGTCGAGATAGAATAGCCCTATCATCTTGCCATCACGTTTGACTTCGAATGTCCGCACTTGGGGTTCGAATACGGGCACCGTTCCCGTATTTTCAGTAAAGCTCATACCGTAGAGTTTGCCCGCGGCATCAAACATGGCGGCTACCATATTGTCGAGTTGGAAATAGGGTTTAATGGCCTCCTGATCGAGGTCATATTTCGCCTTGCGTACTTTCTCGGCGTAGAAGCGGTAATCCCATGGCTCGATAGTGATGCCATCCGCATTTGCGATGGCTTGCATGTCGGCAACCTCCTCTTTGACGCGTGCGACGGCCGCCGGCCACACTTTCATCATAAGATCCATCGCCCGATCCGGGTCTTTAGCCATCGTGTCCGCCATGCGGTAATGGGCGTGCGTCGGAAAGCCGAGAATCTCGGCGCGATCTTGTCGCAGCTTCAAAATTTCCGCGATGGTCGCATTGGTATCGTTCGCTCCACCATTATCGCCGCGCTTGGTGAAGGCACGCCATACTTTCTCACGCAGGTCGCGGCGGGTAGAATTTTCGAGGAAGGGCTGAACTGCGGACCGTGTGTTGACGACAGCCCAACCGGTCTTGCCCTTCTCCTTTGCGGCCGCACTGAGCGCCGCCACGAAAGTTTCAGGCAATCCTGCAAGATCGGCTTCCTTGTCGATCAGGATAAAGCTTTCTTCATCCGCTAGAACCTTTTCGGAAAAAGCCGAGAATTTCTTCGACAAGTCGGTTTCAATGCCGATCACCTGCGCCTTTTTAGCGGCGTTGAGCAATGCGCCATTGCGCACAAGGCTATCGTAGGTACGCTCGAGCAAACGCATCTGTTTCGCGTCGAGGTTGAGCGAAGCGCGCTGGTCGTAAAGAAATTTCACGCGCTGGAAATATCGCGCGTCGAGCGTCAACTCGGAGAAAAAGGCGCTTACCTTTGGCTCCCACTCAGCCTGGATCTTGCGCACTTCGGGACTGGATAAGTTCGACGAATGCACGCCCCAAATGGAGAATAGCCGCCCCATTTTTTCGCCGGATAATTCGCTGGCCGTGATCGTGTTGTCGAATGTGATAGGCCCGGGCGTTTCCAGAATCGCTTCAAATTCGGCTTTATAGGCAGCCATTGCCGCCTGAAATGCGGATGGAAATTGCGACACCTTCACCTGATCCCAAGGCGGAACGCCGCCATAAGGTCCTGTCCATTCCTGCAACAAAGCAGGCTCAGAATTCTGGACGGCCTTAATTTCCTTGGCATCAGCAACCGCGGTCATGGCGACCCCGGAGATTGAAAGCACCGCAGCACTTGCCAGCATTTTTCCGATTTTCACGCATATCACTCCTCAAAAGACAGACTGCAGGGGGTATGGCACCCACTCCTGCGCAGATGAGCAGGAGTAGCCTTTGCGCTTCGGTCATGCAAATGCCCGTTTCAAAGGCACAAACGTCTCCATTATGGAGCGAAACCAAACAGCTATTTAGATATTGAATTTAATAGATTTTTCGTCGAAACCATGCCTCAGAATGTCGAGGAGACGAAATTTGGATGCCCGCTTCGACTCTCAATCGCTGCGCATGACAGCCATGATTCAGGCCGTTTCAAACCAAAGGGCGCAGTCTCTTTCGTTGCTTGCGCATGTTTCGGGCTATGCGACCAAAGCGTGGAACCCGGATCAGCCGTCTGACATTATCTTGGTAGACCTTTGCTCCGAAACGGAGAGGCTACAGGATTTCTTGTCCGATTTAGTGCGATATCTCGAGCGTTATCGTAGTGTCGCTGTGGTGTGGACATCGCTTGATGAGTTGGAGGCAGCCTATGCTATCTTGCCCCAAGCGCGATGCCATTTCCTGATCGACGCCGACGATGTGGAATCGGTGCCAATTTTGGCAGGGGCATTGGGACGTCGCGGAATGAACCGAGTGCACGACAAAGACCGTCTAGTGGAATTCGGTTCACTGCACCGGATCAGTGATGAACTTGCCGAATTCGCTCGGACTTTGGCCAAAATTGCGGAGTCCGATACGCCCTCGGCTATGGCCGACAAGCCCGTTTCGTTTCGACCCGCGCCCTTGGGAGGATTCCAGCCCTTTCCGACGAAAGCGGCGGCTACCCCGGCTTCGCTGACCCCGGAGAGATTGCGCGAGATTATCCGGCTGCGGCGGCAGCGGGAACGCTTTTTTGACAATAGCCTTTTTGCCGATCCTGCTTGGGACATACTCCTCGACCTGAAAGCAGCGCAGCTTGAAAAGCAAATGGTGTCTGTGTCGAGCCTTTGTATCGCGGCAGCGGTACCGCCAACCACCGCCTTACGCTGGATTTCCGCAATGACCGAAAGCGGAATGTTGATCCGGCAGCAAGATCCAGACGATGCCAGGCGGGTCTTCATCCTTCTTTCGGAGGAAACAAACGCCAGAATCGAGGATTATTTTGCCTCCATTTCCGATCGTCTCGTACAAATTATCTGAATACTCTTGCCAAAGGCGCAGCGCTTTGGCAAAGGCGCGCTTCCCCACGGGGGCGCTTAGCTCAGTTGGTAGAGCATCTCGTTTACACCGAGAGGGTCAGCGGTTCGAGCCCGTTAGCGCCCACCATTTTTCAGAATTAGGCTGAAAAATAAGGAGAAAGCTCGTGTCGTTCATCGTACAGAAAGCTTTCAACGTGCATTTTCCACGTATGAGGGGTCATATTCCGACATTTGGAGCAGCCTTGGTCATGTGCGCAGCGATGTTCGCACCTGATTCCGCCTATGCGCGTGAAAATGAGCAAAATGAACAGCATGATGCGCTGAACTGTACCGACCCGAAACATCGGCATTCGGTCGTGCGTCCTCTAACCGAATCCTTGCCGATTCGGAAAAAAGACAAAAGCAGGGTCCGCCGCGTATTGATGTAGTCAGGCCGCTTCGCGCAGCAGCTTTGCCATTTCGGCATCATCCCATTCCACACCGCCAATCACACGCCAAACTTCGCGGCCCTCGGAATCATATAAAATGGTGGTGGGCAAAGCGAGTTGGTTGTTGAATGCCGCAAGAAGTGCATTGTCGCTGTCGGTATAAGCCTCCAGATTTTTGATGGCCGCTTTCGCAAAGAAAGCGTCCACGGGCGGGCGCCCCTCGAGATCCTGCGACACCGCAATCACCGCCATGCGTCCTTTTTCCAAGGAAGCTAAAGCATCCAATGTGGGCATTTCCGCTTTGCACGGCGCACACCATGTCGCCCAGAAATTCACCAACACCGGACGACCGGCAAAATCAGACAAGGTCACATCTCCGCCTTTTGCATCGGCAAAAACAGCCATGGGTGCCTTTTTACCTGCCGATGCGTAACTGAGCGTCGCGCGCATGCCATTGGCGTTTTCCAGACCTACGTCCGCTTTTGCCGATTTGGCATTATCGGTCGGTGAATCGGCTTGCACTTGCCCCTTCGGCGATGTTCCCGTATCGCACCCGGCCAGAACGAGAAGGACTAAGGCGATTAACAAGCGCATGTCAGATTCCAATAGCATGTGGGGCGGCCGTTTTGGCGAAGGCCCCGGGGATATCATGCGGGAGATAAATGCCTCGATTCCATTCGACAAGCGCCTTTGGCAGGAAGATATTGCCGGAAGCAAGGCCCATGCGCAAATGTTGGCGGCGAAGGGAATAATCTCCAGCGCAGACGAGAGCGCAATCCAGCAAGGTCTGTCCACCATCCACGCCGAATATGAGGCGAATGGCGTTCCGGAAGACTGGACGCTTGAAGATATTCATATGGTGACCGAAACCCGCCTGCGCGAACTGGTTGGCGAGCCGGCAGCACGGCTGCACACCGCAAGGTCGCGCAACGACCAGGTGGCGACCGATTTCCGCCTCTGGGTACGTGCTGCAATCGGCCAGATCGATACCGGGCTAAGGGCTTTTCAGTCGACGTTGGTCATGCGGGCGGACGAACATGCCGAAAGCATCATGCCGGGTTTTACCCATTTGCAGGTTGCTCAGCCGGTGACACTTGGCCATCACCTGATGGCCTATTATGAAATGGCCAAGCGCGACCGCAGCCGGTTTGCGGACTGCGCGAACCGCCTGAACCATTCTCCATTAGGCGCTGCGGCGCTGGCCGGAACATCATTCCCTATCGACCGCGTGGCGACGGCGAAGTCGCTCGGCTTTGACGGCCCGATGGCGAACAGCCTCGATGCAGTGTCAGACCGCGATTTTGCGCTGGAGTTTTTAACCTGCGCCACACAGACGGCACTCCACTTGTCGCGCCTTGCCGAAGAAATGATCCTGTGGGCTTCGCAACCTTTCGGCTTTATCGCCCTGCCCGACGCATGGTCGACAGGAAGCTCCATCATGCCGCAAAAGCGGAACCCCGACGCAGCCGAATTGGTGCGCGGCCATGCGGGACGGATCATGGGCTGTATGACCAGCCTGATGGTCACGATGAAGGGTTTGCCGCTTGCCTATTCCAAGGACATGCAAGACGATAAGCCTCCCGTATTCGAAGCCTATGATCTGCTCGCGCTATCCATTGCGGCAATGACCGGTATGGTCGGTAATGTGTCGTTCAAGACGGAACGCATGCGCGATGTGGCTTCGTCCGGCTTTTCGACCGCGACCGATCTTGCCGACTGGCTTGTGCGTGAACACGGCATGCCGTTCCGCGAAGCCCATCATGTGACCGGCAGCGTCGTCAAAGCATGCGAAGCGCGCGGCATCGGTCTGGAAACGATTACCGTGGATGACCTTGCTGCCTTTCATCCGCCGCTGGCGGGATGCACATTGCCCGATTTATCCGTCGAAGGTTCGGTCGCCAGCCGGACGAGCGCTGGCGGTACCGCGCCGCTTCGGGTAAGGGAAGCCATCGCGGTCGCGCGCAAGGAGCTTGAGGCATGACATCAAAGCAGAAACTGTTGATCCTTGCTCTTGGCCTTGGTCTGGCTGGCTGTGGGAAGGTTGGCGACCTTGAACCGCGCACCGGCAACGCCCTGCCCGTCAAAGCCTACGGCCAGAAGACCGAACAATCCGCGCAGGCGCTCTCCACACCGAATGTGCAAGCGCGCCCGGGCCGGACGGATGAATTGCTCAAACGGTCTGAACGGCGGGAGGATGACCCCTTTGACGTTCCCCCCGGCGAGGAACCCAAACCGTTCAATCCGGAAGACCCCGGCACCGATCCCAAACCAAAGCAGAATTAAGTCCATTCTCCCATGAACCATTTTGATCTTGTGAATGGCGTGTTGCACGCCGAAGACGTGCCCTTGCCCACCATCGCCGACAGTGTCGGGACCCCTGTTTATGTCTATTCCCGCGCGACGCTGGAACGGCATGCGCAGGTCTTCCGCGATGCGCTGTCGGGGCTGGACAACCCGCACCTCGCCTTTGCGGTAAAGGCCAATCCCAATCTCGCGGTACTCAAAGTTCTTGCGCGGCAGGGTTATGGCGCGGATGTGGTATCGGGCGGCGAAATGGACCGCGCGCTTGCGGCTGGCATGGCCGCGGACGATATCGTGTTTTCAGGCGTAGGCAAAACCGCAGAGGAAATCGTCCGCGCTTTGAAAGCCGGAATCGGCCAGTTCAATATTGAATCGGAGGAAGAGGGCCGCGAACTTGCCACCCTCGCCAACACGTTGAACCTGCCTGCAAATGCCGTGCTGCGTATCAATCCGGATGTCGATGCGGGCACGCATGGCAAGATTTCAACAGGCAAAGCGGACAATAAATTCGGCGTAGGCATCCACCGCGCGCCAGAGATCTACGGCCGCCTCGATGCGCTACCTAGCCTGAACATGCGTGGTGTAGCCCTGCATATCGGAAGTCAGCTCACAAGTCTGGAACCGCTGGAAACCGCATTTGGCAAGATCGGAACGCTGGTGCAGGATCTGCGGGCCAATGGCCATCGCATAACCCATGTCGATCTGGGCGGTGGACTCGGCGTGCGGTACAAGGATGGCGACAATCCGCCCGAGCCTGCCGATTATGGTGCCATGGTCGCGCGTGTGACGCGCGGTTGGGATGTGCGGCTAATGTTTGAACCGGGCCGCGTCATCGCCGGAAACGCAGGCATATTATTAACACGCGTGATCCGGGTGAAGCCGGGTGCGGGCAATTTGCCCTTCGCGATCGTCGATGCAGCGATGAACGACCTCGCGCGTCCCGCGCTTTACGACGCCTGGCATGATTTTGAAGCAGTTGAACCCAATGGACAAAAAATGACTGCTAATATCGTTGGCCCTGTCTGCGAGACCGGCGACACTTTTGCCATGGCGCGCGACATTGATGTGGTCGCCGCCAATGATCTGGCGATTTTCCGGACCGCAGGTGCCTATGGCGCAACGATGGCCAGCACCTATAATAGCCGCGGCCTGGTGCCCGAAGTGCTGGTTGACGGCGGCAAATTCGCGATAGTCGCGGAACGCATAGCGCCCGAAACTATTTTAGCCGCCGAACACGTGCCGGATTGGCTGAAATAGAAGGAACTTTTGGTGGACCAGCTACCCATTTTCGTAAATGTGCGGGGCCGGAAAGTCATCTTGGTTGGCGAAGGCGACGCGGCGGATGCCAAACGGCGGCTCATCGAACGCGCGGGCGGACATTGCGTCGATGCGGGAAATGCTGATGCCGTGCTGGCGTTCGTTGCGATCGAAGACGAAGACGAGGCTTTGGGCAGCGCCGCGGACCTGAAAGCCCGTGGACTATTGGTGAACGTCGTCGATCGTCCGGACCAATGCGATTTTACGACACCGGCCGTCGTCGACCGGCAGCCTGTCCTTGTCGCAGTCGGAACAGGCGGTGCGTCGGCAGGGATGGCAAAGGCCATTCGGCAGCGGATTGAAACAATATTGCCCCAAAATCTAGGCGCGCTTGCAAATGCGGTCGCGCACGCACGTGATGCTATTCGCAGTAAGTGGCCGCTGGCCGCGGACCGTCGTCGTGCACTCGATCAGGCATTTGCAGCAGGTGGTTCGCTCGACCCGTTTCAAAGCCATGGCCCAGCCGCCATCGAAACCTGGCTGGACCAAGACGACGCAGCCCAACCTTCCCGTCTGGTGGAAATACCCCTGCTATCGGGCAATGCCGATGACCTGACCTTGCTGACGGCGCGCTTGCTGGGCGAAGCTGATTATGTTTTCCATGACTCGAATATTCCTGGCGCGATTCTCAACCGCGCCCGCGCAGATGCCGTACGCCACGAAGGCGCGCCGCCTACGCCAGCGCCGGAAGGCTTAGTACTTTACCTAAGGTTGCCGTCCGCGTCAGGATAGGGCATGACCCCTGCTTGAATTGCAGGATGGATACTGTGCCCGAAATGTCGTCTCATATGCTGATTGTTGGCTGCGGCAATATGGGTGGTGCTATGCTGCGCGGATGGATCGCAGCGGGTCGGTCTCCGTCCCTATTCACGGTCATTGATCCGGCGGCACAGGATTTGCCCGTGGGCGTCCGACATGTTCCCTCCGCTAGTGCACTGGACGAAATTTTCGACTCCGTTCTGATCGGCATCAAACCCCAAATGCTAGAAAGCCTCGCGCCTGCCATTCGTTCGCGGGTCGCGCCGGGTGCGCTGGTGTTTTCGATTTTGGCGGGCACGATGACAGCGACCCTTGCCAAGCTGTTTCCTGACACCAGCATTGTGCGGTTAATGCCGAATCTTTCTGCCGAAATAGGACTTTCACCGCTCGGACTTTTTTCAAACGATCTATCCTCAACCGAACGCGAAACACTTGCTGATTTTGTGGCACCGCTTGGGACGCCAGTTTGGATAGAAAATGAGAACTTGATGGACGCTGTTACAGCCTTAGCCGGGTCGGGTCCCGCTTTTGTCTATCGCTTCATCGACGCCATGGCGAAGGGCGGCGAATCCGCGGGCTTGCCTGCAGACACGTCCGCACGGCTGGCTTTGGCAACCGTTGAAGGTGCCGCGCGGCTGGCAGCGGCGTCAGCTGAGAGCCCTGCAACACTGGCCCAGCGCGTCACCAGTCCTGGCGGCACCACCGCGGCGGGGCTTGCAGTGCTGGATGCCGACGATCATCTCAAAAAACTCATAGAAGCAACAATTAAGGCCGCCCGGGACAGGGGTGGTGAATTGGCAAAAGGGGACAAATTGTGACATACAGAGGTGCATTATGGGTTGGTCTTGCCCTTCTTTCGACCCCACTATGCGCCTCCGTCGCCACCCCTCCCACGACCGAAACAGCCAAAGCCAATCTTGCCAAAGCAGGACCTATCGAAAGCTTCGACCTTTTCCAGTTGGCTGATGGCATCGACGACGGGGCACTGAACAGCGAAGCGATTACTGCCGCCTATCTCGCAAGAATTGCGGCAGTCGATGATAGCGGACCGATGCTGAATGCCGTCATCGCGACATTTCCCGATGCTATGGATCAGGCGCGGGCGATGGACGCGGAGATAAAGGCTGGAAAGTATCGCGGTCCATTGCACGGAATGCCGGTTTTGGTGAAAGACAATATCGAAGTGGCTGGTCCCGTCCCGACGACTGCTGGCTCACTGGCACTCGCAAACAACATCACCGGTCGCGACGCACCTCTTATCGCCCGTCTGCGCGAAGCAGGCGCGGTTATATTGGGCAAAACCAATTTGAGCGAATGGGCCAATATACGGTCCGACAACTCCACCAGCGGGTGGAGCGCAGTTGGCGGTTTGACCAAAAACCCGCACGCGCTTGATCGCAACAGCTGTGGTTCATCGAGCGGCAGTGGCTCGGCGATGGCAGCCGGACTGGCGGCGGCGACAATCGGTACCGAAACGGACGGCTCCATAACATGCCCAGCAGGCGTCAACGGTATTGTCGGGTTCAAACCGACCGTCGGTCTGGTTTCACGTCGCTATGTTGTACCAATTAGCCATAGTCAGGACACGGCCGGACCTATGACTCGTACAGTGCGCGACGCGGCTATTTTGCTCACCGCCATGGCGGGCACCGATCCACAAGACCCCGCGACTACAGATGCCGATAAATGGCGTGGTAACTATGCTGCGGGATTGTCGGCCGACGGTCTGAAAGGAATGCGCATCGGTGTACTGCGTGCCCCCAACGTCGATGCGGCTCTCTTCGATGCGGCGATAGCCAATCTGAAAGAGGGCGGTGCCGAGATTATTGCTTTGGAAATGCCGAACCTTGACCGGCAAAAATTGGGACAAGCGGAATTCAAAGTCCTGCTCGCCGAATTGAAAGCCGATCTTGCCGATTATCTACAAGGCCTGCCAGAGAACCGTGTTCCACACAAAACGCTGGCCGATATCATCGCCTTCAACAAGGCCCACGCAGACAAGGAACTGGCCTATTTCGGGCAGGAAACTTTTGAGCTTGCCGATAACGACGCAGGCCTTGATGACCCCGCCTATAAGGAAGCATTAGCAACCTCGCGTCAGCTTGCGGCAGGCGCGCTGAACGGTATGCAGGGCGCACACAAGCTGGATGTCATTGTTGCGCAGACTAATGGACCTGCGTGGCTGTCGACTTTGGGCAAGGGCGATGCCTTTTCTGGTCCAAGCGCAAGCCAATTGCCGGCAATCGCCGGTTTTCCGCATCTTACAGTACCCATGGGCCTTTCCGGTGGCTTGCCTATCGGCCTCAGTTTCATCGGCAGCCAATGGCATGATCATCAGGTGCTGAAAGCGGGCTATGCCTATGAGCAGATCTCAAAGCAACGGGCGACGCCGACCTATAAGACGAGTCTGGATAGTAAATAATGGCATTCAACAAACCGGAATTAGGTAGCTTAATTCCAACCAACACCGCTTTCGATCCTGCTATGGTCAATAAGCTGATGGGGAAATTTGGCCATGGCGGCTTTTTGGATATGGAATATGTCGGCCATGGCGAGGATTGGGTTGAATTAGCGATCGATTGGCGTGCGGATCTGGTCGCCGATCCGGAAACCGGGATATTGGCCTCTGCGGCCGTTATCAGCCTTATGGACAATGCGACCAGCATGTCGATCTGGACAAAATTGGGTGAATTTCGACCGCAAGTGACCATGGATTTACGGCTCGATTATCTGCGTCCGTCGCCCGCCGGTGCGCGAGTCTATGGCCGGGGAATTTGTTATCATCTGACACAGACCATTGGATTTGTGAGGGGTTTCGCCCACAATGGCGATATTGATGACCCATTGGCCCATGCCAGTGGAACGTTCATCAGGGTTGGGGACCGGGTGTCATGAGTGAACCTCTCACCATCGGATTGCCGCCCTATGCGCTTGCGCTAGATATGGAAGTTGTGGACCGCATCGATGGCACGCCGGTGATCGGCATGCCCTTTGCCGATAAAGTACAAGGCCGTCCGGGCTTTCTGCACGGAGGTGCTATTTCTGGTCTATTGGAGATGGCCGCAATTGCCGCCATCCACCAGGCACTGCGCGACAAAGGCAGTGATAGCGGTATTAAGCAGGTCAATGTGACGATTGATTTCATGCGCGGCGGAGCGCCTCAGATGACCTATGCGATAGGTGAAGTCATACGCTTGGGCCGCACTATGGCCAATGTCGAAGCTCGTGCTTGGCAGGACGACCGCAGCAAGCCGATTGCAATCGGCACGATGCATTATCTTATCCGAAAACCAAAAGTTGGTGGCAACTAAAAGGAATAGAAGCCTTTTACGCCTCGCCGTGGGTTTCGATCAGCGCGCTTGTGATTGCTTCTTCAGGTGTCTTGTCACCCCATATGATGAACTGGAAGACCGGATAAAAGCGTTCGCATTCATCAATTGCAACGTCGATGATCGTCTGGGCATGGTCAACACCCAGCAGGCCGTTAGACGGCATCAAACTGCCATGCCGGAAAAGCAAAATGCCGTTAGCCGACCACATGTCAAAATGGCCGAGCCACAATTGTTCATTGATGAGGCCAAGCGCCTTATAAATAGCGTCGCGCTTATCGCTCGGTGCCGTAACATCGGGCAACAGGATAAGCTGCAGAGCATTATCCTCTTCCCGCCAAATGGCGCGGATCTGGTAGCTGGTCCAACTGCCTTTATATTCGGCAGTTATCTCATCTTCGCCATCCAGTTCATAGGACCAGCCCCGCGCTTCGAACAATGCGGCGAGCATGTCTACAGGAGCGGATTCGTCCCGTTCAAAATGCTCATATTGTTCGTCTGCATCGTGCATGCTTTATGCGCCCATCATTATGCGGTGATTCTGCCTTGCCGCGGACTCGCGCGCAAGGGGCTTGCGCCGAGTATCTGCACAAGTCTGTGGGCCGGTTGTGGAAAAGTTTTTACTTTTTGGCCGCTGGCTTTTTTGGCGCAGGCTTGGCTTTGGGCGCTGCCTTCGCAACGGGCGAGGTTTTAGTGCCCAAAGCAGCCTCCAGAGCGGCAACGCGTTTGCCCAACGCTTCCGCTTCTTCACGGGCATTTGCAGCAAGCGCTTTGACCGCATCAAATTCTTCGCGGGTTACCAAATCCAGGCCACCAGCCCATTCGCGTGCGCGTTCGCGCATGCTGGCTTCTGCTTCGCGGCCCATGCCTGCAACCGTGCCGGCAACACCGTTCAGCACCTTGGCCAGATCATCAAAAATACGCTTTTCGCTTTGCATGTCGTTCACTCCATTTCCGCTAGTGTCCCCGGGGGTGGGAATTAGCGTCCTGACCCTATTTGGGAACTCGCGGCCGGAACGTAAAGGCTTTCCGCATCGGGATTAAGTTGATCGATCTGATAATTCAGGATCGCAGCAAAGCTGATCCATACCAGATAGGGGACCATCAACCAGGCCGCAGCCTTTCGTACCCGCCCGAATGCCACGGTTGTTGCGATGGCCACAATCAACATTGCAACTATGATATAAAAGGCGGTCGATACTTTATGCTGACCAAAAAACACGGGCGACCACGTCAGATTGATCAGGAATTGCGTAAGGAACAACCCGATCGCAATGCCCCTTCCTCGTGCGCCACGCGCATGGAGCACCATTGCGAACGCCAGCCCCATCAGAAAATAAAGCGTGGGCCACACCACACCGAAAACCCAGCTTGGAGGCTGAATATCGGGCTTTATCAATGTCTGGTACCAGCTGTTTTCACCGGTCGAACCGGATATCGTGCCCGATAGAAACCCGAGAAACATCGTGACCGGGATCACAAATAGCGCCCAGCGCAAAAGCGACATGCGCAGCTGCGAAGCAGATGCAAGCTGGTTCATGGGAGTCTCCAGACTTATCCGGCGATTCGGGCGAACGCCGTTCGACCAATTCCTTAGCATCCCGGACAAATAGAACAAGGCCGCCTGCCCTTGCGGGAAGACGGCCTGTTGTTTCAATATGAGGCGCGGGGTGTGCCGCGCGCCAATTTACTTGCGCGTGCCGGAAAGGCCCATCGAACCAAATGCACCCGCCTTCACTTCACCGGAGATGGCATCGCCATCAACCGTTGCCGTGCAGTCAAGCTTCATGGGCATTGGAACAGTCATGTCCATTGACCAGCTGATCGTGTCACCATCAACGGTGCCGCTGGGAATGTCCATCGAACCAAGGCCCCCGGCCATTTTGCCCGAGAAACTGCCACCATCACTATTGACGGTCAAAACAGCCTTCTGGTCGCCCATCGGGCTTTTGATTGTTACGTCCCAATCGCCATCAACTGATGCCATAATCCTGCTCCTTATTTAGCGTTGTTGCTTGCACTTGTGTTAGCAGCTTCACCGACCATTTCAATCGGCAAACCGAGCGCTTCAAGTTGCGGCTTCACTTTTGCCGCATCGCCTACGACCAGCCACGTGATCTTCGAAGGATCGATCTTCGCCCGCATCTCATCGTTTAATGCTTTCGCGGTAAGAGCGGTGTATTTGGCCGCAATCGTTTCAGCGTAATCGAACGGGCGCTTGTTCAGCCGGTCCGCCTGCATCTGACCAAGCACAGCCGCTGACTGCTCATAGCTTCCAGGCAGTTCAAGAACATTGCCCTTGATCGTCTTGTCCAGTTCGTCAGGAGTTACGGGCTTTGATCCGTTGAAATCCTTCAGCTGATCCATCAACACCTTAATCGATGGTCCGGTCTGGTTAGTCTGCACAGGAGCAAACATATAGAACGGCACACGATCCTCTGCGCCGTTCACCTGAGAGCGAACCCCATAAGACCAGCCCTTCGTTTCGCGCAGGTCCATATTAATCCGCGACAGGAAGTCACCGCCAAAAATCTCGTTAGCAGCGCGCAATGTCAATAGGTCGTCCGATCCTTTGGCGTCCAGCACCTTGCCCGCCATCACCAGTGATTGCGGTGAATTGGGGCGGTCCACCAGTAGGATTTTGGACTGCGCCGCTGGTATCGCAGCCGTGAAGTTTTTCGCTGGAGCAGCGGCTCCAGCGGCTTTCCAATTGCCAAAACGCTTTTCTAGGAGCGGCTTGATTTCCTTCAGGCTGGTATCACCGACCACGAAAATTTCGGCTTTTGCGGGATGGACCCAGCTTTGATGGAAAGCCGATACATCTGCCTTGGTGATCGTGGCAACGGTTTCTGGATACCCGCTACCGGTTTGCGGGCCGCCATAGGGGTGCCCCTTGCCGTAGAGTAGCGGCGGCAGGGTCCGAACGGCTATTCCCTGCGGTTGATTGTTTTCCGATTTGATGCGTGTCTGTTGTTGTACCCGAACGCGCTCCATTTCCTTTTCGTCGAAGGCCGGATTCTTGATTACATCCGCCAACAGGTCGAGCGACGGAGCCAGATTAGGCTTTACTGCCCGCAGGCTCGCAACCGTGCGGTCGAGCGACGAATTGACATTAACATCCGCACCAAGCTTTTCCTCAGTTTCCGCGATCTGCGTGGAAGTGAGCGTTTTTGTGCCTTCCAACAGCATGGTTGACATCATGGACGCGATCCCCCGTTTGTCGACAGGATCCGCAGAATATCCCGCGTTGAAGCTTACCGCGACGCGCACCGTCGGCACAGCAGCCCGACGCGCGAAGAATACTTTGATGCCATTTTTCAGCGTAGTTTCTTCAACAGCGGGAAAGTCGAGAGCAGGCGTCCCGGTTGGCTCCGGAAACTTGCTACGATCCTGGAAACTAGTCCCGACCGTTCCAGAGAGATCCTCACTTCCCGGAGGAGAGTAAAATGCAGGCGCCGATAAGGTGCCCGTACGCATACCCGAACCGGCAGCAACTTCCTGATAGGCTTCTCGCTCACCGGGCTCTACGCGAATTTCAAGAACCGGCCGCGTCAACCATTTCTCCATCGCCGCCTTAACCGTTTCGGGCTTCGTTGCGGCAAGACGCTGCAATTCCTTTTTGTAGAAATTGGAATCACCCACATAAAGTTGACCTTCGGCGAGCGCGACGGCTTTGCCGCCGAAACCGCCCACCTGCTCCAACCCGTCAATTTGCTGTGCAATGGTGCTGGTCGCAACGCGCTGCACCTCTTCGGCGGTCGGACCCTTTGCGACAAATTCGGACAGGATTTCATCAAGCCGCTTCGCCACCGCATCGGCATCGCCGCCGGGCTTTACATCAACCTGAATATTCACGAGACTACCATGTACAAATGGCAGCATATAGGCAGCAACGGAAACCGCGCTTTGTTCCTGCCGAACGAGGATATTGTCTAGCCGCGAGCTGGAGAGACCACCAAGCGCAGCCATCGCGACGTAAACTGCATTGGCGTCCGGATCGGCAAGACCTGGAACAATCCAGTTGCGATATATGCGTGTTGCAGGGATCTTGTCCTTCATCACAATCTTGATCGGTTTTTCGAGCGTCGGGATCGGCGCATTCACCGGCGGCACATCCTTACCGCGCTTGATGCTACCGAACCATTTTTCGACCAACGGCTTTGCCTGCGCAGCGTTAATGTCACCTGCAAGAACAAGGACGGCATTATTCGGGCCATAATGGTCGGTGAACCACAGCTTCATGTCATCCAGCGACGCTGCCGCCAAATCTTCAAGGCTACCGATCGTGTCGTGATGATATGGATGGCCAACCGGAAACAATGTTTCCGAACGCTTATAGTCGACAAGTCCAAATGGCTGATTGTCGCCCTGCCGTTTTTCATTGGATACAACGCCGATCTGGTTATCGAGCTTTTCCTTGGTCAGGCCGTTCAGCAAATAGCCCATACGGTCGCTTTCCAAAAACAGCGCCGACTCAAGCGCGGTTGTGGGTACCGTCTGGAAATAGTTGGTCCGATCCAGCCATGTCGTTCCATTCAGATCGGTTGCGCCGATTTTCTTGGTATATTCAAAATAATCGCCCGGCGCGTTCTCGCTGCCGTTGAACATGATATGCTCGAACAAATGGGCATAACCCGTCTTGCCCTTAGGCTCATTCTTCGAACCCACTCCATACCAGATAGATACGGCCACAATTGGCGCTTTGCGATCTTCATGCACCAATACGGTCAGACCGTTGGGAAGCGTGAATTTTTCATGCGGAATATTGACCGCATCAACCAGTTTGGAAACAGGCGCTGGCTCTTGTGCCAACGCGGGTGCAGTGGAAATCAATGCACTGCCGGACAACATCAGCGCGAGTGTGAATTTACGAACCATTATATGCTCCCAAAGCTTTAATATTAGTCGGAAAGATAGCGTGGACGCGGCCAAACACAATGTTACGGTGCCAATATTTCGACAAACGGCATTTAAGGGCGATAACGGCGCTTCGATGCCTTGACCGCGTCGGCCCATTCAAAATGCACCGGCTTGTATTTTCCTTCCACGAACAATTTCATCTGATCGGTATAATGGGGCGATTCCGGACGGGTGGTCGCAGCGCCATATGGCTGGATTGACTCCGATGTAATCGTGCCGTCCTTGTCCCACCGTATCAACATGATGAAGCTGTCGCCGTGCCGGACGCGCACTTTCTTGTCCGGCTGTTCGGCGTCCCACATGGTTGTCGCACGCAACGTGTCGGTGCCACCCAACATCGCCATGTCGGCCTTGCCACGCCGCAGCCGCTGGATATCGGCCAAAGGTGGATCAATGCGCCCGAAGCGTTCCTGGAATTCGTCTACCGCTTCACGGAGGGTCTTGCGTGGATCGGGCATGGTCTCACCGCGCCAGTTCCGCCGCGCGCCCAAGCGGATGACCCGTTCAGCAAAGGCGTCAGCGGCACCCTTTCCATCGCTTGTCCAATCCCATGTCGCTAGAAGCTTCTGGGCTTTTAGCAGCTCGGGATCGTCTTTCAGGTCTAACGCCGCAAAAGATGCAATCCACGAACCGACCCAGCTTTTCTTGCTGTATATCGTGTCCATCTTGATGGCCAAAAGTTCTTCGCGGGTTATCGAGCTATCGGCCGAGAGCAGTTCGGTCGCGCGCAATCCGCGATTGGTCATGCCGAGTTCAATCCCGAGATAGGGTGAATAGTCCGACGGCTTCATTTCCGATCCGGGCCCTGCGGCCAAAAACGGGTTGTTGTTAGCATTTTGAACGAAGCCCGATGCCGGATCGACGATCTTGGGATAGCGGTCAAATTCGACCGGTCCATTCCACAGTGCCTGAGACGTATCGCCAGGCAATTCCTGGGTGTAGTCAAAACCTGGCTTCCGATCAGGAAACAGCGCGTTGTAGATATAGGCTACACGACCGGTCTTGTCGGCGTAGATGAAATTGGTCGCCGGTATTCCGCCAATCGCCATCGACTTAGCCCACTCTTCCCAATTCCGGGCCTTCGTATTCCGGTAATATTGTTCAACCAGTTTGACATTGTCGATACCCGCATAGCGGATGGCAAATGCCCCGCGCTCGTTCTTGATCACAGGTCCGTGAACCGACCGGTACACTGTCTGCGGCACCGGCAGGGTAAATGGTCCAAATTTTACGGGCAACCATACGCGCTTGGTATCCAAAGCCAGCCATTTACCGTCGAAGCGGTATTTGTCGCCTGCTTCATTCAATACCAATTTGTAGACGTCGATTAGATCCGGCCGGTTTACCGTGTTGGTCCAGCCAAGATTGCGATTATGTCCCAACAGCACAAAAGGCGAGCCCGGGAACAGGGCGCCTGCCATGTCCAGACCTTCATTCGAATGGGTCACTGCTTCATACCAAGCGACCTGCCCTTCATAGGGTTGATGCGAATTGGATATGAGCCAGGTTTTACCATCGGCCATACGTTTGGGTGCGATGGCGAAGGCATTGGATCCGTTCATTTCGGGATCACGACCGATTGGAGTCATCCGCGCGGCACTTTCCTTGGGTTGTGGCTTGCCCTCAGCCAGCGCACCGATGGTGCTGTCGAGGCCATAGAAAAAGGGTGCGCGCAGAACAAAGCCCGTGACGATGTCCTTGCCGGTCACTGGAAACAGTTTCGACAGACGAACTTCTTGCGGATGCTTTTCAGCATAGTGGTTCAAACCCGCGGCATAGGCTTCGGCAACAGCACGTACTTGCGGGGATAGCTCCAGATAACGGCGATCGGCCGTTTCACGCGCGCCCAATAAATGGAGGACAAAATCAACCTTGGCTCCATCAGAACCTGCAATGGCACCGTAGCGGCCACGGGTCATGGCTACGACATCTTCAATAGTTGAAAAGTCATCCTCGGCATGGGCATAGGCAAGGCCATAGGCCGCATCTGCGTCGGTTTTGCCATTGATATGCGGGACACCGAAAGAATCACGCGCGATTTCAACATCATATTTACGGGGTGCCGGGGCGGCATATTGTGTTGCGACCAATGGTTCCCACACCAGTCCCGCGACCGCGACAAGGCCAACCAGCGCCAACAGCGCCCATAATAATTTCCGCATTCCAATCTCCCACGCGACGTGACCTTGTATCATCGGTCCGTTCGCCTAATAAAGGGAGGCATAACCAAGTTTGAAGGAAAGGAAAGTCCCCCATGCGCCGCCCCCTCATCGCCCTTGCTCTAGCAACAGCCATTGCTTCGCCTGCTCTTGCCCAAAATGTAAGTGCCGGTTCTGGAATAGCGCCCGCAACTGTCGCCAATTCGGCGGGTCGCCCAATTGGATTTTCGGGGACGGTTCCGGCGAGCGGCGTTTTGGTTATTCCGATGCGCGACGCGTCCTTACCAGCAAACATAGTCGATCCCGTGACAGCGCAAGCAATAGACACCGCCATCGCGGCTGCGAAATATGAGGGCAAACAGGGAAGCATGCTCTCGCTGCGGGGGATAGGTGGCTATGCCCGCATTTTGCTTGCCGGCACTGGCAACGAAGGCGATCGCGCGGCTAATATACGTGATGCAGCGGGTAAGGCCGCACAAGAGTTGAAGGAGGAAGCTCAACCGGTCGCGCTCGCAGGGAGCCTGACGCAAAATGAAGCTGCAGCTGCAGCACTGGGTTTTGCTTTGGGCCAGTATCGCTTCGACCGATACAAGACGGTCGACAAAAAGGCGCCGCCATCGCAGTCTGTAACGGTGGTGAGTGCGGATTCAGCGGCCGCAGAGGCCCTATGGAAATCGCGCTATGCTGCCCTAGCTGAGGGTGTCGCTCTCGCCAGAGATCTCGCCACCGAGCCTGCGAATGTCATCTATCCCGAGAGCTTTGTAGACCGTGTGCGCGCCGCTATGGGAACCACGGCAAATGTAAAGTTTGAGGTACTTGATGAAGCCGCAATGCGTAAATTGGATATGGGTTCGCTTGTCGGAGTGGGTCAAGGATCGCGGCGCCCGTCCCGCTTGTTGCTTGTCGAGTATAACGGAGCAGGCGCACAAGCGCCATTGGCTCTCGTCGGTAAGGGTATTACTTTTGATTCGGGCGGTATTTCTCTCAAGCCCGGTGCAGGCATGTGGGCGATGAAAGCCGATATGTCCGGCGCTGCCAACATCATGGGAGCGGTGCTGTCGCTCGCGAAATCGAAAGCACCCGTCAATGTCATCGGCGTGGCGGCGTTGGCCGAAAATATGCCCGACGGCAACGCATCGCGCCCGGGCGATGTGGTCCGCACCATGAGCGGCAAGACCATTGAGATTTTGAATACCGACGCCGAAGGCCGTCTGGTGCTCGCCGATGCCAATGAATATGTTCTGGCGACCCGCAAACCTGCTGCATTGATCAACATGGCCACATTGACCGGGGCGATTGTCGGCGCCCTCAGTGATGAATATGCTGGCCTGTTCAGCCGCGATGAAAAATTGGCTGCAAGCTTAAGTAAAGCTGGAAGCGCCACAGGTGAAGAACTCTGGCGGATGCCGCTGCACAAAAATTATGTCGAGGATATGAAATCAGAAATTGCCGATATCAAAAATGTCGTCGAGGGCGGTGGTCCAGGCGCTGGGCTGGGTGCCACATTCATCGGCTTTTTCGTGAACAAGGAAACGCCTTGGGCACATCTGGATATTGCAGGCGTGAACTGGTCCGACAAGGGAGGTCCAGTTAACCCGAAGGGAGCATCGGGATGGGGCGTACGCTTGCTCGACGAGATGGCACGAACTTGGCGAGCGGAATAAAATCACACTCGCATCTTGTGTGGCAAAAATGCAACATTACATCTTTGAAGAGCGCTTCCTAAATCATCCATGGGGAAGCAATTGAGAAAGATGGAATGAGGGCATGAATCTCGAAAAATTTACTGACCGCGCCAAGGGCTTCCTGCAGAGCGCACAAACTGTAGCCATCCGTATGAGCCATCAACGGATCAGCCCGGAGCATTTGCTCAAAGCGCTGCTCGAAGATGAGCAGGGCATGGCGTCCGGCCTAATCAAGGCAGCGGGCGGTGATGCATCCACCGCACTGCGCGAGACAGATGACGCGTTAGCAAAGGTGCCCGCTGTGTCGGGCGGCGGCGCACAACAAACGCCGGGCTTGGATAATGATTCTGTACGCGTGCTGGACGCAGCGGAGCAGGTCGCGCAAAAGGCCGGTGACAGCTATGTCACCGTTGAACGCTTGCTGCTCGCACTCGCGCTGGCCACGACGACGGCAGCTGGCAAAGCGCTTGCAGCTGCGGGCGTAAATGCCGAAGGGCTGAACGCAGCGATTAACGAATTACGCGGTGGACGTACCGCTGACACAGCCGGGGCAGAAGACCGCTATGACGCGCTCAAGAAATTTGCCCGCGACCTGACGGAGGTTGCACGCGCAGGTAAGCTCGATCCCGTAATCGGTCGCGACGAGGAAATACGTCGAACGATCCAGATATTGGCCCGCCGGACCAAGAATAATCCTGTGCTGATCGGTGAACCCGGAGTCGGCAAGACCGCTATTGCTGAAGGTCTTGCGCTCCGCATCGCCAATGGCGATGTGCCCGACAGCCTGAAGCATCGAAAGCTGCTGTCGCTCGACATGGGTTCTTTGATCGCCGGCGCGAAATATCGTGGTGAGTTTGAGGAACGGCTGAAAGGTGTGCTGGACGAGGTTAAGCAGGCCGAGGGCGACATCATCCTGTTTATCGACGAAATGCACACGTTGGTCGGCGCGGGCAAAGGCGAAGGCGCGATGGACGCCGCCAATTTGATCAAGCCTGCATTGGCGCGTGGCGAGTTGCATTGCATTGGCGCGACAACGCTCGACGAATATCAAAAGCATGTCGAAAAAGACCCCGCTCTGCAACGCCGGTTCCAACCGGTGTTCGTAGGCGAGCCTACTGTAGAGGATACGATATCTATCCTTCGCGGGCTCAAGGAAAAATATGAACTGCACCATGGTGTGCGGATAACAGATGGTGCACTAGTCAGCGCCGCTACCTTATCACATCGTTATATTTCGGACCGTTTTTTACCCGACAAAGCCATCGACCTGATGGACGAAGCTGCGTCGCGGTTACGGATGGAGGTGGAATCCAAACCTGAGGAAATCGAGAATCTCGACCGCAGGATCATGCAATTGCAGATTGAGCGCGAAGCGCTGAAAAAGGAGAGCGACGACGCGTCCAAAGACCGACTTGCAGCGCTTGAAAACGAGCTGGCCAATCTCGAACAACAGTCCTCAGGACTGACGCAACGCTGGCAGGCGGAGAAGGAAAAGATCTCGGCAGAAGCCAAGATCAAAGAACAGCTCGATGCCGCGCGTATCGAGCTGGAACAAGCGCAACGCGGCGGCGATCTCGCTAAGGCGGGCGAGCTGCAATATGGCACCATCCCCGGCCTTGAGAAGCAGCTGGAAGAAGCCGAGGCGGCGGCAGGAAATGCAATGCTGCGCGAAGAGGTCACTGCACAGGATATCGCCGGTGTCGTTAGCCGCTGGACAGGTATTCCGGTCGACAAGATGCTGGAAGGCGAGCGCGACAAACTTCTCAATATGGAAGAGTTGATCGGGAGCCGGGTGATCGGACAGAAAGATGCCGTTGAGGCCGTATCCAAAGCGGTGCGCCGCAGTCGCGCTGGGTTGCAGGACCCGAACCGTCCACTGGGATCGTTCCTGTTTTTAGGCCCGACAGGTGTCGGCAAAACCGAGCTGACCAAGGCACTGGCGAGCTTTTTGTTCGACGATGACAATGCAATGGTCCGCATCGACATGTCCGAATTCATGGAAAAGCACAGCGTGTCGCGTCTCGTCGGCGCGCCTCCAGGTTATGTCGGTTATGAAGAGGGCGGCGTGTTGACCGAGGCTGTACGGCGTCGGCCTTATCAGGTCGTCCTGTTTGACGAGGTCGAAAAGGCCCATAGTGATGTCTTCAACATCCTGTTGCAGGTACTCGACGATGGTCGACTGACCGACGGACAGGGGCGCACTGTTGATTTTTCAAACACGCTCATCATTCTGACGTCAAATCTGGGTAGTCAGTATCTGGCAGGCTTGGAAGATGGTCAGGATGTGAAAGATGTCGAACCGCAGGTTATGGAAATTGTTCGGAGCCACTTCCGTCCGGAGTTTCTGAACCGTCTAGACGAGATTATCCTGTTCCACCGTCTCGCCGCCGAACATATGGCGCCGATCGTCGAAATACAGGTCAAGCGGGTGCAGAAGCTACTGAAAGACCGAAAGATCGAACTGGCGCTGACTGACAAAGCGAAAGCTTGGTTAGGGCGGGTTGGATATGATCCGGTCTATGGTGCCCGTCCATTGAAACGCGCCATCCAGCGTTACTTGCAGGATCCACTCGCAGACATGCTACTGCGCGGTGAAATCCCGGATGGTGCAACCGTTAAGGTGGACGAGGGCGACGGAGCATTGGCGCTCGCCGTCTAGCCCCTTTGCGGAAAGTTGCTCGTGTTAAGGCGGTGCGTCCGGAGGTTCATATCCACGGCACTCACCGCCCGAGCAGACATTTTCGCCGACAATCGCACGGGCAGCGTCATTGCCTGCCTGCTGGGAGCGTCGCCACTCGGCTAAGGTTTTGCAGACTTTAACTTTGCGGATGATTGAACCGACAGCCGCAAATTTCTTGCATTTAATCTGTTGGTCAGGATCGTCGGGGGCGACTGCTGTTGCTGCTACCTGCGCAGCAACAGGATCGGCCGCGACAGCATGTGCCGCTATCCAGACAACGAAGGCGACGCGAAACGTTGCCTCCCTGGTCATATATTAGTTGCCGTTACCGCAGGACCCGCCTGCACATACGTTCCCGCTTTCAGCAATCGCGCGCGCGGTGCGATTACCATTTGCCTGAATCTGTTTCCACTCCGCGATGGTCTTGCACACCTTGCCCTTCTTGACGAGCGAACCGGTTACTTCGACCTTGCGGCAGCGGATAACCTGATCGGGATCAGACGCTGTGGTCGTAGGTTTTGCAGCTTCATCGTTGGCAAAAACCGGCGACACCGACAGTGATGTGGTGAAGGCAAGAGCAAAGAAAATGTGACGCATGAGAGATTCCTTGGGTATGATTATTGGAGAGGTGTATCATGCAAATAGAGCGGTCGCAATCGCAGGAAGGCGTCGTTTGTCGAATGCAATCGGTATCAATTTGCTGGATTCAGGCCTGTTGCGTCCGCCGCGTTATAATAGCGGGTAATGAGATCGTGCTCGGCAGCTGTCAAATGCGGATTCCAAACGTCGAAGATCAGAACCACACGTAACTCGTCACTATTGTTCCAAGCCTCATGCTCGATCGTGTCATCAAATGCAAAAGCCTCGCCTTCACACCATTCCCGCGTTTCGCCACCCACCCGAAAACCGCAGTCTACAGGTACGATCAAAGGTAAATGGATGATCGCCCGCGTGTTCGTAACGCCCGTGTGCGGAGGAATGCGTGTGCGGGGTTTGAGTAACGAGAAAAAGGCGCTGGGCGATCTTCCCGGGATATGAGCGGACGGCAGAGATGCCAAAGCTGCTGCGGTCTTTGGACAACGGTCGAGTACCGGCAAATTCGGCTTGCCATATTCCCATAAAAAGCAGGCGGCCCAATCCAGTGAATGATCCAAGGGCGACCATTTATTGTCCGGAATCCCGCTATCCATGCGCACATAGGGACGCAGCGTGTCTCCTGGATCAGCGTGCAATGCCAGAAATTCTTCTCGAATATCCGCAGTTGCAGCCTCGACCTCCGGCATCCACGTAAAATGACGTCGGTCAAAAAATTCATCAGCTGGAAGGAAAGGATAGTAGAGGCCTTCGCATTGGTTGAAATAGGTACGTCGCCGTCCCAAGGCGAGATCCACAAAAGCGCCGCTTCGACGCTTCTCAGTTTCATCCATAGTAAGCTGGAATGGTTGTAACTCGCTTTCAACCGCCGAGGCGATCCGTGCCATTGCATTTTCAACGAATACACGTCCGACCGACAAAGCGTCGCCCACTGCAGGCGGCAATTCTCCCGCCTGTGCGGCCAGTTGCAGCACAGCTTGCCATGCCTCTAAGGCTTCGGCTTCCTCTAGGCGGCGTTGGTGCAGCTCTGCCTTCCTAAGCCATGCCATAAAATCCACCCGGTCGACGCTTATCGCCGCCTCTAGTGCCTGTAACTCCCCGGCATCATTGCCTTGAGCACGTCGGGCAGCAGCGACATTGCGCCATAAAGCGCTTGCTGCAGAATCATGTCCCACAGCCTCGACAAAAAGGCGCTCTGCCTCAGCAAAGCTTTGCGCACGCAGAGCCTGCATTCCGGCGCTGTTCAGTCGGGCCGCTTCGGCCGGCGGTGTTTTCTGGTCCATCGCTGTCCCACTTGCCATTTACAGGGACAAACGGCAAGGTCCCCGACATCATGGCATTGAACGCGCTCGAACAGATTTTGGCCAATGGCGAATGGCTTGCGCATCGCTATGATGCGGAAGCCGACACTTATCACTTGCGCCATCTCACCCGTGAAGTCCAGGATGCAGCGACATTTCTGACAGACGATTATTTGGGCGCAGAGTCTAAGCCTGTCGTTGTTCTTAGACATGACGCGATGCAGTTGGTTTCCAAAAATAACGGTCTGCACTTCATCATCCATTCGGCCTTCTGCGCTTCGACCCTTTTGGCCAAGGGGTTCAATCTCCCTGGGCTGTCCATGGGTTTGAAAGAACCGGTCCTTCTCAACGATATTGTTGGTTATCGCCGACGCGGGGCCCCTCCCTCTGCCGTAGCCGAACGATTGGATCACGCACTGCATATGCTGGCACGTCCAATCGGCAACGATCATACGGTTATTGTAAAACCGTCCAATGTGTTCAACGCCTTGATGCCAGTCACCCTTGCTATGCGTCCGAACAGCAATGCAGTTTTGCTCCACGCACCTCTTCCTGTTTTCCTTGTTTCCGTTGCCCGCAAAGGTCTTTGGTGTCGATTATGGTGCCGCGAATTGCTGGAAGGTTTACTGACCGACGGCCTAGTCGATCTGGGATTTGAGCCCGCCGATTTTTTCCGCCAATCGGATCTGCAAATCGCGGCCGTTGGCTGGCTAGCGCAGCAGCATTTATTTCGACAGCTAGCGGACAAATATGGCCCGACCCGTATCGCGACACTGGATAGTGAACAATTAACGCGAGACCCGCAGTCAGCCCTTATGGCTGCGGCGCGCCATTTTGGCATCGCGTTGACTGAAGCCGAGATCAAAGGCCACCCTGCATTTAGCACGCACAGCAAATTTGGTGGATCGTTTACCACCGAGGATCGCCTAGCCGAGCATGCCGCCGCACGAGCGGCCTATGGCGAAGAAATCGACACCATATTGAAATGGGCGCAGCAGGTCGCGGAAACTTCGGGCATCGACCTCAATATGCCACATCCGTTGATTTAGATTTCATATCCGAATTTAACGAGCCACGGCTCCAAGATCGGCAAGACCGGTTCAAGATATTGAGCATATGGTTCCCATTGCCGCGTTCCATCATACAGGCCGCGATTGACCTGTGCCACACTCGCTGTGCTTACGCCCCGCTTTGTGGCAGTGCGGTCGAAATCGCGCACCGCTTCGCTCCATTCGAGCCCGACGAAAGCGCACATGGCTTTAGTTTCGGTTTCAAAATCCTGCACCAATCTGTGATAGTGGACAAAGTGGGCGTTTACTGGAAGGCGTTGCAAGGCCAGTTCTGTGAGACGCATAAGCGCATCATAATGCAGAGCCGTGCGTTCCAAACTGGTATATTCGAGCGTTCCGCTGCTCATGGCAAAGTTTGTACGGAAGCAACTCCAAACAACATCGCGCGGATCGCGCCGCATGACCAAAATACGCGCATCAGGAAATAGCCGCGCAATGAATGGCAATCTTGTTGCTTTCAGAGGGTCCATATCCACAAAGCAGGGCGAACCTGCAGGAACAACTGAAGCGACAACTTTGTCCCAATAAGCCTTCCGGTATTGCGCCAAATCTGAAGCGTCTAATTCGGAAAAGCGCTTCAAGCCTTCCGCGATTTGGCTGGCGTTACCCGCGATAAACTCAATATCGGCATCGTAAAGAGTTGGGCGCTCTTCAAGAGCTGCAACACCGGGCAACGACGCGAGGATATTTTCGACCAACGTTGTACCGGATCGAGGGTAACCGATCAAAAATACATGGCGTTGGGCTGCGTGCGCTGGCTGATCGCCATTCGCTTTTTGCCAAGCACCTTCATCAATGGGAGCCAAACCTGTAAGCAAGGCCTCGACGAAAGCCCGATTATCCAAATTTCCCGTGGTTCGATTTTCGTGGATGGCGGCGAAATCGGCATTCGATTCTGAAAAATGACGAAACGCCCCGGCATGGTCTGACTTGTGGTGACAAACATCTCCCATTTGCGAATGCGCAATGCTTCGCTCGAGACTTGGACAACTTAGCCGCGGGATGAGTCCGTCCAGCAGAGCTCGCGCTCTTTCTAGCGCGCCGGAACGCAATTCAGCACCCGCCAATGCGTTAGTGGCGACCGCGTGGGTGGGGTCGATTGCCAATGCGCGTTGCGCATGTTCGCGTGCAGTTTCAGCATCCCCTTCACGTGCCGCAAGTGATGCAAGGCCTGCATGCGCTGATGGATTATGGGGGGCGAGTTGCGCGGCCTTTCCAAAACTGTCCCGGGCCATTGCACTCGACCCGCCGGCGGCCAAAATTGCACCGCGCTCCAGCCATGCATCTGCATAATCGGGGTAGTGACGAATGGCCTCGTCACATGCCAGCACGGCTTCGCGGTTCCTGTCTTGATTGCGGTAATGGATAGCCAAGCTGGTAAGCGTGGACGGGTTACCAGGTTCAAGCGATAGGGCATGCTGGAATAATGCGTCCGCTTTGGCAAACTCACCGCGCGCCGAATGAGCCAATGCAACGATAGCATGGTCATAGGCGTCCCCTATTCCGCGGACCAGAGCGGTTTGGGATAGTGCCGCAGCGGCTTCGAGATCGGAGCTAATCACAGATGGACTAGGCTCATTGGGTGCCGGGTTGTCAAGTGGGCTTCAGGTAAAAGAAGGGGCGGACATCGCTGCCCGTCCCTTCGTTATTTCACATCTTACCGAATTAGAAAGTCAGCTTGGCTGCGACGCCAAAACGGCGGCCCAACGCGTCATATGTCGACGGGAAGACATTACCGCTGTTAAATGCGGTCGAACCGATCGTATTACCTACCAGCTTAGGTTTGTTGTCCAAAAGATTCTGGATGGTGAAGGTGAACGAGAAATTGTCGCTCGCATTCCATCGAGCTGTCAGGTCGAAATAGTGCTCGGCACCAATCCGGCGGAAGCCTTCTTCGACCAGGCAACCGCCTTCATCGGTCGTTTCAAAGTTAGGACAGCCTTGAAAGCCTGGTTTTCCAATCTGTGCCAGATTGATCGGCAACAACACACCTGCGTCATTTCGGTTAGCTGCGTCTGCTGCGGCGCGTTCAGCCTCAAGTTGGGCAGGTTCATATTGAACGGCATCCATCCAGCGCCACAAGAAGGAAAGGTCGACATCCTTATATCCAAAAGTTACTCGGGTCGACGTTTGAAATTCGGGTTGAATGGATCCCGTGAATGAGCAGTTGACCGAGTAGAAACCCACACATTCGCGGTTCAAAGAGCCTGGATCGCTGGGGTTTGCGTTGAATTTTGATGAACGTGTCCAGTTCCCAACGAACGACAGCGTGAGGTCGGCGGCGCCGATATTTCCCTTCCAATTCGCCAGAAGATCGAAACCGTCGGTGGCCAATTTGCCTAGATTGTTCGTCGGACCAAATAGCCCACCTGTGGTTGCAGGATCGCCATCAAGGCCGCCTGTGAGGGGGTTGCGGCGGATATTTGTACACGCCGCGCTTGTCGCGCTTGATGCCGAAATAGCGCCGAAACAAGCCGCGATAATATCGCCCGGCAACGCTGTACCGATCACGCTGTCGATCTTGATGTTGTAATAATCAAGCGACACGTTGAAACCGGGAACGAAGTCCGGCTGGTACACAAAACCAAGGGTCAGCGTGTCGGCCTTTTCCGGCTTCAGGTCCAGATTGCCTCCAACGGTAAGATTGGCCTGCCCTGCTGTCGGGTTCGTGATCGAACCGATGGACCCGACAGGCGCACCCTGTGCAATACAGATGGCCCGCAAATTCGCGTTGGATGTCGGCGCCGCACCAGCGCAGGGATCGATGGAAAGATTGGTAAGTCCAACAGTCTGCGGCGTGAACAGTTCCCCGATATTTGGTGCACGGACCGCACGGCTATAGTTTCCGCGGAACTTCAACGATTCCACAGGCTCCCAACTACCCCCCGCTTTCCAGGTGGTGGTCTGGTTCTGCGACGTCGCACCCTTGACCGTATAGGATGAGTAGCGAAGACCAGCCTCCAATGTCAGGCTGTGAAACATCGGCTTGTCTTCAACGATCGGCGCGATGATTTCCCCGAACGCTTCATAGACATTGTAATTGCCGTCAATATTGGGCGCTGCGCCGCCAGCACCACCCAGTTCACCCGGGGTTTGCGCGAGCAAATCGGATGATTGGGTCGCCATATTCACGAAATTCACCACCAACAGCAAAGCCGACCGATTCAGATGCCCACGGCGACGCAAAGCCCGCATCGCCCGAGATCGTTCCACGCACCTGCGCCAGCGTCGTGCGTACTATGGTCGTCGAATCGGCAGTCAGGAATGCCGCCATTTCAGGGGTAATCGAACCTTCAGGTCCGAAGAGATTGACCGGAACGCAGCCGTTGGATGAATTTTGGCACGACGTCGCGCTGTCTGCCAATGCCGCCTGACGAAAGCGCGATTGCAGCGTGAAATTCTTGATAGCCTGGGCATTTTCCGATTCGCCATAGGCGCCGCTGATGTCCCAATCGATGCTGTCCGATATGGCGCCGCGAAGGCCCAGGCGGTAATCGAAGACGGTGGTCACATAGTTTGAAATACGCGGACCTACCTCTGGCGTCCGGCGATTAAGGGTAATGGCAGGATTTGGATCGAAACCTTCATCTGCAGCCAAAATCCCGTCATTGTTTACGTCGAATGCGACGAAGCCACCCAAACCGATTTCGCGATAGTTCGGATCCGAACGTCCCGTAGCTGTTGCGGCTGCAGCGCATTGCGCGGGCGTAAACCGCGGCGTGTAAATGTCTTCACGCGGGTTGACGTCAAATGCACAAAACTGGTTCCGCAATGTTGCGGGCAAAAACGGATTGTTCAGATTGATATTTACAGATCCGCCAAATGCACCTGAAGGTGCAATAATCGTGTCGACGGTATTTTTGGAGAACATACCGCGCGTGTACACCTCCACCGCATCCGAAATTTCATAGTTCGCCTGGGCGAATATGTTGAAACGCTTGAACGGAGTCTGGAACACGTTGAACGGATTGAAATTGAACGAGGCAAAAGGCGCAACAGCTGCGCCTGCGGCATTAACCTGCCTTACGCCTCCGTTCTGTACGGTCGGATCGACGCTGGGAAGCCCCGTAGCAGGGTCTAACGGACGAGTGCCCGAAAAGCGCGATGGAACCGCGGTACCGGAACCGCCTGCACCGCCTGTAAAGCTGCTGATCTGTTCAAACGAAAAATCACGGTCGCCCTGGAATACCGGATCAGCCTGCTGATAACCGATCGAGAGAACGGCGTTGCCGCGACCATCGTCGAAATTGCCGCCCACCGTGGCATCGATGCGGAATGTGTGGCCATCGCCTTTCGCGGTCAGCTGGCTGCCGCCGGAAATTTCAGCACCCGCGAAATCTTTGCGCGTGATGAAGTTGACAACACCGGTGATCGCGTCCGCACCATAAGTGGTCACAGCCGCGCCTGTCAGGGCATCAACGCGTTCAACAAGAGCGAGTGGAACATTGTTCAGGTCGACACGCCCTTGCAGGTCGGCCGGTACAATACGCTGGCCATCCAGCAGAACGATATTGCGTTCCGAACCCAAGCCGCGAAGGTCGACATAGGATGCACCGGCATTACCGTTGTTGACGGCCGAACCGATGCTGGGGACAACGCCAGGTAGTTCGCGCAGGACTTCTTCGGCGACGTTGGACTGGAGCAAATCGATTTCATCCGCCGTTGTGGCGTTGACGGGGGTCGATTGGACAAGGTTTGGATTGCGGATCAGCGATCCGGTGACCACGATTTCGCCTGCGCTGTCTTCGTCGTCGGCAGCTTCCTGCGCGAATGATGGCGTCGACAGCAATGCCAGACCGATAGCAAGCGGGGCTGCCGCATATCTCAATTTGTAGGTGCGTGTAGTTTTCACGGTATATCCCTTCATAAGCTTTTGGGTCGCGCAGACGCGCGTCACGCGCCTGCGAGTTACAATTGCAAAGCTTGTTGATGCCCCGGAACTTCTGCTTAATCTGCACGCGTCGGGCACGCGGCAAGGCGTAGGTTACGCCTCCGGAACGAGGGTTCTTTGACCCAATTCCTTTTTCTGCACAAAGGAATTGCTAGTTCACGTCAGGATATTTCAAGGCCTGTAGCATTTCTGCAACAGTGGTTAATGCGGATTTGACGCATCGCCAGCCGCAAAAAGAGCATAAAAAAAGGGGCGGACATTGCTGCCCGCCCCCTTTCAAATTTGGTAGTTGACCGGATTAGAAGGTCAGCTTGGCTGCAACGCCAAAGCGGCGGCCCAGCGCGTCATAGGTCGACGGGAAGACGTTACCGCTGTTGAAGGTGGTCGAACCAATCGTGTTGCCAACCAGTTTCGGTTTATTGTTCAACAGGTTTTGCACAGTGAATGTGAACGAGAAATTGTCGCTCGCATTCCAACGTGCCGTCAGGTCGAAATAATGCTCGGCTCCAATACGACGGAAGCCTTCTTCAACCAAGCAACCGCCATCATCGGTGGTTTCAAAGTTCGGGCATCCTTGGAAGCCAGCTTGACCAATCCGGGCAAGATCGATTGGCAACAGAACGCCCGCTGCGTTGCGGTTTGCACCGTCGGCTGCTGCACGATCAGCTTCAAGCTGGGCAGGTTCGAACTGAACCGCATCGGTCCAGCGCCACAAGAACGACAAATCGACATCTTCAAAGCCGAACGTTACGCGAGTCGATGTCTGGAACTCAGGCTGGATCGAACCCGTAAACGAACAGTTCACCGAGTAATAACCTACGCACTCACGGTTCAGCGAAGCGGGGTTAGCAGGGTTAGCGTTAAACTTCGAAGAACGTGTCCAGTTGCCGACAAAGGCAAGTGACAGGTCAGCAAAGCCAATGTCGCCCTTCCAGTTTGCGAGCAAATCGAAACCGTCGGTCTTAAGTTTACCAAGGTTGTTGGTTGGGCCGAACAGACCGCCTGTGATCGCTGGGTCACCATCCAGGCCACCTGTGATCGGGTTACGACGGATGTTCGTGCAATTCGGGTCTGTAGCGCTGGCTGCGGAAAGTGTCCCGAAACAGGCAGCAATAATATCGCCCGGCAACGCCGTTCCAATAACGCTGTCAATCTTGATGTTGTAATAATCAAGCGAGAGATTGAACCCTGGCAAGAAATCCGGCTGGAATACAGCACCCAAAGTCCATGTATCGGCTTTTTCCGGCTTCAGGTTCAAGTTACCACCAACGGTGATGTTCGCCTGAGCAGCCGTAGGATTGGTGATCGAACCGATCGTTCCTACCGGTGCGCCCTGCGCAATACAAACGGCGCTAAGGTTGGCGTTTGCAGTCGGTGCACCACCGGCGCATGGATCAACGCCAAGGTTGGTCAAGCCGACTGTTTGCGGCGTAAACAATTCACCAATATTTGGTGCACGAACAGCGCGGCTGTAGTTACCACGGATCTTGAGCGACTCTACAGGCTCCCAGCTACCGCCAGCTTTCCAAGTTGTGGTCTTGTTCTGCGACGCAGCACCAGGAACGCTGTAAGAAGAATAACGGATACCCGCTTCTAGTGTCAGGCTGTGGAACAGTGGCTTGTCTTCTACGATCGGCGCAATGATTTCACCGAACGCTTCGTAAACGTCGTAGCCACCGTCGATGTTTGGAGCTGCGCCACCGGCACCGCCCAATTCACCTGGCGTCTGCGAAAGAAGATCGGAAGCCTGAGTCGCACCATATTTGCGATACTCACCACCAATTGCGAAGCCGACCTGTTGCGCTGCCCAAGGAGCCGTAAATCCGGTATCACCCGAAATTGTTCCGCGCACCTGAGCAAGAGTTGTACGAACGATTGTGGTCGATTCGGCACTCAGGAACGCTGCCATTGCTGGCGTAATTGAACCTTCCGGACCAAACAGGTTGATTGGCACACAAGCTGCGTTGCCGCTCTGACAGGTCGTGGTGTTATTCGCGAGCGCTGCTTCGCGGAAGCGTGATTGCAGGGTATAACCCTTAATGGTCTGAAGGTTCTCAGATTCACCATAGCCACCACTGATATCCCAATCGATCGAATCCGTGATCGCACCACGCGCACCAACCCGGAAATCGAATACTGTGGTCACATAGTTGGAGATACGCGAGCCAACTTCAGGCGTACGACGGTTCAGTGTGACGGCAGGGTTCGTGTTATAACCTTCTCCGGCGGAGATAACGCCATCGTTGTTGACGTCAAATGCCTGGAACCCACCTTGCCCAACTTCACGGTAGTTAGGATCGGTCCGGCCAGTAGCGGTCGCTGCAAGAGCACATTCACCTGGCGTAAATCGCGGCGTATAAATGTCGGGACGCGGGTTAACGTCGAATGCGCAGAACTGATTACGCAAAGTTGCCGGCAAATAAGGGTTGTTCAAGTTGATCGGAACAGTCCCACCGAACGAACCGGATGGGGCAATGATCGTGTCAACGGTGTTCTTGGAGAACATGCCACGGGTGTAGACTTCAACCGCATCGGAAATTTCGTAATTTCCTTGTGCAAACAAGTTGAAACGCTTGAATGGTGTTTGAAACACGTTGAACGGGTTAAAGTTATACGTTGCAAAAGTTCCTACACCGGCACCTGCTGCGTTGACCTGGCGAAGACCGCCATTCGCGGCGCCACCGGGGTTGGCGGCATAAATCGGCTCACCAAGCGGGAATGCTGCAGTAGGAGCACCAAAACCGACAAGGACCGATTCCGGCGTCGTATTGGGGACGCCACCGACAAGTGGGCGAGTTCCCGCGAAACGCGACGGTACCGACGTACCGGAACCAGCAGCACCACCTGAGTAGCTGCTGATCTGGACGTTGGAGAAGTCACGTGCGCCTTGATAGATTGGATCAGCCTGCTGATAACCAACCGACAGAAC
>ERZ795061.223-NODE-223-length-59572-cov-9.025959_pt1 | contig 59572 bp, 52 predicted proteins | sample MGYA00375145_ERZ795061 | MGnify/ENA primary metagenome ERZ795061 (study PRJEB30190, sample SAMN05720144) | anaerobic digester metagenome | isolation source: active sludge of municipal wastewater-treating anaerobic digesters | place: USA | collected 2014-12-22 ... | reverse complement strand
AAAAATGGCGATACATCCATGTATCGCTTGGCAGTTTGCTGTTTTTCAGCAAACTTGCTAATTAATCTAATGACGAATTTTGACAAATTTGATAATTTAAGTACTATATATATAGGCTTTTTGTTCAACTTCAGGGGGTAGTTAGAGAATAACATATAGCATTGATAAAATGCGAGTGATCCAATACGATAAGGATAACACGGCATTTGCTTTGCATTACGCTTGTGGTTGAAATGTCATTTTTCCTTATACCGGGTTGTCGGGATGAGAAGAAATAGGTAGACCGTATGTATGAACCATGATTACCATATCTGGCAAAAGGGCCCTGATGCGGTAACTCGTGAAAAAAGATTAATCATATTTGTCTATAGAAAACCATAAGGCAAGACATGACCTGGCACCACATAGCATACCTGATCTCGGTTTTTGTTGCCGGTTTTGTAATGGCCGGCATCGCCCTGTATTCGCGGAAAAATAGGGCATCGGTGGCCGGCGCCGGCGTGTACCAGTGGATCGCCCTCCTGGTGAGCATCGTGGCCTTCTTCCAGGCGATCTCGATGCTTGGCCCCACCGATGAATGGGCCCTGTTCTGGTTCAACGCGCGCTTTCCCTGCTTTGCCGTTATGCCGGTGCTCTGGCTGTTGTTTGTTTTCCATTATGTCGGAAAGCCGCGCTTGCTGACAAACATCCATATCGCGGCCCTGCTCCTGGTCCCGCTGGCCACCGAGGCGATGCTCTGGACCAGTCCCTGGCACGATCTCTGGGTCGTCAGGGAAACGGCGTTTTCGCGGGCGGGCCCGTTTTTCATGCCCGAGACGTCGGTGCGTGTCCCCGGACCGTTTTTTATCATCCATACCCTGTATACCAACCTTGTGTTCCTTGCCGGACTGGCGGTGCTCTTCGTCATGTCCCTTCGCATGAAGCGCGGGCACCGCGCGCAGGCTGCCTGGCTCGGCGCGGGTACCCTGGTCATGCTCGTCGGCGCGCTCATTCCGACCTTCAGCCTGGCCCCGGGCATGAAGCTCAACCTCCTCCCGCAGGGGCTTGCCGCCGGCTCGCTCATGATAGCCTGGGGCGTGTTCAGGCACCGCTTCCTGGCCGAGACGGTGCCCGTCGACCGCGGCAGGCCGATACCGGTAACCCTGGTCGCGCTGTTCTTTGCCCTGACCGCCGGTATAGTAACGGCCGGGTTCGTAAATTACATTCAGTTCCGTGATCAACACCGCGAGCAGATGGAGCAGCAGCTCCAATCCATTGCCGACCTGAAGGTCGAGAATATAATACGCTGGCGGCGGGAGCGGCTGGGCGACGGTGTCGCGCTGCGCGATAATGCCCTGCTCAGCGCCCTCGTGCGGCGGCTGGCGGCGGATCCCTTCGAACAGGCGGCCCGGTGGCAGGTCTACTCCTGGCTTGAAACATACCAGAAAGCCTATGGATATGACTCGATCTTTCTCCTTGACAAGCAGGGCGCGCCGCTTTTTGCAGTCGAAGGAAGCATACCCTCCGTACGTTACCACACGTCTGAATACCTGGAGCAGGCGCGACGCTCGGGACAGGTGATATTAACCGATTTTCATCGGGAAAGGCCCTGCCTGCCCATCCATCTTTCGGTCATAGTGCCATTGAACGGACCACCAGTCGCTCACGCGCCCTATGGTTATATCGTCATGGTGATCGACCCGAACAGGCAACTGTATCCTGCGATTAAACAATGGCCCATACAGAGCCGGACAGGGGAAACGCTCCTCGTGCGCAAGGACGGCGACAGCGCCCTGTACCTGAACGAGCTCCGGTTCCGGAAAAACAGCGCGTTTAATATAAGAATTCCTCTCTCGAAGACAGAGGTGCCGGCCGTTATGGCCGTACTTGGAAAATCGGGGATCGTCGAGGGACTGGATTACCGCGGCGTGCCGGTCCTGGCCGCCCTGCGGGCCGTGCCCGAATCCCCCTGGTTCATGGTGGCCCGACTGGACGCCGAAGAAGTGTTCGCGCCGGTGCGCGAGCGGTTCTGGTACATGGTGGTCGTGATGCTGGGGCTCACCGGCGCCGCTGGGGCGGGCACTGTTCTCCTGTGGCGGCGGCGGGACGAGCGGCATGCGAGGGAGATGCTCCGCTCCGCGGAAGAGCTGCGTGAAAGCGAAGAAAAGTTCCGGAGCATTTTCGAGTATTCCACCGAGGGCAAGTCGCTCATCGCCCCGGACGGGAGGCTTCTCCAGGTGAACCGGGCCTTCGCCGACATGCTGGGCTACTCCATCGAGGAAATGCAGAAGGTTGATTTCGTCCGGCTGACGCACCCGGAGGACCTGGCGGAAAGCCGGGAATGCGTGCGGCTCCTCCTTGCCGGCGAAAGAGACCGTTACCGGATGGAAAAGCGGTATATTCATAGAAACGGTTCAGTGGTATGGGCCGATGTCAGCACCACGCTCCACAGGAACGGGGCAGGCGCGCCGGAATATTTCATCACCAGCATCAATAATATCACCGAGCGCAAGAGGGCCGAGGAAAAAATCCGGGAAAAGGACATCCTGTTCAGAAAGCTCTCTGACAGCCTTCCGGACATGATCTTTCAATTTACCCGTAAACCGGACGGATCGTACTATGTGCCGATTTCTTCACAAGGCATCAGCAATATTTTCGGCTGCCAGCCGGAAGACGTTGCCGATAGTTTCGATCCAATCGCACGCGTATTGCATCCCGATGATGCCGAACGGGTCATAAGTGATATCGAACAATCCGCCGTACAATACAAGCCTTTTACCAGTGAGTTCAGGGTGCTGGTCCCCGGCAAACCTGTTCAGTGGATCCTTTCCCGCTCGACTCCGGAAAAACTGGATGATGGCAGCATCACCTGGTACGGCTTCTGTGCCAATATCACTGACCGCAAGAGGGCGGAGGAGGAGCTGCATGCCCTGTTCTCCCGTCAGGAGGCGCTGCTGGGAGCGATTCCGGACATTGTCATGGAAGTTGACGCCAACAAGGTCTACACCTGGGCGAACCGAGCGGGCAGGGATTTCTTCGGGGAGGATGTCGTCGGCCGGGAAGCGGCCCACTATTTCGTGGGCGAACAGGAGACCTACGAGAGAGTTCGTCCGCTATTCGAAGGAGAGGATTCGATCATCTACCTCGAAAGCCTGCAGCGGCGGAAAGACGGCGAAGAGCGCCTGCTGGCCTGGTGGTGCCGGGTCCTCAAGGACGAAAAAGGGAACGTTACCGGCGCGCTTTCCACAGCGCGCGACATCACGGAACAGAAGCACGCCGAAGAGAACATTCGGCGCGTCAATGAGGTCCTCTCCTGCCTGAACAGGATACATGACGTGTTCCTGACCAGGGGCTATGACGACATGTACCTGGGAGTGCTGGAGGTCATTCTCGATGCCCTGAAAAGCGAGTATGGCGTGTTCGGATACCTGGATGATGCGGGCGCTCTCGTGGTGCCGACCATGACCAGGACGGTGTGGGACAGGTGCCAGGTGGCGGAAAAAACATTCACCTTTCCGGAAGAGACCTGGGGAGACAGCAGCTGGCCCCGGGCGATTCGCGAAAAGCGCATCATCTGTCAGAACGGGATTTCGACCCTTACCCCGCAGGGGCATGTCCCCATACACCGGCACGTGTCCGTTCCCATCGTCCACCGGGACCGCGCCATAGGTCTCATCCAGGTCGCGAACAAGAAGGAGGACTATACGTCCGGGGACGTCACCCTGCTCCAGTCGATCAGCGACGCCATTGCTCCGGTCCTCGACGCCAGGTTGAGAGCCGAGCGCCTGGATTCGATTCGGCGCCAGGCGGAAGAAGAACTTCGCCTTGTCAACGAATCACTCGAACAGCGCGTGCGGGAGCGCACCGCCCTGCTCGAGGAGGCCAATGCTTCCATTATCGAAAACGCGATCCGCATCGAGGACCTGTACAACCGCGCGCCCTGCGGGTATCATTCGCTCGACGAAAACGGCATGTTCGTGGAGATCAACGACACCGAGCTCGAGTGGATCGGGTACAGCAGGGACGAGGTGGTGGGGAAGCTGTCGTTCCCTGACGTTATTACCGAGGACAGCAGGCGCACATTCGAGAAAAATTTCCCGACATTCAAGGAGCGGGGGTTTGAACGGGACCTCGAGTTCGAGATTGTCAGGAAGGACGGTTCCACGCTTCCCGTGCTGGTCACCGCGACCGCTGTCCGGGACGCGGACGGCAGGTATGTGCGAAGCAGGTCCACTGTCATAGATTTCAGCAATGTCAAGCGGGCACGGGATGAACTGGCCCGGTACGCGGCCAAGTTGGAGGAGGCCAACCGCGATCTCGAGTCCTTTTCCTACTCGGTTTCCCATGACCTGCGCGCGCCGCTCCGCTCCATAGAAGGGTTCAGCCAGGTCATACTCGAGGACTACCGGGACCGGCTGGACGACACCGGCAGGGACTACCTGGGCCGGATCCGGGCCGCGACCGACCGCATGGCGCGCCTGATAGACGACATCCTGAAACTATCCCGCCTGGGGCAGTCGGAGATGCGCTTCGAGACGGTGGACCTCGCCGGACTGGCGCGCGCCATCATGGGAGAACTCGCGGCCCGGGACCCCGGCCGCGCCGTAGACGTGGTTATCGCGGAGAACCTGCAGGCAAACGGGGACCCGCCTCTTCTCAGGGTCGTGCTGGAGAACCTGCTCGGAAACGCCTGGAAATTCACCTCCCGGACATCCGGGGCGAAAATTGAATTCGGCGTCATCGATGGGGCCGGCGCACGGGAGTTCTTCGTGCGGGACAACGGCGCGGGATTTGACATGCAATATGCGGGCCGTCTTTTCGGCCCGTTCCAGCGGCTCCACAGCGCCGAGGAATTCGAGGGCACCGGCATCGGCCTCGCCCTGGTGCGCCGCATCATCAGCCGTCACGGCTGCACGGTGCGCGCCGAGGGAGCGGTAGGAAAAGGCGCGACCATATATTTCACCGTCGGAAAAAATGTTGACTCCGCATAAACAACGGTTGTATTATTCCTGTCAGGGGGAAATGCCATGAACAAACCGATCCTGCTGGTGGAAGACAACCCGGACGACGTCGAGCTCACGCTCCGGGCGTTCAGGAAGAGCAATATCGTCAACGAGATAATCGTCGCCCGCGACGGGGAGATGGCCCTCGACATGCTGTTCGGTGAGAAGCGCATTGTGCCTGCCGTGGTCCTTCTCGACCTGAAACTGCCTAAAATTGACGGGCTGGAGGTGCTCCGCCGGATACGCGAAAGCGCGGAGATGTCACTCCTCCCGGTGGTAATTCTGACATCCTCCCGCGAGGAGAACGACCTCCTCGATGGCTACCGGGGCGGCGCCAACAGCTACATCCGCAAGCCGGTCGATTTCGAGCGTTTCATCGATGCCGTGAAAACACTGGGCGTGTACTGGCTCATACTGAACGAGCCGCCGCCCTGCCGACCGTAGCGTGGTGACGCATAATGCCGGTAAAGCTGAAGGTGCTCATCGTTGACGATTCAGAGGAGGACGCCCTGTTCACGATCCGGGAATTGGGCCGGGGCGGGTTCGATCCGGACTGGAGGCGCGTCGATACGGCGGAGAGCATGGCCGCGGCCCTCGCCGGGGACCAATGGGACCTCATCATATCCGACCACCAGATGCCGCGCTTCGATTCCCTCGGCGCGCTGGCGACCCTCAATAAAACGGGAAGGGACATACCGTTCATCATCGTTTCCGGCATGATCGGCGAGGACACCGCCGTCAGTGCCATGAAATCCGGCGCGGCCGACTACCTGAGAAAGGACAACCTGAAGCGGCTGGTCCCCGCCGTCGAGAGGGAGCTTGAAGAAGCCGATATCCGCCGCCGGAAAAGGATAGCGGAGGACCGCCTCCTAAAAAGCGAGGCCCGGTACCGGATGCTCTTTGAGCGTATGATGGACTCCTTCGCCCTGCTTGAGCGTATCGACGGGGCCGGGGGCGGGGCGGATTTCCTGTATCTTGATCTTAATGAATCCTATTCAACCGCCCTGGGCCTGAAGCGCGAGGATGTGATCGGCAGGACCATAAGGGAGATTGTTCCCGGAGTCGGCGGGGATCTCCTTGAACATTATGATGCCGTTGCCCGCGCCGGCGTCCCCGAACATTTCGAGCATTATTCCGCAACGGCGCGCCGATATTTCGAGATCGACGCCTATAGCCCGCGCCCGGACCACGTCGCCACCATCATACGCGATATCACCATTCGCCGAATCAACGCCGAACGCCAGGACGTGATGAGCTATATCCTGGAGACAATAAACAGGGAGAACGATACCAAGTCGATCATCCTGGATATAATCAATATGATCAAGCATCATTTCGGCTTCGACGCCCTGGGCCTGCGCCTCAGGCAGGGCAGCGACTTCCCCTATTATCTGTATGATGGCTTCAGCTCCGGTTTCCTGGAAACGGAGAATTCCCTTTGTTCGCGGAATGAGACCGGGGAACCCGTCATTGACAGCAGCGGAGGCGTCGTCCTTGAATGTCTCTGCGGTCTCGTGCTGACCGGCAGCACCGGCGGGTATTCTCCCTATTTCACGGAGGGCGGCAGTTTCTGGTGCAATGACCTGGCCCTGCTGCCGGATTCCGATCCGGATACGCACTACCGCGGCCGCTGCGTCAAGGAAGGGTATAACTCCCTGGCGCTCATACCCCTCAGATCGGGGGAGGAAACCATCGGCCTTCTCCAGTTGAACTCGCTTCAAAAGAACATGTTCGACGCCGACCTGATCAGATTTTTTGAAAGCATCGGCCTTACCGTCGGTATCGCCCTGAAGCGCAGGCGCAACGAAGATGAAATCAAAGAAAGCGAAGAGAAATACCGGCAGCTCTTCAAAGTCGAGTCTGATGCGATTTTTCTCATAGATAACGATACCGGCGAACTGCTGGAGATGAATGAATCCGCGTCAGTTCTGTACGGCTACAGCCGTGAGGAGCTTTTACGGATGAAAAACACCGACCTTTCCGCCGAACCGGACCGGACCAGGAAGGCCATGGAGGACAGAGCAACCGCCATACCGATACGCTACCACAGGAAGAAAGACGGCACGGTGTTCCCGGTTGAAATAACGGCATCGTATCTTACATGGAAAGGACGGCAGGTCCATATCGCGGCTATCCGGGATATCACTCAAAGAATGCGAGCCGATGCCGACCTGCGGGAAAGCGAAGAGAAATACCGGACACTCGTAGAAGAAAATCCCTTTCTCATCTGCACAATCAAACCGGACGGCGTCACCCTGTTCGTCAATCGGTACGTAGAAGATATAACGGGCTATGCGGCGGAGGTTGTCACCGGGGCGAACTGGTGGGACATCTTTTACCCCGGGGAGCTCCGGGCCCAGGTGGACGAGCTTCTCCGCACCTTCGAATCGGGCGACGTGCGGGGCTTCGAGATGCGCCTGTTGCGCAGGGACGGGGAGACGCGAATTCTGCAATGGAACTCCTTCAACCGGTGGGACGACGGCGGCCGTCTCGTGGAGATAAACGGCGTGGGAATTGACGTCACGGAGCGGAAGCGCGCCGAGGAAGCCCTCATGCAAAGCGAGGAAAAGTACCGAACCCTGTTTGAGACCATGGCCCAGGGCGTGGTGTACCAGGACGCGCAGGGCGCGATCATATCCGCAAATCCCGCTGCGGAGCGGATCCTGGGCCTCACCCTGGAACAGATGGCGGGCCGTACCTCCATTGACCCGCGATGGAATGCCATTCATGAAGACGGCTCGGAGTATCCCGGGGACGCCCATCCGTCCATGATCGCGCTCCAAACCGGGAAAGAGGTGCGGGGCGAGATCATGGGCGTGTACAACCCTGAGCTTGACAATTACCGCTGGATCAGCATAAACGCGATACCGCAGTTCAGGCCGGGGGAGGACCGGCCCCATCAGGTCTACACCACCTTCACCGATATCACAGATCTAAAGCTCGCCGAGCAGCAGGCCCGTTTCCGCTTCCAGTTCCTGTATGTCGTGATAAACGCCATCAATGTGCCGGTTTTCTTCAAGGATGCGCAGGGCGCTTATGTGGGATGCAACCAGGCCTTCGAGGAATACCTGGGGAAACCCCTGACCGAAATAGTCGGCAAAACGGTCTTTGACCTGGCGCCCCGCGAGCTTGCGGAAAAATATCAGGCCATGGACAACGAGCTTATGAGCAAGGGCGGCGAGCAGGTCTACGAGGCGAGGGTGCAGTACGCCGACGGATCGCTTCATGATGTTATATTCAACAAGTCGGTCTATTATGATACTCGGGGGGCAGTCGGCGGCATCGTTGGCGTCATGCTCGATATCACCGAACGGAAAAAGGCCGAGGAGGCGGTCCGGGAATCCGAGCGGTTCGCCCTGAGCACGGTCAACTCGATCGATGCCAACATCGCCATCCTGGACGGCGAGGGGGAGATACTGTCAGTCAACCGGTCGTGGCGGGAATTCGCCCTTAACAACAGCGTAGACCCGGTCAGCGTGTTCGAGGGCGCAAATTATCTTGCCGTGTGCGATGCGGCCGCCGCCGGCGGAGACGAGAATGCGGCACGGTTCGCCGCGGGGATCAGGGCCGTCATAAGCGGTTCCGCGGAATCGCATGTCCAGGAGTATCCCTGCCATTCGCCGGAGGAACGACGATGGTTCGTCGGGACCGTGACCCGTTTCACGGGTGACGGCCCCGTCCGTATCGTCGTGGCCCATGTCAATATCACGGAGCGGGTGCTGGCCGAGGAAAAAATCACCGCGTCCCTGCGCGAAAAGGAGGTGCTGCTCAAGGAGATCCACCACCGGGTGAAGAACAACATGCAGGTCATATCGAGCCTCATGGGCCTCCAGTGGCCGTATATTGAAAGAGGGGGCGACATAAAGGCCATCTTCAACGACATGGAAAGCCGGATCAAATCAATGGCCATTGTCCACGACAAATTATATAATTCCCCTGATTTCAGCAATATTGATTTCAAGGAATACATTACGAGCCTGCTGGCGACAATCGGCGATTCATACATGGGGGTTTCGGACAGAATAAGCATTAATGTCAATGTCAACCGGCTTTTAATCGGTATCGATGTCGCCGTACCCTGCGGCCTTATTTTGAACGAGCTGATCACCAATGCCGTCAAGTACGCCTTCCCCGGCGGCCGCGGCGGCGTCATTACAATAACCATGGAAGAGATTGACGGACAGAGATACCTCATGTCGGTCAAGGACGACGGTGTCGGCCTTCCCGACGGGTTCAACGTCGAAACGTCCGGATCTCTGGGCATGCGACTGGTCCGCATCCTGACGAACCAGATCGAAGGTTCCCTCGAGGTTTCAAGCGGAAACGGATCGCTGTTTGCCATCACCTTTCCCCGCTGCGCGGAGGCATCGAAGTGAAGGAGCCATTCTCAATTCTCGTCGTCGAAGATGAGCTCATAACCGCAGAAAACATCAGGGAGAGCCTCACGAAGGGGGGATACCGGGTGGCCGGCGTCGCCTCTACCGGCCCGGAGGCCCTCGGCATAATGGCCGTTGAGCGGCCCCACCTGGTGCTTTGTGACATCAAGTTGAAGGGCGGCATGGACGGGACCGAACTGGCGGGGATCGTCGCGGAACAGTACGACGTACCGGTGATATTCCTCACCGCCTTTTCCGATAAAGAAATCCTTTCGCGCGTGACGGACAGTGCCGCATACGGATACTTGATGAAACCTTTTGACGAGAGAGAGCTCCACAGCAATATTGAAATCGCCATTCAGAAACACCGGGCCGATCAAGCGGTGCGGGAAAGCGAGACGCACCTCCGCCAGATCAACGAGAGGCTTCACGCGACGGTCATCGGCATCATAGAGGCGATGACCGTCGTGGTTGAGACCCGGGATCCCTATACGGCCGGCCACCAGCGGCGCGTGGCGGAACTGGCGGGGGCCATCGGGAAGGACATGGCGCTCCCGTCCGAAACCCTGGAGGGCATGATCCTCGCCGCGGCCATACACGATATCGGCAAACTGGGAGTGCCCAGCGAGCTCCTGTCGAAGCCCTCGCGGCTGAACGACGTGGAGTTCCAGCTCATCAAGTTCCACTCCCGCGCCGGGTACGACATCCTCAAGAACATCGACTTCCCCTGGCCTATCGCGGAAATCGTGCATCAGCACCATGAAAAGATGAACGGCTCCGGGTATCCCCGAGGGCTGGAAGGCAGCGCCATCCTCATTGAAGCCCGAATCATTGCCGTGGCGGACGTGGTGGAGGCAATTGTGTCGCACCGGCCCTACCGCCCGGCCCTGGGCCTAAAAACGGCCCTCGATGAACTCGCCGGGCACAGGGGGATATTATATGATCCGGCGGCTGTCGACTCCTGCCTTTCGCTCTTCGACAGGGGTTTTACATTCACAAAAAGCATACGGGATACCCTTGGTCCCTCACTATAAGCGTGCAGAGGATGATCCTATGGAAATCAGGATTTTAATCGTCGAGGATGAGCTCATCACCATGGAACGGATCAGGGATACCCTGGCCATGCGCGGTTTTGATATCGCGGGCACTGCCGCCAGCGCCCATGAGGCCCTGGCGGCCATCGGGAAAAACATGCCGGATCTGATCCTCATGGACATCAAGATCAAGGGCGGCATGGACGGGATAGAATTAACGCGGACCATCAACGCGCAGTATGATATCCCGGTCATATTCCTGACCGCCTTCGCCGACAGGGAGACGGTGGAACGGGCCAAGGACGTCGAATCGTACGGGTATCTCGTCAAGCCCTTCGGGGAAATTGAACTGGTGACCAACATCGAGATAGCCCTGCACAAGCACAAGCTGGACCGGAAGCTCAGGGAAAGCGAAGCGCGGTACCGGACCCTGTTTGAGACCATGAGAGATGCCGTGTATATGCACGACATGTCCGGTAAGATAACCGGCTTCAATCCGGCACTCGAGAGTATGTTCGGATATTCCCGCGATGAGGTCTTCGCCATCAACGTATGGGACGTTTTCGTCGACAGCAATGACCCGGCGCGGTTCCTCGAACAGATTAAAAAACATGGATTTGTCAAGGATTTTGCCGCCCTCATGCGCCGCAAAGACGGCGAGATCATCCATTGCCTCGTGACGGCAAACCTGGAGAGATCGCCCGACGACAACAGGAAAATAATCCGCGGCATTGTCCGCGACATCACCGAAAAAGAGAAAGCGCGCCAGGCCCTGCAGGAGGAGAGGGATTTCATCGAGGCGGTCCTCGACAGCCTCCCCACCATTTTTTACGCCGTTAACCGAGAAGGACGATTGATCCGCTGGAACCGGAAACTTGAAGATCTCTACGGGACGCCGATGGACAAAAACAGCGGCATTAATGTCCTTGATGCCATGAATAGTTTAAACCGTCAGATATTCGCCCTCAAGATCGAGGAAGGTTTTAACCGGGGTTCCCTGGATTTTGAAGTCCGCCTGCGCCAGGCGGCCACCGGCGGAGATATGCGCGATTTTCTTTTAACCGGGCGGAGGGTGGAGATCGGCGGAGCGGAGTATCTGGTCGGGTCCGGCCTCGATATAACCGAACGGAAACAGGCGGAAACGGCGCTCCGTATCAGCGAGGAAAAATACCGGCGCCTTGTCGAAAACCTCAACGATGTGATTTTCACGCTCAACTGGGACGGGGTCATAACCTATATGAGCCCGGCGCTGGGAAAAATCAGCCGGTTCCGCCCGGACGATGTGGTCGGCACTGATTTCAGGCGATTGATACACCCCGATGATCTTCCCGGTCTTGCGGACGGTTTTAAACGAACCCTTTCCGGCGATGCGGAATCAATCGAATTCAGGGTCGTCGATAAGGACGGATCTATCCGCCATGTCCGCACCTCCTGCACCATGAACATTGCAGACGGCAGTCCGACAGGACTGACCGGCATCATGTCCGACATAACGGACCGTAAGAAGATCGAGGAAGAGCTCTGCGAGAGCGAACTGCGGTACCGGGCCATTTTCAACGACTCGTTGAACCTGGTGTATATCCACGATCTGAAGGGGCGATTCCTTGACGCCAATGACGCGGCCCTGTCCCTCCTGGGATATGACCGGAAGGATATACCGTCGCTTTCCTTCCAGGACATACTTGAAGAGGATGAGTTGCCACTGGGCCTGGCCCAGATAGCCGAGATAGTGAATAGCGGAAAACAAAACAGGATAACCGAATTCAGGCTTAAAACCAGGTCAGGAGGACACCGGACCGTCGAAGCCTCGGCGTCCCTGCTCTACCGCAAGGGCGAGCCCTTCGCCATACTCGGCGTGGCCCGGGATGTCACGGAGCGGAAGCGGTTCATCGAAGAAATGAAATACGCCTATGCTGAAAACAGGTATATCCTGAACTCCATCACGTCCATTCTGATCGGAGTATCCACCACGGATATGATAACCCATTGGAATAGCGAGGCGGAGAATATCTTCGGCATCTCATCTTCCCAGGCAATAGGGCAAAAAATAACGGGGTTCGACATTAATTGGGACTGGTCTGAGATCTATACGGGTATTTCTAACTGCATAATAGAAAAAAGCCCCGTCAATTTATCTGACATACGGTTCACTGATAAAAACGGCAGAAAGGGACTCCTCGGCATAACGATAAACCCGATTTACAACGATGACAACAAGCTCAGGGGATTCCTGATTTTCGGCAAGGATATAACCGAACGACGCCTCGTGGAGCAGCAGCTTCTGCAGTCGAGCAAGATGGCCACGGTCGGGGAGATGGCCACGGGCGTGGCGCATGAATTGAACCAGCCGCTTAATATTATAAAAATGGCCTCGCAATTCATGCTTGACGGCATCAAGGAAAAATACGCGACAGAGGATTTTCTACGGGAGCGAACGGAGAAAATCGTGGCGCAGGTGGACCGGGCGGCCCATATCATAAACCACCTCCGTGAATTCGGCAGAAAAAGCGACTATGACTTTGCCAGGATGGATCCCAACGAGCCGATACGGGTGGCCTTTGACATGCTGGGCGAGCAATTGCGCCTTCATTCCATCGAGGCGGAATTCAAACTCGAGGAGGGACTCCCTCTGATAAAAGGAGATCTCAGCAAGCTTGAGCAGGTTTTCATAAATCTGATTGTTAACGCCAAGGATGCGCTGGAAGAGATGAAAAATTCTTTACACGACAAGAAGGTGATGGTAACATCACATCACGATAAAGATAAGAACGAAATAATGATTCAGTTCAGCGATAACGGCCCCGGCATCCCGGATGACATTCGGGAACGGATTTTTGAGCCCTTTTTCACCACCAAGGAAGTGGGAAAGGGGACGGGTCTTGGCCTATCCATAAGCTATGGAATCATCAAGGCCCATCATGGTTCGATCGAGGCAGCTTCCGGCGCCGATGGAACGGTCTTCACTATAATGCTGCCCGTTGACGGGGGCCGGGGGGAAGATGCCGAGTAAACGAGGGAGGAATATATGAACGAGAGATTGATACTGGTGGTGGATGACGAGCCGGATATCTGCGGTGAAATCAGCGGGTTTTTATCGGCAAAGGGTTACCAGGTCATCATAGCTCATAATGGCAAGGATGCCGTCAAGCTATTCATGCAGCACAAGCCGGTCCTGGTGCTGTCGGACTACAAGATGCCGGTCATGAACGGTATCGAACTGCTCAAGTCTATCAAGTCAATCAACAGGGAGATTCATGTTGTGCTCATCAGCGGCGCCGCGGAAACAAAGACCATCGTCGAGGCGATGAAAGAAGACGCCTTTGACTTTCTCCTCAAGCCCATAGACCTGAAGAATCTGCTCGATATCGTCACTTCCGCCATAGCAAAAACACAGGCCAGGATAACGCAGGAAAACGTCCGGCGGGTGGGAATGACCTTTATTTCCGAGATCACGGAAGTGGACGACAGCACAACCATACTGTATTTCAGCAACGATCTCGATGAATACACTGCTCCAAAATATGACACGTACATAAAAAAGATCATCAGCGAACGCGTTGCTAAAAAAAATATCGTGTTCTACCTGAAAAACGTAAAATATATAAACAATATTGGTTTGAATCTGCTTATCAACCTTAACGATTTTACAAAGGAAAAAGGATATACCTTGTATCTGTGCAATCTATCATCCCAGGTGGATTTTTATCTCCGCTCTCTCGGATATCTGAACTATTTCAATATTGACAATTCCGTGGAAAGCATTGTTGAACGGATACGCCTGGCAAAGTAGCCAGGTTTTATCCTGCCGACAGGTCACTGTCGGATAATGCAGGTGCAATCCTGCCGTTAAAAAAAGCGGTAATTTGTTTTTGCCACCATGCCTTGATCCCGCTAAAGGTATCGGCGCGACCAGATTGCATCTCAACAGCGATCTGAAAATCCTCAATGTAAAGCGTTTTTAATGAAGAACGGAACAAGCTGGTGCGGGTTTCGGCGTGTTGTATGGTTTGCCGAATAAGTGTTACTCTATCAGGATTGAATGCCTTTTTTGAATGAAATTTTATATCTTTCATCCATTTATCAAGATTGGAATATTGTCAAATTAATGTTGACGTCACCCTGGCAGTTGATACATTCAATAAGAAAAATAAAATTTGTACCAAAAATTAAATTCGGATCAAACTATGTCTCCACTCGAAAATACTATAAAAGAAAAGATTAAGAATGCAGTATTATCCAATATTTCAGACGCGGAAATATTTATTTATGGATCCCGGGCACGGGGAGAAGCTTCGATGGAATCGGATTGGGATGTTATGGTTATCACTCCCCATGCTATTGCTGCATCTTTAAAAAACGCTATTCGCCACGCTCTTTATGAGGTTGAATGGGATTATGCGTGTGTAATAAGTTCAATAATTCATAGTCGTGAAGAGTGGGATAACCCTCTTATGAAAATGACTCCGTTTCATCGGAATGTTACGAGGGACGCTATCAGGTTATGAATGAACTCGTGAAGTTCCGGATTGACAGGGCCATGGAATGTCTCGAAGAGGCCTCTTTGCTGGCGGATAAAAAGCATTATAATACCTGCGTCAACCGGCTTTACTATGCGTGCTTCTATTCGGTTAATGCCCTACTGGCATCCAAGGAACTGTCATCGACAAAACATGCCGGTGTGAGGGCACTCTTTAATCAGCATTATGTTAAGACAGAAATTATATCCCGCGAATTGGCTATTGTTTACAATGACCTGTTTGAGTTGCGGCAGGAATCTGATTACCAGGATTTCTTTATCGTGGAGAAAGATACCGCGTTGGAATTCATCGCACCGGCGAATAATTTCGTGAAACAGATTGCATCGTATCTTGGCTACAACAAATAACGTTGAACCGGAACGTGCTATGTTTGATCGCTACATAGGCATAGATTATTCCGGGGCCCAGGTTCCCACTTCAAGCCTTCCAGGTCTGCGTATCTACATGTCCGACAGAGATACTCTGCCTGTGGAAATCGGACCCCCGCCGAGCCCGAGAAAATATTGGACAAGACGTGAAGTCGCGCAATGGTTGGTGGAACGGCTCCGGGAAAATATACCATCTGTTTTCGGAATAGAACATGGGTTTTCATTTCCCTTGCTGTATTTTAAATACTTCAACCTTGAGCCGGATTAGTCTTCGTTTCTCGACGACTTCCAGCGGCATTGGCCGACGGACGATGATCATATGTATGTTTGTTTTGTACAGGACGGACTTCATGGTAATTGCGTTGCCCGTACTGGGAATCCTAAATGGAGACGTTTGACGGAAATAAGGGCCGGGGCTAAATCGGTGTTTCACTTTAATGTTCCCGGATCAGTGGCCCATTCAACCCATGCGGGCCTGCCCTGGCTGCGATACATTCGAAATACTATTGGGGATGGCGTTCATTTCTGGCCCTTTGACGGAAGGGATATCCCCGAAGGTAAATCCGTGATGGTGGAAACGTACCCATCATTGTGGAATAAAAGTTTCCCCCGAAGGGACCTGACAAGGGATCAGCATGACGCCTATTCAGTTGCCGCGTGGTTGCGAAAGGCAGATAATGATGGAACATTGGTAAGATGTTTTATTCATGAACTGTCCCCTCGGATAAGGCAGTGGCACAGATCGAGGGGTGGATCCTTGGAGTGATTTGATTTTTTTTAATCCTAAAACAGCGCCGCTCGAACCTTCCGGTTCGGGCAGCGTATAGCTTTGCGGGCCGAAAACGACACGGTACAAATTTTTCAGAATATAATGATCTGCCCAAACAGGCAGGCGCGACAGGGCTGCAGCTCAATAGCTACCTGAAATTCATCAATTTAAAGCGGTTTGATGAAGAACGGAACAGGCTGGTGTGGATATCGGTGAGGTATAATGTTAACAGGAATATTATGGCAGTTTCCGGGTTGAGTGTCTTTTTTTAAATGAATTTCGGGTATTATGCATGTTACTGAGAGTTGCCCAGCGATATTGAAAAAATACTATTTGTTGGGCATAATCCTTCTCAATCAATTGTCCAACTCGATGCAATGAAAAAAAGGATTTTATACTTCTATTTTTCTTACATCCATCCATCCAAGGACCTTTATGTTATCTCGGACAAGGCTTTTTTCTCCACCATATACCAGGTATGAATTTCCTGCTTTCTTGTTGAGTGAAATAATATAACGCAAGCCTTTGAAAGAGTCTTCGCTTACGGTCATTCCGGACTTGATTTCGACCTGCTGTGTTGTGGTGCCAAAGTCCATTATAACATCCACTTCATTGCCTATATTGTCCCTGAAGAAGTAAAGGTTATCAGGTTTTACCGCATTGAAGCGCATCTTCAACAGCTCTGAAACGACAAAACATTCAAACAGGGCTCCGCGAAGGGGGTGTGTCGATACCTGGGCTGGAGTCGTGATCCCGAGAAGGTATGCCGCAAGTCCGGTATCGAGGAAATACAGCTTGGGAGATTTGATGAGTCTCTTGTTAAAGTTTTTAAAATAGGGGCGGAGCATTCGAACGATGCCGCTCGCTTCGAGTACGGAGAGCCAGTTTTTCACCGTCGCGTGGTTGATCCCGCAATCATTTCCTATCCCTGACAGGTTCACAATCTGACCGCATCTACCTGCGCACAGTTTGAGGAATGTCTCGAAGACGGAAAGGTCTTTTATGTTGATGATATTACGAAGATCGCGCTCGATATAGGTGCTCACGTAGAATGAGAGGGCCTCGGTTGGATTAAGCTTCCGGTCATGAATTCGAGGATAAAATCCCCGGTAGATGGTCTCGTCAAGTGACGGCGTTCCCTTCTTTGAAGGATAGATCTCTTCGGATGAGAAAGGCAAAAGGTGAACGAGTGCGGTACGTCCAGCAAGAGATTGTGCCACCGAACCAAGCAGATCGAACTGGTGGCTCCCGGTCAATATGAAATGGCCTGCGCCTCCTTTTTCATCGACAAGCGTCTGGATGTATGACAAGAGGTCTGGAACGCGCTGTACTTCATCGATTACAGCACCGTCAGGGAAGCGCTTGAGAAAGCCGCGCGGATCGCTGCGGGCGAATTCTCTCTCGTCGAGATCTTCGAGGGAGACATAGTCACGGTCCCGGAAGATTTGCTTGCAGAGGGTAGTTTTACCTGATTGCCGAGGGCCGGTAATTGTTACGACTGGATATTGTCTCGCGAGTTGAAGGACTTTATCAGATATTTTTCTTTTTATCATTTAAAATTTCCTGATTTACATATTGATAGTTTAATTATCAATATGTAAAGCAAAAATTCAGGGAGAATAAATATTTTATCGGAAGTGATAAAAGAGTATGATCTAAATTGAAATTGGCTGACTTAAACAACGCTGCCCGAACCTTCCGGTTCGGGCAGTGTGTACGTTTGCGGGCCAAAAACGACACGGCACAAACTTTTTCAGTATACCACGAGCTGCCCAAACAGGTGGGAGCAACAGGGCGCCAGCTCAATAGCTACCTGAAATTCATCAATTTAAAGCGGTTTGATGAAGAACGGAACAGACTGGTGTGGGTGTCGGCGAGGATTGTGGTTAATAGGTATAGTATTGATGTTTCTGGATTGAATGCTTTTTTTGAATAATAAAAATACAGTCATAAAAAATTTGCGAGGATACAAGAACGATATTCAAAACAGCGATATGAGAGGAAATGGAAAATAGTTGCCATAATTGATGGTCGCGTATATTGAATTAACAAAAATCGATTTACAAAATTATAAACAAAGTAAATAATAACCCAGGAATATGCAAGAGGTGATAGCATCGTGAAAGCAATTAAAAAATCGGTAATAATGAAGAGCTCCGGCAGAATAACGCTGTCTGGTCTTCCTTTTAAAAAAGGAGAAAAACTAGAGGTTATAGTTTTTGCTGATGAAAAGAGAAGCAATCTTGCTAAGGAAATGAAGTCACTGTTTAAGGAAACACAAAAGCTTCCAGTAATAAAAAAAATAACTGAAGCGGACATTATTAAGGAAATACAGGATTACAGATCCGGAATATGAAGGTGGTCATAGATACAAATGTATTGGTCTCCGCCATTATCAAGGATAAAACACCGGAAAAAGTTATACTCTTCATTGTTGAACATCCTGATATAGAATGGGTGGTAACTCGCAAGATAATCAAAGAGTACAAGAATGTACTTTCACGTCCTAAATTCAATATTCCCGACAATATTTTGAAGCATTGGTTTTCTCTCATTGATGGTGCCACGAAGCGCATTGAAACTTCAATAAAAATTAAGTTTCCCCGCGACCAAAAAGATGCTTCGTTTCTGGAATGTTCGATCGATTCGGATGCTGATTATTTGATAACCGGCGATAAGGATTTTATCGGAGCACGGAGACTTTTAAATACGACAATACTATCGGTTTCTCAATTTGAAAAAATCGTATGCAGTAGATTATAATAGAAGTTCCATATTATAAATAACATACCTGTTGGTAAATAACTCCTTGATGCCTGCATATAAACAACACTGCCCGAACCTTTCGGTTCGGGCAGTGTGTAAGTTTGCGGGCCAAAAACGACACGGCACAAACTTTTTCAGTATACCGGGAACTACCCAAACAGGTTGGTGCGACAGGGCTGCAGCTCAATAGCTATCTGAAATTCCTCAATTTAAAGCGTTTTAATGAAGAACGGAACAGGCTGGTGTGGGTTTCAGCGTATTATGAGTTTGGTAGGAATAATATTGCAATTAATGGATTGAATGCTTTTTTGAGTGAATCTCCAATATTATACTAATCAATGGTGGTTGCCCAACAAAATTGGAATAATTCAGATTTGTTGGGCAAATTCAGCTTGACTGGTTGCCCAACATGTTATAAGTTGTTGTATATTGTTGGGCAATTACAGGAATTAGAAATGAGCACAATCAAAGAAGTTTTAAAAGAAGAACTGGCGCGGCTGAAAAGGCTGAAAGGGCGATATGATCATGATATAGCGTTATTGCCTTCAGGATCCCTGTCAATCAAAACCAGGAAGGGCAATGAGTATGCTTACAGGGCATACCGCAGTAATGATAAAGTTAAAACCGATTATATCGGGCCAGCCGATTCAAATGAAGTAAAAAAATTTAAAGAGAAGATTGAAAAGCGAAAGAAATTGGAATCACTTTTGAAGACCACCAGTGAGCAGATTATTGAGATAGAGAGGTCTTTACGTGGAAAAAAGATTTAAGCTGTTTCATGAAATCATAATCAGCCTTGGTGAAACGGGTGTTTTGGCGGACATTGTTCTCATCGGCAGTTGGTGCCTTTATCTATATCGTGATATATTTAGAGATGCTGATACCATGCCGGCAGTAAGAACCGTTGATCTGGATTTCCTTGTTCCCAATCCTCCGAAGATCAAACATAAGGTCGATATATCAAAGATGCTTGAAACGCTAAACTTTGTAGAAGAATTCTCCCATCTTAGCGGCAATTCAAAATTCATTCATCCCGATCTGGAAGTGGAGTTCATTATCCCTGAGAAGGGAAGAGGTAAAGACGGTCCCCACATCATCAAAGAGATCAATGTTCGAGCCCAAGGCCTGCGGTATGTGGATTTATTACAAGACCACACGATAATTATTCCTTATAATAATTTTCCAGTAAGAGTACCTGAGCCATCAGCCTTCATTCTGCATAAATTACAACTAAGCGGTCGGAGAGGTAAAAAAGTGAAGAAGGTCAAGGACCTGGAAACCGCCAAGGGGCTGGGCGAGTATCTTGCAACCCGTGAAGACCAGGTTGAAAAGATGAAAGAAATTTACAGAAATCTTCCTAGTAAATGGAAAAGGGAGATACTTGAAGTAGCGAAAGAACAGTCAGAGATTATTTATAGGATTCTGTATGAGAAATGATATCTAGTCATACTGCACGGGCTAAAACAGCGCTGCCCGAAACTTCCGGTTCGGGCAGCGTGTAAGTTTGCGGGCCAAAAACGACACGTCACAAATTTTTTCAGTATACCACGAACTGCCCAAACAGGCAGGCGCGATCGGGCTGCAGCTCAATAGCTACCTGAAATTCCTCAATTTGAAGCGTTTTGATGAAGAACGGAACAGATTGGTGTGGATATTGGCGAGGTATGATGTCGCTAAACAAGATATGAAAATATCAGGGTTCATAGCTTTCTTTGAATAAACAAATTGACTATTCATCCCCAGAAGCAGCAATATTCATCCGCATCGACTATTCCAATAAATTCCTCGAAGGAATCCACCTCCGGGTCCATGTCATAGCGGTGCCATTTCAGATCGGATCGTTGCCAGTAGATTTTCCAGACATTAGCGCTTTTAACATAGGTTGCCTTGGCTACTGGTTCTTCGATAGTTTTATTCTTATTTGACCATAGCGGCCTGATTTCGAAAATCACAACACTATAGCCTGTAATGCGATAGCCCAAATCGAGTTTTGTTCGCATCTCAACAGGAGGACGGCGCTTCTCCATGAAACCCTCCATCTGTTTTTCGATTCTCTTGATTTCGAGATCATTAAATGGCATGGCATCTACTCCTTCTTGTTACTCATTTCATGGCCGGCCTTTTTTGGTTTCAGAGGGATGATCTTTCGATATTCCCTCTCACCTGCTTTCATTGCGTCCCACAGCTCAACATCGGTCTGGAGTCCCATCCAGAACTCCGCGGTTGTATGGAAAAGCCTGGAGAGGCGTATGGCGGTGTCCGGAGTGATGGCGCGTTTCCCGGAGATGATCTCATTGACCCGGACCCTGGTTATGCTAAGACGTTCCGCAAGCTGCTGCTGGGTAAGCCCAAGCGGCTCTATGAGTTCATATTTCAGGATTTCTCCCGGAGTAGTCGGTCTTCTGTTTTTCGGCAACATTACTTTACCTCCTTCATTAATGATACTGGACCAGCTCGACATTATAGGCGTCATGCTCCCTGAACTCGAAGCAGAGTCGCCACGGCCCGTTAATTGATATGGCCCACTGCCCCTGCCTGTCGCCTGAAAGGGGATGGAGCCTGTTCGACGGAGGGGCGTTCAGATCAATAAGATCATAAGCCCTGTTCAGCATGTCGAGCTTCCTGATAAGACGATCGGCAATTTCAGGCGGCACCTTTTTGTTGCGGCCGTTGTTCCAGAATTCCTTCAGCCATTTGTGCTTGAAATGCCGTATCATTATTACAATGTAATGAGTCATATGACATATGACAAGCATTTTTTGCTGCATGGTGCAAGATTGGTGAGCATAAAAAAGCGGTTTTGATACAAGGCCGCCCTTGACTTGGATGGCTAAAAATAGCACGGAGCTGCCCTAAAATGCCCCCTAAATCCCCCGGAGGGGGACTTTTATGAACAGAACGAAGTAAAAAAGCCCCCCTCTGGGGGGGTGGGGGGGTTCTGAGACAGCTCCGTGTAAGCGGCTGCGGGCCAAAAACGACACGGCACAAACTTTTTCAGTATACCGGGAACTCCCCAAACAGGCGGGAGCGACAGGACTTCAGCTCAATAGCTACCTGAAATTCCTCAATTTGAAGCGTTTTGATGAAGAACGGAACAGGCTGGTGTGGGTGTCGGCCAGGTATGAGTTAAAGAAACAGAAAGTTCAAATAAATGGATTATTGGCCTTCTTTGAATAAAAAAATCGAATAACTACAAAATAAACTAAAAAATGATCGACAGAATATACTTATTAATGCACAGCATAAAATACTAATAATTACACAACATAATAAACTAATAATTGCCCGAATGATTAAAAGAGGCCGATAATAATAACATGGCAACACCGGCAGAAAAACTAGCGTCGTCACTGGAGGTTTTGAAGAAGTTTCAAAGCAGTAAGGGCGTAGCTGTAATTAAATCAAAGGATATTTCACGGACTCACCGGGACCGTCTTGTTGCGAACGGCTTCATACGGGAAGTGATAAAGGGTTGGTATATCTCCATGAGGCCTGATGAGAAGAAGGGAGACAGTACATCCTGGTTTACGTCATTCTGGCACTTTATTCCGGCATATTGTAACGAACGATTCGGCAGGGATTGGTTTCTGACTCCGGAGCAATCATTGGCCATCCATATCGGTAATTTTTCCGTTCCGAAACAATTGCTGGTTCGCTCGCCAAAGGGAAAAAATAATAAAATCGTGTTAATTCATGGCACGTCATTGTTCGATATGGCATCTGCAATGCCCCATGAAGACAGTATCATACAAAAAGGCGGTCTTAATCTGTATACAGTACCCGCGGCCTTGATCTCAACCTCTCCCGGATATTTTTCCCGGAATCCAACTGATGCCAGGACAGCGTTGTTGATGGTGAAAGATTCGTCTGATATTTTAGGCATGCTGCTTGAAGGCGGCCGCAGCCTTGTTGCCGGAAGACTGGCCGGGGCTTTCCGTAATGTAGGGCGCGGGCGTATTGCTGATGATATTATCGGTGCCATGAAAAGCGCCGGGTATGATATACGGGAATCTGATCCATTTTCTGACGTGGCACCGCACATTATAACAACGAGGGGTACGTCTCCCTATGTTAACCGCATTGTACTGATGTGGCAGCAGATGCGGAACACAATCATTGATAATTTTCCTGAATCCTCCGGTCTGCCCAGGAATGCCGCCGCATATTTAAAGCAAGTGGATGAAATATATGTCAATGATGCATATAACTCATTATCGATAGAGGGATATCGAGTCACTCCTGAAATAATTGAAAAGGTAAGAACCGGGAATTGGAAGCCGGATACTGATGCGCTAGACAAGGAATATCGTGATGCCATGGGTGCACGGGGTTACTGGCAGGCGTTTCAGGTGGTGAAGAACAGTATTAACGATGTCCTGAAAGGAAAAAATCCGGGACTGGTTGCACGTAATGATCACAGTAAATGGTATAGAGAATTGTTTGCCCCGAGCGTTACTGCCGGTTTGCTTAAGGCATCTGATTTGGCCGGGTACAGAAAAGACCAGGTATATATTAAAGGGTCAAAACATATACCGCTGAATCCTGATGCAGTGCGCGATGCAATGCCTGCTTTTTTTGGTTTATTGAAAGAAGAAAAAAATCCCGGCGTCCGTGCTGTACTGGGTCATTTTGTTTTTGTATATATACATCCTTACATGGATGGTAACGGGAGGATTGCGCGTTTTCTGATGAACATCATGCTGGCTGCAGGCGGATATGCGTGGACTGTCATACCAATTCAAAAACGCAATGAATATATGAATGCCCTTGAAAGGGCAAGTGTTGATCAGGATATCTTGCTATTCTCTCGCTTTATTGCGAAGTTGGTGCAATCAAGTGGGAAGAGATTTAAATCAAAATAAGGTAAATCTGATAAGTTAAAAAATGAATGTGAATTAGCATGAGAAGTGACACCCGACAATCCTACGAAGGCTAAAAATAGCACTGGGCTATCCCATAAGCGGTTGCCGAGTGAATTTCGCTCTTACAAATTGCTTGTCTCGATACAATTTTGCCGCCTCAAGCGTCAAAATCACTCGACAAGCGTTGCGAAATTCGTATCGAGGCAGCTTATGGGACGGCCCCGTGTAAGCGGCTGCGGGCCAAAAACGACACGGCACAAACTTTTTCAGTATACCGGGAACTCCCCAAACAGGCGGGAGCGACAGGACTTCAGCTCAATAGCTACCTGAAATTCCTCAATTTGAAGCGTTTTGATGAAGAACGTAACAGGCTGGTGTGGGTGTCGGCCAGGTATGAGATCGGAATGAAGAACATTTCAGTTTCTGGATTGAATTCGTTTTTTGAATGAGAAGAATTCCAGGCAATCAGTTTGATCCAGATTCCCGGTATGGTATCGATCAATCCTTCTCGTTACTTAATTCCCGATCTATCTTTTTTGTTTTCAGCGGGATGATCTTTCGATATTCCCTCTCACCTGCTTTCATTGCATCCCACAGCTCAACATCGGTCTGGAGTCCCATCCAGAATTCAACGGTTGTATGGAAAAGCCTGGAGAGACGTATGGCGGTGTCCGGAGTGATGGCGCGCTTCCCGGAGATGATCTCATTGACCCGGACCCTGGTTATGCCGAGACGTTCCGCCAGCTGTTGCTGGGTAAGTCCGAGCGGCTCTATGAATTCATATTTCAGGATTTCTCCCGGAGTAGTCGGTCTTCTGTTTTTCGGCAACATTACTTTACCTCCTTCATTAATGATACTGGACCAGCTCGACATTATAGGCGTCATGCTCCCTGAACTCGAAGCACAGCCGCCACGGCCCGTTAATTGATATGGCCCACTGCCCCTGCCTGTCGCCCGAAAGGGGATGGAGCCTGTTCGACGGAGGGGCGTTCAGATCAATAAGATCATATGCCCTGTTCAGAATGTCGAGCTTCCTGATAAGGCGATCGGCAATTTCAGCCGGAACCTTTTTATGGTGTCCGTTGTTCCAGAATTCTTCCAGCCATTTTTGCCTGAAATGCCGTATCATTATTACAATGTAATGAGTCATATGACATATGACAAGTATTTTTTGTTACGTGGTGCAAGATTGGTGAGCATAAAAAAGGCTGTTTTGATACAAAGCCGCCCTTGACTTGGATGGCTAAAAATAGCACAGCCCAAACCATGCGGTTTGGGCTGTGTAAGCGGCTGCGGGGTTGACGGGACTCGAACCCGCGACTCCCTGCGTGACAGGCAGGTACTCTAACCAAACTGAGCTACAACCCCTCGTTAGCGAGGTACATAAAACAATATAGGCTGTTAATGTCAAACAATTTTTTCAGCAAAAAAACGTTATCCGTCTATCCGGCGCTGCGCAGTTCCCCGGCCCCCGGGGCTGATTCTTCAGCGGTTATTTTGCGCGTAAACCGGGCGTACTGGATCAGGTTTGATATGGCCTTGAAGCCGTCCCGGGTATGCTCTATGAAGTAGAGGCCCTGGTCCCGGTAATACTTCCGCGCGTAATCGCTTACCTCTCTGAAAGTGATGGGAATGATGGGCTTGGGCGAAGCGGCAACGTGGGATAGTATGTAGTCATTATATTTTTCCGCCAGAGCGCCGGTTGATGCGTCCGGCGGGAAGGAAAGGGTCGCCACAAGGTCGATATTTTCATCGTTTAGGATGATGTTCAATACCCGGTCCATGCCGCTGAGGAAGCCCGATCCGGTGACGTCCAGGGGGTTTCCCGGCTGGGCGAACTCCGGCAGGGCGGCCCTGAGGGCCTCGACGGTGGCCGGGGAGAAATCGGGCAGCTCTATGGAAAGGGAGTGGCACAGGTCGGCATACACACCCACCAGGCCCCCCGACAGGGTGCACGCGGCAAGGCGGTCGCCGGCCGGGAGCGGGCAGCGGGAAAGGATGCCCGCAGTTTCCACCATCTCCTCGATAGTGTCGACGCGGATGATGCCGTTTTGGCGGAGAAAGGTATCGGTGATGGCGTCGTTGCCCGCCATGGCCCCGGTATGGGACCGCGCCGCCTGCACGCCCTTCTCCGAGCGGCCCACCTTGATGGCGACGATGGGGATCCTCTTTTTCGCGGCGTCCCGGGCGATCCTTCTCAGGCGCTGGACGTCCTTGAACCCCTCGATAAAGCCGACAATGACCTTCGTCTGCCCATGGTGCACCATGAACTCCAGGCAGTCCTCGAAGGTGATGACCGCCTCGTTGCCGGAGGAAACGAAGAGGGATATCCCCAGTCCCTTTTTAAGTAGCTTGGTGGCGATGACTTCGCTGGAGGCCCCGCTCTGGCCGATGACGCTGACGTTTCCCGGCAGGATCTCCCCTTCAAGGGAACCCCCGGCGAAAACGCCCGATCCGGCGATGACATTGAGGAACCCCAGGCAGTTGGGCCCGACAAGGGCCACGTCGTTGGCGGAGCAGTAGTCGACAAGCTCTTTCTGCAGCCGCGCCCCTTCGTCGCCCGTTTCGGAAAATCCCGATGACACGAGAAGGATGTTCTTTATGCTGCGCTCCGCCAGGGAACGCACGGTTTCGAGGACCAGGGAGCTCCTGACTATGACCGCGGCAAAGTCGATGATGCCCTCCGGGAGGTCCGCCACGGAGGGGACCGCCGGTATTCCGAATACCTCCGATGACTTCGGGTTCACCGGGTAGAAACGGCCGGTAAAGCCAATCCGTCGGGCGTTCTGGAGGATGTTGCTGAACCAGATGTTTTTTGCCGAGGCCCCGACAACGGCGATGTGTGCCGGGGAAAAGAACTCCTGCAGGCGGTCGGTCGTTTTCTCGATCATGGTCAGTTCCGTCAGGCGGCAGGGGCCGCGGTAATTTCTCTTTCCACCTTGCCAATCCGCGGTTTTTTGACAAGAATAAATTGACCGTTGATCATGAATTAAAAAGTCGATGCTGAGCTTGAATGACGCGGCTTCAGCGAATACGGCTGCAGGCGGGGGAGGATTATCCTGCAATTTTTTCCCGCTATATGATAAAAATTCTTTTTCTCTCCGGCGTTTTGTTATATATTCATGTAATTGGATTTGGCCTGTTTCCGCAGCCGTGGCTGCGGGGACGGGACGCGGTCTTTTGAATAATGTATTATGGAAATAAACAATTGACAGGATGTCGGCCGTTTCCATGATTTTACCGCATGAAAGGATTATTGAAAAGAAAAGAGGTGCCTGTGGCGATTGATCTAGTTTATTACGGCCATGAAACGCTCAGAAAAGTAGCCGAAGAGGTATCGAACATCGACGGCGAGCTGATAGATTTCATCGATTCCATGTTCAACGTAATGTACCGGGCCAAGGGGCTCGGCCTGGCGGCCCCCCAGGTGGACCGGTCCAGGCGCGTCGTCACCCTTGATATAGACGATAACAAGAAGAACATCGTCATGGAGCTGATAAATCCAGTGATAAGGGAATTCTCGAAGAAGGAAGAGCCTTACGAGGAAGGGTGCCTGTCGGTTCCCGGAATCATGGGAGAGGTCGTGCGTCCCGTGGAAATATCGGTTTCGGCGCTCAACCGCGACGGCAAGGAGATCGAGTTCGAGGCAGGCGGGCTTCTCGCGAGGGTCATACAGCACGAGGTGGACCACCTGAACGGTATTCTCTTTGTCGATCATCTCGAGGATTACAAGCGTAACGAGCTGCGCCCGGAGCTGAAAAAGATAAAGAAGCTCAACAGAAAGCCATGAAGATAGGTTTTTTCGGAACCCCCGAACTCGCGGCACGCGTCCTCGCCGGTCTCAGGGAGAAACATGAGGTTCTCTTCGCGGTCACGGCGGAAGACAAGGAGGCGGGGAGAAACCGCGCTCTGCACTACTGCCAGGCCAAGGAGAAGGCCCTGGCTTTCGGCATACCGGTTCTGCAGCCGAAAAGCCTGAAGGATCCGGCATTCATCGAAGAGCTCCGCTCCCATGACGCCGATATCTACGCGGTCGTCGCCTATGGGAACCTGATCCCGCGGGCGGTCTTCGAATATCCCCCCCTGAAAACGATAAACCTCCACCCGTCGCTCCTCCCGAAGTACCGGGGGGCCGCGCCGGTGCAGTGGGCGCTGATCAACGGCGAACATGAAACCGGGATCACCGTCCAGCTCATCAACGAGAAGCTGGATGCCGGCGACATCGTCGTGCAGGAGCGGCTGCCCCTTGACCGGCAGATGACCGCCGGCGACGTGATGGAGATCGTATCGTGCCGCGGGGCGAGGCTGATGGACAGCGCCATCGGAATTCTCGCTTCGGGCGGCGCTGAGCCCCAAAGGCAAAACGAGTCGGAAGCGACCTATTGCGGCAAGATCGACAAGGACCTCCCGAGGATCGACTGGTCCAGGAGCGCGGAGGAAATTCATAACCTGGTACGCGGCCTCAATCCGAAGCCGGTCGCTTTCTCCTTTTTCAGGGGAGAGGCGATAAAGATATGGAAGACCGCGCTGCCGGGCGCTGATGTGCCGGGAGCGGCGGGGCCCGGCTCATTGGTCCGTTACCAGAAGAAGCGCCTCTTTGCCGGAACGGGGAGGGGTATGGTGGAGATACTCTCCCTGCAGCCGGCCAACAAGAAGGTCATGGACGGCCTGTCCTTTATTAACGGCTACCGTCTGGCGCCGGAAGACCGGTTCGAGTAAAAAACCGGCGCATAAAAAAATCCCCGCTTCCGCGGGGATTTCCAGTCCGCTCCATAGATGCAGAAATCACTTCTTTTTCCTGATTTTGTCGAAAAGTCCCTTGATGCCCTGCACCAGGGTTTTCGGCTTCTGTTTCTTCTCGTCGCCGATGATCCTTCCCGTTTTTTCGAAATTCTCTCCGTATTTCTTCCTGAAGTATTCCAGGCGTTCTTCCGGCGAGGCGTCCCTGGAAAGGGCCGGCTGTCTCTTCCGGTGCTGGTCTCTTCCCTGCTGCTGGCGCGGCTCGCGGCGCTTGTCCCGGTCACGGCGCGGTTCGCGTTCGCGGCGCGGTTCCCTGCCCTGGGCGGGCGCCTGCTGGGCCTGGGCCTGCACGGCGCCTTCGGCCGCGGGCTTTTTGCCCCGTCTCCTTCTCCGGCGCTTCTTGGCCTGGGCCGCTTCGGCCCCTGCTTCGGTTCCGGCTGTCGCCTGCGGCTGCAGGTCCGCCGCCGGCGCAGGGCGACCCGACTGGAGGCGGCGCTGGTCCCTGCGCCGCTCCGCCGCGGCCATGGTGCCGCCGATCTCTTCCCGCTGCGGCGCCTCGGAGCGGGGCCTCCGGCCCCGTTCCCTGTCTCTGCCCCTGTCTCGTCCCTGCGGTCTGCCGCCCCGCGGCCTCTCGCCGCGGCGCTCGCCGCGCTCCCTGCGGCCGCCGTGGATCGGCGCCCCGGCCGCTTCCACGATCATGCCTTCATCGGCCCATTTCACCGGGATCTTCATGCCGATGAGCTTCTCGATAGGCCCAAGGTTGAACACGTCCTCTTCGCAGGCGAGGGATATCGCCCTGCCGGATTTGCCGGCCCGGGCGGTCCTGCCGATGCGGTGCACGTAGTTCTGGCAGTCATCGGGCAGGTCGTAGTTGATGACCATGTCCAGGTCCTCGATGTGGAGGCCCCGGGCCGCCACATCGGTGGCCACCAGGATTTCCGTCTCTCCCGCCTTGATGGCATCGATGATCTGGAGGCGCTTGCTCTGCGGCAGGTCGCCGGAGATGTAGTCGTTGGTGATGTTATTTGCCGAGAGGCGCTTCGATACGCGCTCCGCGGTCCGCTTCATGTTGGTGAAGATGAGGACGCTCTTCGGCTTTTCCTTCCGGATGAGGCCCAGGAGGAGGTTGAACTTCTCGTCCTTGCCGACGTGGTACAGCTCCTGGGTGATCAGCTCGACGGTGAGGTGTTCGGGGTTTATCTCGATCTCCACCGGCTCGTTCATGTATTCCCAGGCGAGGTGCTTGACCCGCTGGTCCAGGGTCGCGCTGAAGAGCATGGTCTGTCTCCTGTCCGGCTGTACCATGTGCTTGATCATGTACCGGATGTCCGGCATGAAGCCCATGTCGAACATCCGGTCAGCCTCGTCTATGACCAGGACCTCGAACTTGAGGAAGTCGATCTTGCGCGACTTCTGGTAGTCGATCAGGCGGCCCGGCGTGCCGATGTAGATGTTCAGGTCCTCCTTGAGGAGCTTGTCCTGTGTGGCGTATCCGACGCCGCCGTAGAAACAGCCGGTCTTGAGCCCGGTATGTTTTCCCAGGAGCACCGCGTCCTGCTCGACCTGGACGGCAAGCTCGCGCGTGGGAGTGAGGACCAGCGCCTTCTTGTTGCGGTATTTGTCATCAGACAGGAACAGGTTGAATATGGTAATGAGGAAGGCCGCGGTTTTTCCGGTGCCGGTCTGCGACTGTACCATGACGTCGGTACCGGCGAGGGTTTTCTGCAGGGTCGATTCCTGGACCGGGGTGCATTCGACGAAGCCTGCCTCCTGGATTCCCCTCATGACCGAGGGGTGTAGGTTTAATTCGGTAAATAGCATAGTATCCTTATATGTAATCTGGTTTTGTATAAATCTTCCTCTTTCTGCTTTTTGCCTAAATTGTCAATACAAATTTAAGTAATAATTATTGACAAATATTATATCACCGGGATATATTAAAAGGTCGCCCAGACATGGGTTGCGGAGCATGAATTGATGATCCATGCCGGCGGTATAAACGTCTATGGTGTTACATTTTGATGCCGTTTCGGATGATGCCCACATTGCCAGGGAGAAGCGTAAGGCCCGCGAGCTGCGCCACTCGGCGTGGTGGCGCAGGAAGATAGCAACGGGAATCTGCCATTACTGCGGCAGGAAGTTCCCCCCCCGCGAGCTGACCATGGACCACAAGATCCCCCTTGGCCGCGGCGGTACATCAGAGAAGATAAACATTGTTGCCGCGTGCAAGGAGTGCAACAACAAGAAGAAATACCTGCTCCCCACGGAGTGGGAAGAATACATGAAGAACCTGAAGAATCAATAGGAAGATGATATGGCTGAGGGCGCTATCACGTTAAAGGCAGGCGACATTCTTTTTGTGCAGGGGGAAAATCCGTCCGGATTGTTCATGCTGCAGGAGGGGACCCTGGAAATACTCTCCGCTTCCGATGAATACGACGGCCTTGACCGGAGCATAATAATCTCCAAGAGCGTCCGCGTGGGCCTGTTGAGCGGTAAGGCGCTCCTGTCCGGGTTCTCGGCCCATCTCACCGGGGCGTACCGCAAGAGCGTGCGGGCCCTGACCGATGCGACGATTGGCCGGTATCCCCTCCCGCGGGGCGGAATCCAGGGTTTTGCCGATTCCGATCCTGGCCAGGCCCTCAATATCCTCAAGCACGTGTACAATAACATCAAGGCGGTAAACGGCATCGTAGCCAAGTACACCAGGCTTTACCAGACCCTGTGCATGATGTCAGATAACATGTCGCTGATGTACCGCGAGCTGTCGGAAACCAACGCCTGCGAACGGCTTCACCATAACGCCGAGGACCTCCACCGGAAGTACAAGTCAAAGGGCGGGTCATTCCCGGCTGAATTTGACGCGCGTTTCCTCATTAATGACGGCAGCGCCTTTCTTGACAAGAAGTACCAGCTCCCCGAAGCGGTAAAGGAACATCCCCAGACCAAGTACGATGACTTCATCCTTAAGACGCTGCAGCTTGAACAGAACGTGGTGGTCTCCATGTTCAAGTCCGACGCCACCATGGCTTCGAGCATGTATGACGGCCTGTCCGAGAGCTTCATGGCGACCCTGGACCGCGTTGAAAAAATCGGCCATTATGTTGACAACGAGCTGGCCGTCCTCTTCGGCGATGATGACAGCTGGGCGTCGTATCTGGTGGACCGCGGCGGCATAAACGAATGGGAGCGGAGCGGCAGGTGTTCCGCCGATTTCATCAAAAACCTCCTCGGCCTGCTGGTCAAGCTGAACGCCCTGTACGAGGAGCTGTCCGGAAGGAAAATGACAGCCCTGTTCCCGGGCATCCGCAAGATCCACGGCCATTATTCATCGGCCAGAACGGGAGGGGGGGCGTCAGAGGCGAGGCGGGAGGCCCCGGCGGTCATCTCGACAGGCGCCCTCAATAAATCGATACACCAGATTTTCGAATTTGCCCTGATGCCGAAGGACTTCAGGACCAAAATGCTGAAACTCCTCAACGAGTTCAAAAGCTCCAAGAATCCCTTCAATACCGAGCAGGAGGGAAGAAAGCTCCGGCGGCAGATCACCGCCCTCTACTGGGACCTCTACAAGCAGGTCTACATCCGGAGCAAGGGCGAGAGCGCCGTACCGCGGCCCGTGCAGATGATGCTCAGCTTCGGCTTTCTTGATGAAGGGCTCCTGGAAGAGCAGCAGGTGACGGAGCTTTCCGACCTGTCCCGGTCCCGGGAAAAAAGCAGGGACATCCCCGTGCTCCTGGAAACGGAGTTCCTCAACATGATCTACGAGGGGAAGGTGGAGCCCAGCATCACCGAGATGGGCCTCACCTACCAGGGACACCTCGAGGAGATGGATAAGCACAAGACGAAAAAGGAGCGCGAGCAGGAACAAAAGGTGGATGAGAACGTCGGCAAGGTGATGTACGAGATAGGGCAGCGCCTGGCGACCACGGCCGCCATCTGTTCCGGATCGACAGCCACGGCATTCCCGATCCTGACGGCACTCATGGTGCGGGGCAGCCTAAAGCAGATATATACCGACAAGAGAAAGATCGAGACCATCACCAAGGAAGTGAGGAATATCGACTTTTCCGTGTTCTTCCGCGAGACGGTCCTCAAGATCGGCGACGCCCGGGAGATCATACAGGAGGAGGTGGTGCCGTACTTCATCCTCCTTCCCATTTTCGGGACCCGGACACTCCTCTGGCAGGACATGACGGGCACCAACAAGCGGAGCCGCGGGAGGATCGTGGTCCCCATATTCTTTATCGGCGACCTTATGAGAAGCCTCGTCCATACCTTTGCCAGCTTCCGCTGGGAGCTGAACCGCGACATCAAGGGCGCCATGTGGGCGGACCCGATCGAGGGCGGCGTGACGGGCGAATATTTCGATTATGCCAACACGTACAAGAAGATGTCAAAGCTGTCACAGGAAGCAAAGGAGAAGATTGACGAGAAGTTCCGCAGCATCCGCAACAACCGCGACCGTTTCGCCGACGACTACATCCAGTGGGTCCTGTACGAGAAGGACGGCATCATGAAGCTCAACAACGTGGTGCGTGAGATGTTTTTCCGCCACATTCCCTTCCGCAAGGAGCTCCGGACCAGGCTCGAGGCGATGCCGGCCTTCACCCAGCCGGCGACCAGGTACAAGAATGTGCATAAAAAGGAAGTGGAGGCCTATGAGCGCCGCTTCAAGAAGTACCAGAACGAGGCCGGCGAGCTTCCGGAAGAGCTGAAGAAGTTTTTTGAATTTTTGAACATGTAAAATATCTGACATCTGCTAGCCCGGGATTTAAACCCGGGATTACGAATCAATACCAGAACGTCCACACGGTCTTGCCGGTTTTCTTGGATATTGCCTTCAGCCGGTATTCTGTCCAGAGCAGGTACAGGTCGTTCGAGGGGGATTCATAAAGAAGATCGGGTATGTGTTCCCTGATTGCGCCCTCCGATTGGTCAAGCTGCCACACGGTCCTGTCGCCGATGCGGCGCGTGACCTGATAGGTTTCGCGGTCGGTGTCCATGAACCTGAAATCAATGCCGCTTCTGTCCCCCGCACGACGGGCGACGAGGGGCAGGGGAACCCGGGATTCGGAAAAATCCTTGAAGGAAAGCACCAGCGCGCCGCTGTGAAAAGCGTATTTATGGATTTTCTTGTTGCCGTACCTTCCTTTTTCAACGATCCTTCGGGTGGTCTTTAGCCTGTCATCGGTCAGGTGGCAATCATCCCCCTCGCAGATAAGCAGGGAGCTGTCATTGGCGCCGAGGATTGGGTCTTCGCTTTCGACGCTTTTTCTCGTTATCAATTTCCCCGTTTTGCCGTCAAGCACCCAGGCACGTAAAAGGGGAGGGGTTTCTCCCAGTTCCGATCCCCCCAGAGGGTAGAGGTCGGTGAAAACAACGGTTTTTTTCAGTATGACGGCCTGGCGTATATGGCCGGCGCGGCCGACATCCAGCGGATTGATGGTCGCCTGTACCAGGAGAAAAATGCAGAGAGCGATGGCGCCCCCGATCAGCGTATAGTAATAGATTTTTTTTCTCAGGGTGATGGCGCTGAAATTTTCAAATGGATACGCCCGTGTCATGAAAAAGGTAATGCCAGTGATAAAGGTTATTGTCGTTATCAGGCCTATGATCTGGTTCGCGTAGAGATAGTCCAGGATGATTCGCATGGCTTATAAACCCCGGCGTTGAATTTTCGGCATACTGATACGAAATGATTTGCAGGAACCGGTTACAGTTTTTTATCCGGTATGCCGTTGCGAGGCAGCGGGTTTCTGATTGACAAATTGATTAAATGCATTACCATGTAATGTCAATAGTTTTTCATGGTGGATGCATGTGTCGAGTGAATCACTGTCCGGCGGAGTGCGGCTATGAATAGAAACATTGTCAAGCGGGTGATGCAGGTCCTTTTATCCTTTATAATTGTCAGCGTCATTCTCTTCTTAACCGCCTGGACCGTCAGGTGGCTGTGGGCCTGGGTCCTGGTGGCCGCAAACACCGTGATACTTGCCATTAATTTCCTCGCGCTTCCCCGGGAAGTGATCGAGGAGCGCGGCAGGAAAAAAGAAAACGTCAAGAAATGGGACAGGATATTGTCCGCCATAAGCATCATACCTTCGCTTGGCATATATGCCGTTGCCGGCCTGGATTACCGCTTCTACTGGAGCATCGAGCTTGACGGCGGCATCCATGCGGCGGCCCTGCTCCTGTATTTTCTCGGCTCGATGCTGGTGACCTGGGCCATGGTGTCGAACAGGTTCTTTTCCACCATGGTGCGTCTGCAGACGGACCGGGGCCACCACGTGGCCACAGGCGGCCCGTACCGGTTCGTGAGGCACCCGGGTTACGTCGGCTTCATCCTGTCGAACCTTATGATCCCCCTCATACTCGGATCCCTGTATGGGCTGATAGCGTCGGCGGTTTCGGTTTCCCTGCTGGTTATACGCGCCGGTCTGGAGGACGGGACGCTGAAGGCGGAGCTGGAGGGCTACGCGGAGTATGCGAGGAACGTTCGATATCGGCTTTTACCTTATATCTGGTAGGTATGATCCTTTATGTTTTTTGGTATATGCGCGCTCTATCGGCCGGTGAGGGGAAGGATACAGGCGGTGAAGGCTGATGTGGATCGAAAACGGCCGGCCATTGTCATTATAATTATCGCAGCCCTGTTCTTTACAGCCCGGGCCGATGAATGCGCCGCTTCCATTGCCGATGTGAGCGGGCTTTCCCTGGGGCCCTCCGTCGGTGTTGCAAACTATCCCCGTGATAACAAGGAATGCGGGCATTCGTCCGGCAGGAGCAGCGACGTCGCAACTTCCTTTGAGGTTACCTACGGAATCGGTTTTCCGCAACACGCTCATGTGCCGGCCATGTTCTGGCCCTGGATCTCCGCCGGTTTCAGGTATTATAACGCGCCGGAGCGCATCTTCATTCCCTACCTGGAGATGGGCATATCGTTATTTGTGATGAATATGGGGATCGGTTACTCCTATGTAATACACGGGGTGCACCGGCATTCATTGCACCTGTTCGTTGGGGTGCTGATCCCGGTTAACAGGCTGGATTCTTATACGATCAGGCTTGGCGACTATAATTTTTACGTACAGCCGTATTACCGGCCCGTGGTGTACCGGCGGGTTTTTCATGAGGCCGGTCTCATGGTCAAGATCTATTGTTCATTCAGCAAGTACTGACAGAGATTCAATGTCCTACAGCCTGGATACCATGGCTCCCATCAGCGCGCCGTAGAGAACGCTGCCGTAGGGGTTTGACGTGATGGGGCACGTTCCGGTGCTGCAGCCGATAAAGTAATAAAAGAGAAAACCGGCGATTCCGCCGATGCCGATGCCCAGCACCAGGCCCCAGGGAATCCTCCTCGTTTTATTCTTGCTCAAGGTTCTTTCCTTTTCATTCATCATTCTTTAATCGCTCCCATCGGGCAGAAGTATAAGCAGGCGATGCAATGCTGGCGCTTGCTTTCGTTGTTTGCAGGCAATCCATGCCCTTTTTATTTAATTGCCCCATGGATTCAATACCGTACAGACGGTCATGTATGGTTCTGGGGTATCTAACTGTTATGGTGTTATATCCTCAAATTTTTAATTATTAAGAATATAATAAAAAACTTAAATAATGTCAAGTTTTTCTTTCGTGAAGTGGCATTGGTTGATTTTCATTCTTTTTCGAGCTCCTTCTTAACCATCCTGTCAACCATGGATACCGGCAAAACCTTGACGATCCTGTATTTCAGCGTCGATGGCGCCACCAGGTAGCGAAGGCGTGGCCTTTTCTTCGTCAGGGCCCCATGCACAAGCCGGGCTATGGCCTCCGGGGGCAGGCCGGTGGTCCTGCCCTTCCTGACAGCCTGCTCTCCGATTCTTTTCGCGACTTCGATGAAGGGGGAGGTGCCTTTCATTCTGAGGAGTTCCTCGGTCTTGTCCCATATGGGCGTAGTGATGCGGCCCGGCTGTATGATGATGACCTTCACGCCGCAGAGGAGGAGTTCCCGTCGCAGGGAATCGGAGTAGCCTTCGAGGGCGAACTTGCTCGCGCAGTATGGCCCGGTGAAGGGCGTGGCGAAGAAGCCTGAATCGCTCGACATCATCACGATCCTTCCGGACGATTCCATGAGAAGGGGAAGAAAGGTCCGCGTCACCCGGTGGACTCCCAGGAGATTCACCCCGAATTGACGGCCCATGTCGCCGTCAGATATATCTATAAGCGGTCCGGCCACGGCGATGCCGGCGTTGTTGACCAGGCCGTAGAGACCGGTTTTTCTTTTCCTGATGAACGTGAGGGCGGCGCTGCAGTCTTCCGCCTTTGTAACATCAAGCTTCAGGGGCACGATGCCGGATATGCCGCCGAGACTTTCCAGGTCGTTTTTTTTCCTGGCGCAGGCATAGACGCCGAAGCCCTCTGACGCGAGAATCCCGGCGCAGGCCCTGCCGATTCCGGTACTTGCACCGGTGATGAGCACCCATTGTTTATTCATAATTGATACCTTCATTGTTTCTCGCAGAGACGCAGGAGCGAAGAGAAATAGTATTAATAGAGAGTATATTTCCTTCTCTTCTTTTTATAAGCCTTCAGGCCGGGGGCGATTTCCTTTTTGAATTCCTCCCATGGTTTCCCCGCCTGGATGAAAACCCTGAACCTGTCAGTGCCGGCGAGGCCGTCGATGTCATAGAAGGGTCCGAACCGCACCCACTGGGCGTAGTACGGGTAATGCTTCATGATGGCGCCGATGATGCGGTAGGCGGCCTCGGTGGGGCTGAACTCGCCGCCGGTATAGAATATCTGGGCGCCGCCGCAGCGCATGTTTTCATACTTGCTGAAGGTCGGCTTGAAGTAGACCGGCTTGAACCTGAAATGTTCCAGCCCCAGCTCCTCCAGAATCTTGCAGAAGGAGACCGGCTCGATCCACGGCGCGCCGATATATTCGAAGGGCTTGGTGGTGCCGCGGCCGAGGGAAAGGTTGATCCCCTCCATGAGGACAATGGCGGTGTACACGATGGACGATTCGTAGGTCGGCAGGTTAGGCGAGGGCGGTATCCAGGGCAGCCTCGTCTTATTGAAGAGCATTCCCCGGGAATACCTGCCCATGGGGATGACTTTCAGCTTGACCTTCGGCCTGAATTCCCCCCGGTAGTAGAGCGCCGCTTCGCCTATGGTCATGTCATACAGGAAGGGCGCCGGAAAGGCGCTCACGTATCTTGTGGTGAAGCGCTTTTCCAGGAAGGAGCCGTCCATGCCGAGAAAACCGACGGGATTCGGCCGGTCCAGGACGATGAGCTCCCTGTCAAGGCCCTCCATGGCATCCATGACGTCCTTCAAGTTGGTGATATAGGTGTAACAGCGCATACCCATATCCTGGATGTCGAAAATAACGATGTCCGCCTGCTGCACCAGGTAGCGGAGGGTGTTCCGGTTCATGCCCAGGAGGTTGTATATATAGCAGTTTATGTTCCGGTCGAAGGTGACGGGATGGTAATCGATGTCATTCTTGTAGCCGTATATGCCGTGCTCCGGAGCCAGTATCATGGAAACCGTTATCCCATTATCCCTGAGGAGCTGAACGTTCTGGCGAAGGTCGAAGTCGTATCCCGAATGGTTCGTCACCAGGGCCGCTTTTTTTCCCTGGTATTTTTTCACCGGCCCGTTGATGAATTTTTCGATGCCGGTGCGGACCCGGTGGCCGCCGGAATTGAGGTGATAATTGACGCTGCTGCCGCACCCCGGTAAAAGGATTAAGAGGGTACAGGCGGCGGATATCCATAACTTGATTCTATTCATTTGTCCGGTTCCAGAGAAACATTATAAATATGCCGATAGTTATCGGTACAGATCCGATAGTTATCGGTATAAAACGTTGCCTCACGGTCAAGAAATATTCTTAAACGGCTTGACATTCTGTACCCGGCAAGTAAGGTGCAATACGTCATTAAAACAATTGTCGAATATCGGCGCATAAAAGTTAAACAAATAGGATGGCCGATAGTGACGCACCGGGTCCCGGATACGGTACGGCAACCATTACATAGTAGGAATGAAAATATGACCAGCAGAAAGAAGTATACCGCCTTGCTGCTGCACCTGACGGTGCTGTTCTTCGCGACCTGTGCCCTGACATCCGAGAGGGAACAGAAGATACTGGATTATTACACGGACCGGAACAAGGATAAGTATGCCGACCTTCTGGTCGATACCCAGCGCTATACCACGGCCGCTACCGAATATCATAACAGGTTTTTCCGGTACCTGATAGGCATAGCCGGGGACATCGTTGAAAAGAAGAACCTTGCCGTTGAGAAGGGCTCCATCGGTTTCTATTTTGACAAAAAATCGGGGGACCGGAACAAGCTCTACCTCGGCCTGGATATCGACACCAGGGGGAATTATGACCAGCCCTTTGAATATGTCGCGGTAAGCCTCATCCGGAGGAATCTCCGCGACGTGGTGCAGACCATCAACTCCTGCCGCAGCATTTTCAGCGAGGATCCCATCGTGGGAATGGTTATCGGGTGGATGTGGACCTCGAAGGGGGGCCGTGAGCACGTGAGCGTGTGGATCCTGAAGGATGATTTTATCCGCTTCGAAGACGGCATGATAACCTTCGACGAGCTGGTCCAGCGCAGCTTCATCACTAACACCGCGGGCCGGGTAATCAAGCTCCCACTATAGCGGAAAGCTCCTTGATCACCGCCTTGTTTTCCATCATGGTGCCCACGCTGATGCGTATGTAGTCCGACTGCACCGGGCCGGTGTAGTGCCGTATCAGTATCTTCTTTTCCTTCAGCTTCTGGTACAGGTCCGCGGACTTGACCGCAGGGTGGCGGGTGAAGATGAAGTTGGACCGGGAGGGGATGACCTCGAAGCCCAGGGCCGCAAGGCTCTCCTCAAGGTATTCCTTGTTGCTCACCACCATCTCAATGTTGTAATTGAAGCTCCGCCTGTCCTTCAGTGCCGCGATCGCTCCGGCAGTCGCCAGCATGTCCACGTTGTAAGAATCCTTTATCTTCATGAGGCCCCGGACAATGTCGAGCGACGCGACGGCGAAACCGATGCGGAGCCCCGCCAGGGAATACGATTTCGACATGGACTGGGTCACGATCAGGTTGTCGTATTCGTCGACAAGGTTTGCCGATGAGCCGCCGTAAAAATCGATATAGGCCTCGTCCACGACAAGGAGCCCTTTGAATTTCTGAAGAAACGATGCGATCTCCTCAACCTCGACATAGGTGCCGGTGGGGTTGTTGGGATTGGCGATGATGACCAGGTTGTATTTTTTCTTCAAGAAAGCCCCCAGGTTATAGGAGAAGTCCTTGTTAAGGGGGACCGTTTCATACCTGATTCCGTTCATCTGGGCCAGGGTGGAGTAGAGGGCGTAGGACGGATAGGCGAAGGCCGCCAGGCCCTCGGGGTCGATGAAGCCGCGGAAAATGAGGGTGAAGATCTCATCTGAGCCGTTGCCCACGAAGACGTTCTCCGGGTCAAGGCCCTTGGCCGTCCCGAAGGCCTCGCGGAGCGCCCGTGCCGTAGGGTCCGGATAGCGCTTGAGAGAGTCGTTGGCCGCGGCCCTGATCGCCTCCAGCACCGTCTTGGAGGGCGGAAAGGGGTTCTCGTTGGTGTTCAGCTTGATGAATTCGTCGAGCCCCTGCGGCTGCTCCCCGGGGATATATTCAGCGGCGTTCTTAAGCCGCGCGTTCCAGTATTTCATTTCGTTTGCTTTTGCCATATGTTCCTCTATAACTGATGCGGTAATTTGTTATGAACAGTCCGAGGGCTCGACGGAATGGCGGTGAGCCGCGCCGATGATGTCATGTATGCCCGTAGCCTTTTCGCGCTCCAGGTATCCCTCAAGCTCGCCGATGAGCGCAAGGGACAGGGCCGGGTCCACCATGTTCATGGTGCCGACGGACACTGCCGCGGCTCCGGCCATCATGAACTCGAGCATGTCCTCGAAACAGGCGATGCCGCCGAGGCCGATGACGGGGATCTTGATCTTTTCGTATATCTGGTACACCACCCTCACGGCCAGGGGCCTGATCGCCGGTCCCGACAGGCCCGCCACCCTGTTCTGGAAGTAGGGCCTCTTTTTCTTCGTGTCGATCTTCATGCCCAGAAAGGTGTTCACCGCCGATACCGCGTCCGCGCCGATCTGCTCTGCCCGCACCGCGAACTCCGTCACGTCGGTGACGTTGGGCGACAGCTTCACGATGAGGGCGCACTTCGTCGCCTTCCGGGCCTTTTCCACCAGGTCCGTGAAGCGCTTCATGTCCGTGCCGAAGGCCATGCCGCCTTCCTTCACGTTGGGGCATGATACGTTCAGCTCGAGGGCCATGATCCCTTCGGCGGCGGATAGGGCCGCGCAGAGTTCGACGTTCTCATCCACCGAATGTCCCGCCACGTTGGGTATAACCGTGGCGCCCGCCTTCATGAGAAAGGGAAGTTTTTCCGCGAGGAAGCGCTCCAGGCCCACGTTCTCAAGGCCGATGGAATTGAGCACCCCCGCCGGCGTCTCGATGATGCGGTTCCCGCGGTTCCCCGGCCGCGGCTGTACGGAAAGTCCCTTGGTAACAATGGCCCCCAGCTTCGATATATCGATGAAATTCGAAAGCTCTTCGCCGTACCCGGCCGTGCCCGAGGCCACGGTAACCGGGTTTTTCAGGGTAAGATTCTTTATTTTTATCGACGTATTCATGGATTTCCCGCGTATAATGACATCAACAGATAGAATTATATGATAGCCGAGTCAAGAAATAAAAAATGATCCCCGGAGATTCCTTGTTATGGATGGATTTCCCGGTTAAGTAAATATCTGTTTGACATGTACGCATTGAAAATATAGTACGATATAACCCGCAGTCCAATCCCAGGTTTGGCCCGCCGGTGGGCTTTATTAATATATTAAAGGCAGGACAGTCATGAACAAGCAGGACAGTTTCAACGAGTTTAAAGACGGCAAGAGGGACTTGTATTTCATCGTAACGCGGGATTATGAAGAACAGCTGCGGGAGAATAACATGGTCTTCCGGAAGGTTGACGATGTCAGCACTTCCATAATCGGCTTTGTCACCGAGGATGAAGCGCAGGGTTTTCTCGTTAAGGTGATGCCGGATAAAAACAAATGGAAAGTGGCCAGCATTAACGTGATGGTCTTTGATGATTTCCTGAACAGCCTTGACGAAAAGTTCCGGGAGAACCTGCTCTTCGAACTGATATGAAGATGGCCTGTCAGCCGGATTTCCGGTAGTAAAGGGCGCCGTTTTTCTCCTCGAATTCCACCGCTTTTTCCTTTTCAAGCACCTGCAGGTGCGTGTAAACTTCAGATACCATGAGGAAGATCTCCAGAGGGAGCCGCTTCCCCCTGATATCGGGGAAGAGCTTCCTGCCGATGTCGTACACCGAAAATTCTCCGCCGGCCAGGATGGAGAGTATGCTGTTCTGCCTCAGCAGGAACTGGTCGCGGAACATGGAGATGGTTTTCCCCACGTCCTTGATCGGCTCGCCATGGGCGGGGTAGACGATGCGCGGCGAAATCTCCTCGATTTTGCGGAGCGAGTCGTAGAACTCGACCTGGCTCATCCTGCGGGGAAGGACAAAATCAGTCTCCAGCATCACGAAGGCGTTGGGCGTGATGTGCCCCAGGATGTGGTCGCCGGGGAAAAGCACCCCTTCCTTTTCTATATAGAGGCTGATGGAGCCCCTGGTATGCCCCGGCGTTTCTATGACCGCGGCTTCGTAATCACCCATCAATATCGTATCCCCGCCGGATACGAACCTGGTGATGGCGCAGGGCTCGGCCAGGGAGGAGAAGATCCAGTGCACCAGCTGGAGTGACATCTGGTAAACCAGCGGGACGCCCATGAGCCGGTAGTACCTGATGAATTGCAGCCTCGGGACCTCAAGGCCGTGCTCCACCAGGGTGCGGTCTTCTTCATGGGCTATCACCGCTATATCCCTGCCCGCGGCGGCAACGATTTTACGGGCCGCGCCGTAGTGATCGATATGACCGTGGGTGAGAACGATCTGGTCGATATCGGCACAGGTCATTCCCAGCTCTCCCAGGGTTCGTTCGAGGACCGGGAAAGACTTCATGGTCCCGGTGTCAAGGAGCGTCACCGCCTTGCCGGTAAAGAGGTACGCGTTCACCGGCCCCGGCTTTTTCCCCGCCAGGGGCAGAATGATCCGATAGATGCCGGGATGAATCTTCTCCCACCGTTTTTTTGCGTGGCCGGTCATTATGCTGTCATTCCCCCATTCCAGAATAGCCCATGTCCGCCAGGAATGAGTACCACGCCCGGCCCCTTTCATCGCGGTTGAAGACGAGCCAGTGACCGCCGGTGAGGAAGTGGCGGCGCTTTATCTTCCATTGGTCGCACAGCTCTCTGACGTATTCAAAGGGGCACACCCGGTCGCCCCGTGATGCCACCACCAGCATCCGGTCTACGAAACTTCCGGTGCTGTCGAGGAGACGTTCTTTTGTGCCTGGTGCCATATCCGTTCTGATTCCCGGTAATGAATGCGGCCATTAGCGTCTTATGCTTATCCACTATCCTGTTTTTTCAAGCGTTTTATAAGGCATTGCTGATGTCTTGCAGCAGATCATACCCGTTCCGGTTTAATAAGGATAATAAAACACGAGGGATAAGACTATTCTTCCATATAATGAAGAAAGAAGGGCGGAAATCAATAAAGTATGCTTTTTTCACGTTATGATAATGGAAGCTTATTGTATCAATTCTTCCCGCATTGCCCTTTGTTCCACGGTTACGGGCCAGATGAGGGCCGCGAATTTGGAACGGTATAGGGGATGGCGTACGGCGTTGCCACAAACCCTGCCACGGAGGAAATATATAGCAGGTAGCAGGGGCCGCGCCGAACCATGCCGGACACGAAAAGCCTGTTAAGGCGCATCACCGCCATGAGGTTCCCCTCCATGACTTTCTCGCATAATTCGCCGGGGATATCCATGAGGGTGCCTGCAAAGGCGATTCCCGCATTGTGGATAATAATATCAATATCCCTGCCGGTTTTTCTGCATTGGTCGTAAAGACTCCGGCAGCCGTCCGCGGTTTATAAATCAGCGGGAATTTCAGCGATGATCTTTTTCTGCCAGTAAGCCGGGGGCTTCACCAGTTCCGGTCCGAGGGTGCCGGCAATATCCATGACGGCGACATCGGACTGTATCAATGACGCGCCATGACCAAGGAGTTGAGCGATAAACTGGCGGCCAAATCCTCCGTAGGCGCCGGTGATCATACGGTTTTACTTTTCAAATATTTCATCTTGTCTCCCGGAATAATTTACCGCAGGTTGGTCTTTAAAAAATCACCCATGACCTTGACCAGTTTTTTGAATGGCTCGTCAACATAGGGCTCGAAGTGGTTCATGGGAAGGCTTATGTAGGTGGCTTTTTTCATCCTGTCAGCCATTTTCTTCGGCCCTGAAGGGGGAAACAGCGTATCAGTTTCCGCCCCAATGACCAGGGTCGGGCAGGAGACTTTTTCGGCATCGCTGATCGGCCTGTAAAGACCCAGTGTAAAAACAATGTTCCCGGGGCAGTAATTATCCTTTTCAAACTCCTTCTCGTCAGTTCCCACCAGCTTCATTAGTCCCGACATGGTATCAGGCTGGCTCATCATGGCAAAGGCCTCTCCGGGTCTTCCGGCAATGCGTACCGTGTGACGATTTTTGGTAAAGAGAGAGGCGAATATATCGGCCAGACCGTGATAGGTTCCTTTCAGCGCAAATACCGGATCACCGGTAATGTAATGCCACATTGTCGACATCCCGTCAGTAAAGGGGACCTGTGATACGACCGCTCGTACTTCCGGATATTTTGCCGCTTCAACAATGACATGACCCCCGCTGAATGACGTGCCCCACAGGGCCATGCGTTTTGCATCAACGGTATCCAGCTTTTTCACATAAGCGATGGCAGCGTCCCAGTCCTCCAGGTGACGCGAGGGGTTTATATAATTGCGGGGCCTGCCTTCGCTGTCGTTGAACCCGCGGTAATCAAAAAGAAAGACCGCCATCCCCATCCGGGCAAAATGTTCGGCATAGGCGGGAAGACGCATCCACCGTTGACCGCCGAACCCGTGGGCCATAATTACTACGGGCGGCTTTTTCACGCCGGCAGGCAGGTACAGCCATGCCCTGAGTTTGTCTCCCCGGCTGATAAAAGTTTTATCTATTCTGGTGAATTGTGAATTCGTGATAACCTGGGTGTCTATTTTGGCAGGCGATTTCTTTGCCCATGAAAAGGAAACAGGGAAGAGAATCAGCAGCAGAATGATTATATAACGATTTTTAAACATTTCATATCCTCCTTTTTGTTTGAGTCTCCGGATAGGATTAAAACAAAAATATGAAATTTATTTCATATTGTCAAGTAAAATATGAAATAAATTTCATATTTTACTTGATTTATCAGGACTTTTCTCTGAATTTGATATCAGGAGAGATAAGGTGTCAGAGCAAAAGCAAAAAGCCAGGAATCCGGTGCAGAAACGGGGCATAGAGACGAGACAGAAGATCATTGAAGCCGCAGAGGCCCTGTTTGCTGAAAAGGGGTATCATAAAACCAATGCCCTGGAGATTGCCGCCCGGGCCGGGGTCGCTACCGGGAGTTTTTACGGCTATTTTAATAATAAGAAAGAAGTTCTAATAGAGGCGATAAGGAATTTTTACTCCAATGCCTCGGAAAAGGTTCTTAATGTATATCAGGCACAGGTGCATGAGAACAATACCGATAACTATCGGGAAGGAAAGAACCTGGTTCATTTCATGATCCAGTCCCTCTATGCCACCCATGATATCAATCCGGCACTCCACAGAGAATTTATCGCAATGGTATTGTTGGATAAGGAAATTGAGGATATAAACCGCGAAGAAGAAAGAAAGGTCATTGTTGCCATGGTATCCCTCCTAAAAGCCTACAGGGAGAATACCCGCGTAAAGGATATCGAGGCTGCGGCAGAGCTCCTGTACCGGGTCAGCGAGGAAATCATCCATCGCATCAGGATCATTGGAACGGATATTGAAAGCGATAGATTGCTCGCTGAACTGGAAGATATGGTCTGCCGGTATCTGCTGGCTGAATAAAATTGTTTTAATAAGAAAAATTTTTTTCCTGAGAAAAATCATTCGTATACCCCGCAGCATCATCAAACTGATAAATGGGGTATTAAATAACTATCAATTTACAATTATGTAATTATCAGGGAATACCTTGATGATTTCATATGCTGGAAGTTCATCTGGGGGCTACCCTTAAACTTGAACATGCTGTTCTGAAAACAGCAGCCAGATGACCCGATCAAATATTACTTCCATATAATAACAGGCTTCTTCCGTGAAACCGTGTTCGCGAACCCGTAAGCGGGATAACCCAGGACCAGGCTCGCGTGGACCTTTACGTCCTTTGGCACCCCCGCCAGTTTCCGCATTTTCCTGCTCAGGCGCAGGGCGAGGGTCATGAAACCGATAAAGCAGGTGCCCAGGCCGAGGGAGTGGGCGTAGTTTATGATCGTTGTCGCGGCTATGTTGGCGTTGTCGCAGCCGAAGTTCGCTTTTTTCGGAGTATAGATCAGGATAAGCGCCGGCGCGTTGTAGAGTATGTAGTCTCTTTTTGAAACAGCGTGTTCTTTACGGATATAATCCAGGCGCCTGATATAGCGGAAATTTTTCAATTCGGTCGAATTCTTTATTAATTTTCCAGGGCCTGAATCAAATAATTCATAAAATTTGTTGGCGAAGCCGAAGATCCTCTTCGAAATTTCGGAAAGGATCTTTTTATTTGTTATGACGATATACCCGACGTTCTGGTCGTTGCTGGCGGTGGGGGCGTACCGGGCCAGGTCGATAATCCTTTCGATGACTTCCCGCGGCACTTCCCTGTCACGGTAGTGCCTTATGCTCCGCCGGCCTGTAATGATTTCCCGATATGCCTCCGGCCTGATATTCTTCCTGTTCACCCGCATGGCCTGCTTGCCGTCAAGGCCTTCATGGATGATGGCGCCGCGGGGGCATACGGCGATGCAGTGGCTGCAGCGGTTGCACAGGTCCTGCTCGACCGGCGTCGGCACGCCGTCGATGACTCGCCATATGCCGGAAACGCAGTCCCTCACGCAGAGGAGGCATCTGCTGCATTTTTCATCGATTCGGGTGATCATCATGATGTTGTCCCTCTAGGATTGCAATAGCTTGAAGAACCCGATTTCATCCTTGAGCATCTTTGCGTTCTGAGCGATGCTCTCGGAGGCCGCCGTCAGTTCCTCGCTGGAGGCCGAATTGCTCTGGGTCGTTGTATTGATCACGGTGATCGACTTTACGATCTCGTCGACGGCGCTCTTCTGTTCTTCCATGGCTTTCATGATCTCGTTGGCCCTCTGGAGGAAATGCTCGGCATCGTCCTTGAGGCCGTTGTTTATCTCCATGTCGCGGCGCGTCATCTCGCCGATTGAATTGACCATGGTGCCGAAGGACCTGAGGCCCTCGAAGATGTTTTCAATCTTCGCGATTGCCTCGTTCAGGGCCTGCGAAGACTTTTCCATGCTGGCGTTGGTGATCTTGACGATCTCGGAAATGTTCTTGGTGTTTTCGCCGGCCTGCTCGGCGAGCTTGCCGATCTCGTCTGCGACAACGGCAAACCCCTTGCCGTACTCCCCGGCACGGGCCGCTTCGATGCTCGCGTTGAGGCTGAGGAGGTTGGTGCGGTCTGAGATGTCGTTGATGAGGCCGGTGTAGTCAAGCATGCGACCGGCGTCCTGGGCCGCGGTCTTCATCAGCGCCATGGTGTCGTTGATCTTGCCCTTGACCTCTTCAATGTTCAGGTCTAGGCCGGTCTTGACCCGCATTGCCTGTTCCATTTCCTTTCCTTCATCGGTTATGATGGCATGCATTTTATTTATATTCTCTATGAGCATGAGTGTCCGTTTGTTCTGGTATTCGATATTGTTGTATATCGATTCCCCGCCGGCGGATATCTCCTCCAGGGATGATGATATTTCCTCGATTGTCGCCGCCGTGGACTGGCTCTGCTGGGCGACGTTGTCGGCGGTGTTGGCCGTTTCCGAGGCGGACACGGTGAGTTCACCCGACATGTTCTGGATAAGGGTAATGACCTCGATGATCTTTTTCATCAGCCTGTTCATGTAAACGCTCATGGCACCCACCTCGTCAGTGGTGATCATGGGGACGAAATTGGTGTTCAGCTCGCCGCGGGCGATGCTGTCCAGGGATTTTTCCATGCTCGACACGGTTTTTCTCAGGGACCGGGCCAGGTAATATGCCGTGATTACCGATGCCGTAATCATCATGAGTGTTATAAAAATAAAATGAATGACCAGGTTGTCCAGTTGGAGGAGCTTCAGGTTTATGAGGGATATAAAAGAAATAAAAATCCCGAGGGGCGGCAACAGTATTGAGATGAGGACCAGGAGTATCTTGTTGAATATCTTGAAGGGCTTGTATTCACTTTTTTCCAGGGTGATGGCAGCAAGGCGGCTATCTTCCAGGTACGGTGAGAGACTGATTTCCGACTGGAGCATGAAAAAGACCATGTTGATCGGGACTGCGATGAGGATGCCGATGCCCGTCATGATATATCGCAGCTGGTTCATTTCCCCGGCGATGGCAAGTATCACGATGACCAGGCCGATACCGCAGAAATACCGGACAGGAAGCGATTTGGCCTCGTACCGCGGATGATTAAGCAGTTTGAGCTTTATCCGGCGCAGTAAAAGATCGTCAGCGGTGTCTTGGCTGTTCAATGAATTCATGCATTTTCTGAGCAGCATCCATCGTATGATTGTTCCCGGAACCACGGTCATGATAGATCCGGCGAGAGCTGCAGGAATAAAGATGGCAATAGATGAAAAAAAGTTGCAGGAAATAACCACGAAATACGCGAGAATGGCAACCGGTAAAGAATAAGCAAAAGCCTCAAGCGACAAAGAAAGTTTTAAGATAGGATTCTGATATTTTGTCATGAAACACCTCTCGACCCCCTGTGATCAGGGGGAACATTAGAACGAAGCTGTAATTAAAGCAAGTTATTTTTGCCGGGAGAGGTTCATAACATCCTGTTATGTTGTTCTGCTTCGAAATAGTATGACCGATCCGGTCGTTACCTCCAGAAGACAACGGATAACTATTGAACAGTTGCCGATGACACTTTGCCATGCTGTTGCTGAGACCTAGCTGCCCTCAAAGGGGCGGAAGATCCGGGCCGCTTCCAGCGCATCGGCGGTTGTACGCGCCAGGCTGCGGAAGTTGGCCCTGAGGGTGCCGCGTTTTCTCTCGTCCCTGAGGAAATTGATGAAAGCTCGTGTGAACCGGAATGCGTTGGTGATGTTGGCGATAAGATACATGTTATTACCTCCCCGGCGCTTCAAGTATATGGATGCACATCGCCCGGGTCAATGGCCAGGTCACCATCCGGTCCGCCAGGACTGCTCCGTGGTAACCCTGAAGCTGTACCGGGCATTGGGATTCAGGGAGGAATGGTAATGGTTCCTGGACCCGATGTGGGCCAGCTGCTCCATCATCTTTTTTTTCGTCATCGGTCATGCCGTATTCGGAGATATTGGCGGATATGTTCCTGATGTTCTCTATATCAAGGCCTCCCAGGAAGCCGGCAAAGACCATCATCTTGTTGGGGTGGTGGAGCTTTTCCGCCCCCACAGCCATAGTGATATCATATAAACCGCCGGTCACCCCGAGCCAGGCGTGGTGGAAGGCCGTTGACCCGCCGGCGCAGGCGTTTTCCACGCTGGTTATCGGAATTGCTTCTATCCCGAGGGGCCGCAGGGCCACCTGGCCCCGGATGCGGTCCTGCCCCTTCGCGTATCCCCAACCGGAATTGGCAAACCAGAGGGCCTGTATCTCTTTTTTATCCAGGCCGGTCTCCTTAAGACAGGGGAGGATCGTGTCGGCGGCAAGTTCCTTGATGCTCCTGTCGAGATACCTGCCGAATTTAATGGTGTGCGCACCGATTACATATACGTCTCTCATCTCACATCTCCAGAACGTGTTTGTTTGTTGTAGTTTTTCATGAATTGGTAAATCCGGCATGGTCTGGAATGTATCTCAACAATGCGGCGCTGTCTTTTACACAATTATGAATAAATGACCGAACTTTAAAATGAATAATATTTTAAACAGGCGGTAAATTACGGCCGGGAAGAAATTATTACTTGGAAGGAGAGGCTCCGCATGATTCCACAAGGAATCGTAACGATCTGTATGTTATATATAAAATGAACAGTATAATAATTGACACCGGGGCTCTTTTATTATTAATAGACACATTGCGAGGCGTCCGACTCGCATTCAAGGGCTTGTCAAGGGGCAACGCCCCCTATACCCTTCACTTACATATAAAACAAAATACGTTGTTAATGATGCAATTCATTTGAGGAGGATTTTATTAATGAAGAGTGATACGTTTACTTTTAAAGCATCTGACGGAACTAAGATCGCCGCATACCGGTGGCTGCCGGGAGCAAAATCGAACATCAGGGCAGCCGTTCAGATAGCCCACGGCATGGCGGAGCATGCCGCGCGGTACGAGAGATTCGCCAAGGAACTGGTCAAGGCCGGCTATGCTGTTTATGCCAATGATCACCGCGGCCACGGGAAAACCGCCGGCGCTCTTGAGAACGTGGGTTATTTTGCCGACGAAAAGGGCTGGGAAAAGGTTGTGGACGACATGCTCGTCCTGACCAAACTTATAAGGAAAGAGAATCCCAAGGTCCCCATTTTCCTGTTCGGCCACAGCATGGGGTCTTTTCTTTCAAGACACTATGCCATGCTCCATGGAAATGAGATAAAGGGCCTCATCCTTTCGGGGACCGGCGGAGACCCGGGACTGCTGGGAAAGATAGGTCTTTTCGTTGCAAAGAGGGAAGCGAAGAGCAAGGGCAGGAAAACCAAGAGCCCGCTCCTGGACAAGCTTTCTTTCGGCGCCTTCAACAAGGCCTTCAAGCCGAACCGGACCAATTTCGACTGGCTGTCCCGGGACAATGCCGAGGTCGACAAGTATATTGCTGACCCGTACTGCGGTGATGTTTTTACCGCCGGCTTTTTCTGTGACATGCTGGAAGGACTTGCCTTCATCAATGACGCCGGGAATATCGCCAGGATACCCAAGGAATTGCCGATTTATCTTTTTTCCGGTTCCCTGGACCCGGTTGGTGCCAATACCAAGGGTGTGCTCAAAGCCTATAATGCCCTGGTCAAGGCAGGGATACGGGACGTGACCTACAGGTTTTACCAGGATGCCCGCCATGAAACGCTGAACGAGACGAACCGTGAAGAGGTGTTCCAGGACGTCATAGAATGGCTCAATAAGCATAGACCGAAAAAGTAACCGGTTGTTTACCGATAACAATCGGCAGGTAACCCCTTTATTATTTGTTACTCTGACCCCTTGTGGAAAGTTATCGAGGTGCTGTATCCATCTCCAAACCGATTGTTATCGGACCTATTTTTCATGATTAATGTCGTACCACTGTCGTCGTGTACAAACCATATGTGTACATCAATGATAAATCCGCCTTGACAGGATGCGATATCATTCAGCATTGTATTACTGCCCAATTTAACAATTGGAAAATTCTTTCATATTATTAAAGTCGTATAATTATTTGCCCGGGTCAGATGTAATGCTGGTGCCCCTTGGTGCGAGGAGAGGGTCAGTTGCCATGAGAAAATTCGTCTGTGCGTTTATAATTCTGGTTGCCGCAACTGTGAGGGTCTTCGGCTCGGAACCGATCATGATACCCGCTTCTTTTGATAACTATCCGGTTTTCCATAATGCGGAATATTTCGAGGATAAGACCGGGCAGCTGTCCTTTGACCAGGTGCGGCGGTCGGATGAATGGAAGAATACGGCGGGCGAGGCCGTTAATTTCGGCTTCACGCAGTCGGTGTACTGGTTTCGTTTTACGGCAAAAGACCAGGGTTACGGGGACCGTGACCTCTTCCTTGAATTGAATTATCCGATGCTCGATTATGTCGATCTCTATGTGCCGGACGGGACCGGCTCCTACAGTACAAAAAAATCAGGGGACTGCCTCCCCTTTGCCAGCCGGGAGGTGGATGACCGGAACATCATGTTTACCATTAAGTCCCCTGAGGCCCCGGCCACATTCTACCTGCGCGTGGAGACGACAAGTTCCGTCAATTTTTCCATGACGCTCATGTCAGCGGGTGCTTATATGGGCAGGATCAAGCAGGAATTCCCGGTCTTCTGGGCCTACTACGGGTTCATGTTTTCCCTCCTCATTTACAATCTGATGGTTCTCCTGCTGACGCGCAATACCAGTTATTTCTATTACGTCTGCTACTTGTTGTCGTGGATGCTGTTCCAGTCCACCCTGAACGGATTCGCCTTTCAGTATCTCTGGCCCGGACTGCCATGGTGGGGGAATAAATGCCTGCCCCTTTTTATATCCGTGGTTACCGCTTCGTGCGGAATGATGATACGCACCTTTTTGCAGACAAGGACGAAACATCCGGTTGCGGACAAGGTCGCCCTGTTCGCCATAATCTTACCCTCAGCCCTGTGGACCCTGGCGTCCCTGCTCGTCCCTTATAAGGTAGGCATCAAGGGCGCGACAATTATCGCCCTGGAGGGGTCGGTGACGATGATCACCATGTCCGTGGTCCTGGTCCTGCGCGGGTCCCGCGACGCCCGGTTCTTCCTCTTCAGCTGGATCTTCATGCTGACCGGCATCATCCTGTTTGCGTTGAAGACCTTCGGGGTGCTCCCGGCCGGGTTCCTGACCAACTGGAGCATCCAGATCGGATCCTCGGCGACCGCTGTATTTCTCTCCGGCGCCCTTGCCCAAAATATCAATGTCATGCGCCGTGAGGTCTCCACGCTTAACAGGACCCTCATGGAAAACGAAGCGGTGGCGAAGGAGCGGGCCGTCTATCTCGAGCAGGTCGTGTCGACCGTGCGGGACATGTCTGACAACATGCTCGCGGTCAGCGAGGACCTGGCCGCCATAAGCGACACCTTCTCCAGAATGTCGGGTGAACATGAAATGACCAGCGCCGACATGTCTGCCGGGTTTGATGTGCTGAAAAATGAATATGACCGCCTCCACGCTTCCATCATCAGCCAGCGGGAGGAGGGCGCCAGGACCCGCGAGCTGTCGGGCGGGCTCCAGGTATCGCAGGAATCGATCACCAGGGCCAGCCACGCGATGGCGGAAAGCATATCTCTGATATCCAGGACAAACAACGAGACCGAGATCATGCTCCGGAGCCTTATCGACAAGATGAACCTCATAAGCAGCGGGGGAAAATCAATCGAAGAATTCATGAATATAATCAACGATATAACCGACCGCATCAACCTGCTGTCTCTCAATGCCGCTATCGAGGCGGCGCGCGCCGGTGAGCACGGTCGGGGCTTTGCCGTCGTCGCGGACGAGATCGGCAAACTTGCCCTTGCCACGTCGGACAACTCCAAGCAGATATCGACCCAGGTATCATCGATTATCCGGGATATCACCGAAGGGACCGCGCTCATGAACAGCACGAAAAAACAGCTGGAGCAGACCTTCGGCATTATCAATACCGTCACAACCAGCACGAAGGAAGTGCAAAGCCTCGTCCTGGGCCAGGACGCGGCGATAAACAGGATCGTTACCCAGGCCGGGCTCATGGATAATCTGTCAAAGGACATAGAGAGCGCGACGAAAAAGCAGAGCCAGGCCATAGGCTCTGCGCTGAAGACCATAAGCAGGCTGGCCGAGATGGCACGGGACATTTCAGGAACGAACAGCAGGATCATGGAGCTCACGGCCGTTGTGAAGGAAAAATCCTTCCAGATGAGCAATGTAATAAAGGAAGTGGGATAACAATCCGGTCCAGGCCGCCCGGTCTAATTATTGCCGGATGACAATGCCGTTCCGGGTGCGCCAGAATCCTTCGTATGCTTATCACCCTGTAAGCATCCCCTCTGGTAAAAATTCTGCAATATCGCGCACTATTTATTGACAATTATTAAGAAAACAAGTATATTCTAAAAATCTAAAAATCTGGTCATGACCACGTTCGTGGGCCAGATGACAGTAATCGGAGGTTTCTCATGGACAAGATAGCGGTAAAATATAACACGACCTGTTCTGACAAGAAAAGCGGGTCAGTATTGATAAAAAAGGTTTTTGAAGCAAATTCAAAAGATGAGGCTGAAACCAGGGCCTTTCTTCACTGTGTCAAGGCTGGCAACGGCCTTGATAAGGTGGTAATACAAGCTGAAAGGATATAGCGTTGTCCGGCATTTCTGACGCAGCGCACCGTGTACCATTGAGATTGTTGATAGGGCCCCGATATGAAGAGGGTCAGACTAAATAAATTCAATTTTAATTAAGGAGAATAACAATGAAAACATATACACTACCCGATCTTCCCTACGGTTTTGCTGCCCTGGAACCGTATATTGACGCGAAGACCATGGAGATACACCATGGCAAGCACCACGCGGCATACGTGTCCAAACTGAACGCGGCGCTGGAGAAGCATCCGCATCTCTTTGACGTGCCCCTTGAGTATATGCTGGCTAACCTCGGCAGCGTGCCCGAAGAGATACGCGCCGATGTTAGAAACCATGGCGGCGGGCATATAAATCATTCGATGTTCTGGAGCCTTTTGACCCAGGCGGGGGGAGGGGCGCCGACAGGCGATCTCTTAACCGCCCTGACGACACGGTTCGACTCCCTCGAATCCTTTAAAAAGGCCTTCGAGGCGGCAGCGGCGCAGCGCTTCGGCTCAGGATGGGCATGGCTTTCCCTGAACGCCCTGGGCGAACTCGTGGTCCACTCGACGGCAAACCAGGACAGCCCCCTCATTGAAGGTCTGATACCGATCCTCGGTCTCGACGTGTGGGAGCATGCCTACTATCTGACATACCAGAACAGGCGGCCTGACTACATCAGCGCCTTCTGGAATATAACCAATTGGGAACAGGCCGAGATAAACTACCGGGAGGCCCTGAAGAATATCAGGACCGTGATCCCTGCCGTCAATGTCAGAAAAGCTTCATGAACTGAAAACAGGGGGCGCGGTTACGGAACCGCGCCCTTCTGCTTAAAGGGGCATGTCCCGTTTTATGGCCAGGCGTTATTTAATCTTTGAAAATTTTTCGTTATAAATATCAATTTGCTGGCAAGGTGAGTCGTCCGCGTTCTATTCCCGAGGCAGCCTGCCACAAATCCTGTAACCCGTGGTTTCATGCTGAAAAAACTAATTACCGGCATCGTCCTGCCCGCGCTGTGCGCGGCGGCTGTAGTTTCATGCTCCTTCGGCAGCGGCAACGGGAATCCGTGCCTGGATCTTTCGGGCCGGTGGAAGCTGGTCGAGGGAGGCTCCATGGCCGCCGCGGACCCCGCCTATGACGACTCCGCAGCGGACGAAGTGACGGTGCCCGGGAGCTGGGGCAGCATCCTCGCAAAGAATGAAAATCTCACGGCCACGGTCTGGCTCAGGAAAAAAGTGACCATCGGCAGGGAATTTTCAGACCGCATGCTGGTGCTGTCCCTGGGGTCGATCGCCCTTGCGGATGAGGTTTATGTCAACGGCGTCTTCGTCGGCAGCACCGGTGATTTTCCTCCGGAGGATAGGCCCCTCGACTACACCTTTTCCCTTCACAAGGAACGGGACTCCCTGGCGCAGGCATTGATGAAAAAGAGCAAGCAGCTCCAGCGGGCGAAGAAGGACCTTGCCAGGACCGATGTGAAGCCGGAACCACGCGATATCATCCACGACCTGATCGAATACCTGGACAACAACTTCAACGAGACCTATGACCGGGTAACACTGGCGGAGCGCTTCGGCCTCAACGAGGACTACATGGGCCAGCTCTTCAAGAAAGTGACCAATACGAACATCGCCAACTATATCAACATGAAGAGGATCGAGGCGGCGAAACAGCTTTTAAAGGAGACTGACAGCAAGGTTATCGATATTGCCTTCCACGTAGGGTTCGATAACCTTACCTATTGTTACCGCCATTTCAAGAAGCACACCGGCTATTCTCCTATAGAATAAAAGAAGATGATGCGGGACGGCCATATCGGGCAGGGTTTATCCACTGAGGAAGAGCTCTATTAGGCCGGTGTCAGAGTAAAATAGTGAATGAGTATAATGTCAATCCTGGTGTCAGAATAAATCACGGCTTTTAGATCATCCCGGTGTCAGAGCAACATTGAGGGAAAAGGTGGGGTCAGAGCAAAAAAGGCAAATATAATACATAATAAAATGGACATAAAATATAAAACGAATAATTTTAAGGACCAACTATAAGTTTACAGCGCTGCCGACTAATCTTTTCGTTCCTTAATACATGAGCATAATTAATTCTTGAAAATAAATGTACAATTGGATGAGTTATTTTAATAATTCACCAATTCATAAGGAGAGTCTCCCGTGAAACGCATAATAGCATCAATGTTCCTTCTTTCGATCATCTCCTGTCAGAAACCGGTCAACCATGTGTCAATGCCCCTCATGGGGACCTCCGTGAACCTGACCATGGTCTGCGACACGGACCGGGCCGGTCCGGCCGCCGGGGCGGCTTTCAGTGAGATTGAGCGCATCGAAAAGCTCATGAGCCCGGTAAAGCCCGAAAGCGATGTGTACCGGCTAAACCGTGAAGGGTCCGTCGGACCGGTTAAGGTGAGCAAAGAGACCTATGATCTCCTGAAAAGGTCCGTGGATATATCAGCGGAGACCGACGGCTGCTTCGATATAACCTTTGCGGCCCTGGAGGACCTCTGGAACTACAAGGATAGAAATTTCAGGCCGCCGTCGGCCGCTGCTGTGGCTGCCCGGCTCCCCCTGGTGGGGTCGAAGAACATACTCTTCACGCCTGACGGCAGGGCCGTATCCTTCACCCGGCCCGGCATGAAGATCGGCATGGGGGCTATCGCCAAGGGTTTCGCGGTGATGAAGGGGGTCCAGGCGCTGAGAGAGAAGGGCGTGAAGGCCGGCATCGTTGACGCCGGCGGCGACCTTCAGGTCTTCGGGAAAAAGTTTTTCAGCCCCTGGGTGACCGGCCTGCGGCACCCGCGGAAGGAATCGATCCTTATGACCATCGAGCTGGAAGACATGGACGCCATTGCCACGAGCGGCGATTACGAGCGTTTCGTGATGCGGGACGGTGTGCGGTTCCATCATATCATAGACCCCCATACCGGTTACCCGGCGAGGGGACTGATATCGGTATCGGTGGTATCAAAGAGCCCGGTCCTCTCCGATGCCTTCGCGACGGCCATTTTCGTGATGGGCCTTGAAAAAGCGCGGGAATTCCTGATGCGTCACGGCGAGATTGACGTGATCCTGGTGGACGAGAAAATGGACCTGTATGTTTCACGGCGCCTCGCCGACAGGATATCCCTGGTGGAGAACAGGAAGATGGAGTGGCTTTAGGGTTAGGGCGGGGTGAACCCGTCTATGGGCAGGTATCTTAAATCGGGGGCGCTGTTGGTCTTGCCCGCCCGGTAGTCCTCCCATATTACCAATCCGTTGTCGCCGTTATTGTATGGCGCCACGATGGGCATTGGCGGAAGAATGTTATAGTGATTGAATATTATCGATACGCCGTTCCAGTCAGCCGTACCGGAATCCGCCGCGTTCCACGCCGCGTCGATTGCACCGGTTACGGCATTTACCTTGAGGCCGAATATCCCCTGCCCCGTGCTGATGTACGGCTGGGCGTAGAACCGGTCGTCGTACCAGAGAATGATGGCCGTGGCGGCGCCAGTATCGTAGTATATTTTCGGCGAGTGGGCCGTGCCGGTGGCGGTCGGCGTCATGGCCCATTCGTTCGCCGGAACCGCCGCGCCGTCCCTCCGCCAGGCGTATATATTGTTGGCGGTGTCATTTGCCGTCACGATCACGTCGTCGCCGGCAGCCACATATTCCATGGCCTCCTGCGAGGTCGCCATGAAGACAATTTGCCTGCCATTAACGCCCCACTGGCGCGTCGATGCCGTCGGGGTAAGGGTGATACGCTGCGCCCGCAGCGAGTTGGTGGCCAGTTTGTAGAGGATCACAGCGCCGCCGGCGTTGTCGCTCTGGACGTCAAGAATCGTCTCTGTCGAGGCGTTTTGCGTGTCGATCTCGAAGGGTCCGGCGGTTGTGGCGCCTGTCAGGTTTACGAGTTCCGCGTAAATCTGCTGCGTCGCGGTGAGGCGGTATATGACGATGGCGTTCCCGTTGCCGTCGGGTATGGCCTTCGGGCTGTTTGATGCCAATTGAATTGCGAAGGGCGCTACCAGTTGTGCCGGGGGAGTCCCCTCCATCTCTATTACCTGGCCCATGACAGCGCCTCCTGATTCGTACACGAAAAGGACCCCTGGGCAATGGAACACGCCGTAATAGATGGTATCGGCAAAACCGGCGTTGCTGGAAAGGGTCAGGGTGTTGGCGGCGACCGCGGAGACGACGGCATACTGGTTCGTTGCGGGATTGTAGGCTATGTCCCCTACCTGGACGCCGAGGCCGGGAAAGTTGTTGGCCGCGTCGACAATGGAGTTGCCGGCGCTGCCGGCATCGCACCGCCCGGTGGCAAGGGTGGCGTACCGGTAGCGGTTGACGGTGTAGTTTTCATTGTCGGCCATGATGTTCGAATCGAGCCCCAGGGCGTGGTTGTAGGTCGCCGAGGTCACCACCGCCGAGGTGGAGTCTGTGGTGTTGACGACAACGTCGCCGTTCACGACCGGCAATGGGGCGACAACCGAGAGGAAGGCGCTGTCGTTGTCAAGCAGGGGATTTAACGGTATGGCCTGGGCCGTGCCCGTGGGTCCGGTATAGTCATAAACAGTGAAATTTACGCCATTTAATATGGTAATGGCCCAGTTGACGGTAAAATCATAGAACGGGCTGAATTGATTGGCATCAGACGGGTGGTCCATGCAATACCGGTCGTAAATTTCATAACTGTCGCTGGGAATGCCGAAGTCAAAATTCATATTCGGCGGCGTGTTCAGCGTTAAATCGAAATCGGCCACATTGGTAATATAGCTTACAAGGCTATCTGTCGTATTAACAACCCGATCATTAACATCAACGAGATTAAGAGAATCCCATAATTTTAAATCAAACAGATGACTGTTGCTCGATCCGGTGACGGTCCCTGAATCTATCCGGTTTCCCGCGACGGTTATCGGTGTCCTCTGGTTCACTGCGGTTAGTCTTCCATAATTTGCGCCGCTCATGATTATATCGCCGGCATTTAAGGTCCAGCCGCCTGGGAGGGTGTAGCCATGGGGCGTGTACACATGATCGGTATTAACATTGCTGGCGTAATCATAATAAAGGGCTGATGGGCTGGTGTCCCAAATTTCATGATCAGTTTCGGTTATGGTAACGGTGTTGCTGGCGTCGCCGATGAAATACGTATCACCCGTTCCGATGATGTTGTTATCTTGTCCAAGTATGTAGTTAAAGTCCTGTACCACTGTATTATTATCGATTGTTGTTCCGTCATGGGTGGCCTGGTCCATGATGATATCGCCGTCGGTGAGTCCGCTCAGGTTCTGGTCATCGTCGAAGAAGGGGTTGTTAAGCCCCAGGGAGCCCATCTCCGTGGTCCCGCTCGTCACGGTCTGGGTTATGCCGTTATAGACCGGTACCGCCGATATGTTTGAAATAGCGCCGGCGGCTACCTGGAAGCCGTCGGCGTTGGACGCGTAGCCCCAGGATGACGCGCCGCTGCTCGAGAAACGCTTGGCATAGGTAAGGCCGTCGGTGCTTTTTATCGCGATGACGATGACGCCGTTATACCCATCCTCGGCGGCAGACTGGTACGCATAGTTTGCGTTGCCGTTGAAGAGGGTCTGGGGACTGCCCGCGTTCCATCCGGCGGAAAGCACCGAACTGTAAACCTGTCCGTTGATGTTGTTCCACGTGCCCGTGTTGCTGGTCCAGAAGAGGAAGAAGCCCGTCGGATTTCCGTTGACCGGATGCTGGATCAGCCTCCGGGCGGTATGCTGGCTCCCGGTGCCGCCGCCGTCGTCAATGATTACCATGCCCCCGGCGCTGTCGTCGCTCTCGGTATTGAACTGCAGCGCCGTGGCGGGATAATCCACTGGCGCGGTGGGTGTGAAGAAGTTGTCCTCGCATCTC
>ERZ795061.219-NODE-219-length-59953-cov-12.670507_pt1 | contig 59953 bp, 61 predicted proteins | sample MGYA00375145_ERZ795061 | MGnify/ENA primary metagenome ERZ795061 (study PRJEB30190, sample SAMN05720144) | anaerobic digester metagenome | isolation source: active sludge of municipal wastewater-treating anaerobic digesters | place: USA | collected 2014-12-22 ... | reverse complement strand
CAGCCATTCCCACAGACGGAAGGATGCTGCCTGCTACGATCTCGGGCATACATGTCATGGGCGCGATGTGCACTACGCCGTCGAGGCCAGATCGTGCCATTTCAACTGAGTGCCCCACACTCTCAACCCCATGCCCTCCCACAAAATGCCTCAGGTATGGGCGGGACCACGACATGACGTCGGGCCTTGGTATCCAGCGAGCTATGTCGCACACGACATGCGATTCGATCCAGCTGGAGAACATGAGCGGCTGCACCACCTGTGCGCCCAGTCGGCCCAGCTTTCTGCAGACATCCATGTTCACCGCAGGTTCCATCACAACGTAGATCTCGCCCACGACTCCTACGCGTACTGCCGGGTGCGGACTGTCGTCGATGCAGCCTTCCACATCGTGAAGTGTCTGCCGAGTCACATCCTTAACATCATCGCACGTTTGGGCCGCATCGAGCAGCGCCAACCCGCGCCTTATGCACGCATCCAACCTGCCGGGGCTGACTTCGCGCCATCGCACAGTGTTGGCCGCCTGGTCCAGAGCGTCCACCGCCTGAAACTTGGCCCACGCAAGACGGCTTGCCTGCAGTATCTGCCTGAACGGGGCACCACGTCTGATTGTTCTGACCACGCCCGCAAATTGGACAAGACCGGACCGTGGCGGTTCCACGACGATCAGCTGGGCGCTGTAGCCGGCTCGTGCAAGTGCGCGTCGCTGAAGTTCACAGTAATACCCCAGCCTGCAGGGGCCTATTCCCCCCACCATGAGGATAGCATCGGCGCCTAGCTCAGCCGCCTCGATGAAATTGCCCATGGTCACCTTCAGAGGAAGGCACGCGCCGTCAGGGGTGTGCATCGCCCCTATGGACAGTGTCCTTTTGGTTGTGGGAGGAGGAGTGATCACATCATGGCCCAATGAAGACAGAAACGCCTTAACGGGTATCCACAGGTTGCCCAGGTGCGGGAAGGTCACTTGCATGCTCGCACTTCCTCATAGCTACCGTATCGATGAACGCCTCCAGACGCGTAGATAGCCCGGCCTCCGCCGAGTGCTCATCGATGTTGACGCACAGCAGGGGCAGGGAGCTGCGCTCACTGGCCTCATGTTGGATGACCTCAGCGATGAATGATTCCGGCCCGCAGCCGAAACTCATCAAGTGCACAATCCCATCCACCTCGCCGGTATCGAGCCACCGAGACGCCGCCGCCAGAAGGCGGCGACCGTACGTCCAAAAGAGACGCTTGGCCCCACGCTCGGCCAGCTGCCGCTCCCATCTGGCCGTTTCTTGGCGCGAGTATGCGCCGGCCGTCACCGGCGCGGCCCCGAGCCGTCGGATCTTGCTTATCAGGTCGAGGCTAATGTACGCATCGTTGAGGTTGTAGTCGTGCCCCAAAACCCCTATGCGTATCCCGTTGCCGTTTGCGATCGGTCCCCCATCGCCTAAACGCCCGCGGGTACCGGCGGATGCCACCTTTCGGGATCTGGTCAATGCAACCGCCACGCGACTGCTGCTCACGCCGAGAGCCGGCCCGAGTTCGCCGATGGATCTCATAGTCTTTCCGAGCCCTCTCGACATATCGATGCACGGATCCACTATCCTAGGCGCGCTTGGAGCCCTGGCACGTACCATGTCGGGCAACCCCATCAGCTTGGGGCAGATGTACGCTCCGCGCTCGATGCTGACAAATCTCGGTATGAACAGGGCGTCTACCTGTTCTGCCAGATAGGCAACATGCCCGAAAAACGCTTTCACAGGCAGGCAGGCCTCGTCAACGCATAGATCCAACCCCGCCTGGAGGATCTGCTTATTGGTCAGTGGAGAAAGCACGGCCCGCGCGCCGCACTGGCGCAGCAATTCCAGCATAAGGGGGCCATACTCGTGGAACAGAAGGGCACGCGGGACCCCCACGGTCAGGCTCATGTTCTAGGGTTGGCGACCAGGGCGATCAGGGCCGAGAAGAACACCGCAATGGCCACTCCCAGCCCAGTGAATTCAAATGCCCCGGTGAACAGCCCTATCACTCCCAACCTCCGTGCTTCGAGCAGGGATCCGCGACTGATCGAGTGCCCGAAACCGGACACAGGCACCAGCGCCCCAGCGCCTGCGAACTCGACTAGCCGGTCATACACCCCGAACCCCGATAGAATAGCTCCGATCACCACGAACAGCACTAACATGTGAGCTGGAGGCATCTTGGCGAGGTCCAGCAGGGCCTGGCCAATGGCACAAATGGCGCCTCCCACCAGAAACGCGATTACGTAATCCAGGCATCTTCCCTCCTGTTCATGCCACTCAGAGCTGAAGCGCGATTGCATTGGCGATGCATGGTACAGACTCGCCTTGCTGCCAGGTCAGCGAAGACAGCAGAGCGCCCGTTGCCACGATTAGGGCACTCTTGATCTCGCTATTACACATCTTCTTCCACACGAAACCTTCCATTATCAGCGCCGAGCATGCGCAACCACTGCCCCCGACGCCTGTTCCGCGAACACCCTTAAACAGCATGACGCCGCCGTCAGCATAGTTGCTGCCAAGAGGCACCCCTCGGCGTTGCATCAGTTCGAGCAGGATTTCCGATCCTACACTGCCTAGGTCGCCGGTGATGATGACATCGTAGAATGCTGGATCGCGCCCAGTATCGGCGAGGTGGTTGAAGATGGTGTCGGCTGCGGCGGGCGCCATGGCCGGGCCCATCTGATTGGGATCCTTGACACCCATGTCGATGACACGCCCCGGGGTGGCCTCGGTGATCCGGACCTTGCCTCCCGACTTCCCCACCAGCACAGCCCCGGCTCCGGTGGCAGTATACTGCGAGGTGGATTTGCGTTGGATGTTCAGCTCTATAGGGTATCTGAACTGTCGCTCAGCTGTTTGGTAATGGCTGCTGGTTGCGGCCAGCGCCAAATCAGCAAATCCCGCATCAACTAGGGAGGACGCCAAGGTCAGACTCTGGACCGACGTGGAGCAGGCGCCGTACACGCCGATGAAGGGCGCTCCCAAGTCCTCTGCAACGAAACTGGCTGTGACTATCTGGTTGAGCAAATCGCCGGCTATGAAGTAATCCACCTGTTCAGGCTGGATAGCGGCCTGCCGGAGCGCTATCTTGACGGCGTCGCCCATGAACCGCCTCTCGGCCTTCTCCGCAGTGCGTTCGCCGAACATATCGTCCGGGACCACTTCATCGAACCACCGGGCCATAGGCCCCCGGCTCTCCATGGGCCCGGCAACCGTTCCGGCGGACACAATCACTGGAGGCGTTGCAAACCGCACCGTGCTCTTGCCGATCCTTCTAGTCGCCATGGCTCACCCCCGCGAAAGCCACTTGATGAGCGCGACGGTCACGCCCGAGAGTATTCCGTACACCAGCACGGGCCCGGCGATTACGAACATCTTCGCACCCATGCCCAGAATATAGCCTTCGCGCTTGAAGTCCATGGCTGCGGCAGCTATGGTATTGGCGAAACCGGTGATGGGAACGGCAGCGCCGGCCCCGGCGAACTCACCAACATGATGGTATATGGACAACCCCGTGAGAACTACGCCAGCCAGGATCATCGTGGCAAGCGTGGGCCCGACCGCCTCGTCGCCCGTCATACCGGACGCGATGAACGCGTTCATGACCGCCTGCCCCACGGTGCATATGAGGCCGCCTACAACGAACGCAACCGCGAGGTTCCGCGCCAGCGGCGGCCGTGGCACTATGGATGATGCCAGTTTCTGATACTTGGCTCTATCGTCCGACTTGTGTCGCTTAGCGCCAGGTTCTGCCAAAGCTGAAGTCACCCCCTGCGTCAGCTAGTATGCGACGCGCCGGGAGCTTTCATTCACCAGCCATGCTCTGCCTGAGCTCGCGCAGGGCAGCCTTCTCAATACGGTGAGCCTGTGGCTGCGAGATCCCGAGTGCCGTGGCCACCTGGGCCTGTGTGCGCTCCTCGAAGAAGCGCATGACAATGACGGCCCGGGCGTCAGGGCTCAGACGGCCGAGCGCGTTTCGCAGCACGAGCGAATCGCAGACGGATTCTTCAGGCATCGGCTCGCCCGGTATTGCATCGAGGAGCGACATGCTATCAGGCGAGGAGTGCGCGGGTTCATCGAGGGAGCGGACGGGCGCATCGGAGTCCATGGCGAAGGCGACATCAGCTGGTGAAATGCCAAGCCTCGCAGCTATCTGCGAGACGTCAGGATCAGAGCCGAGCTGTGCAGCCAGCGCGTTATGCGCTTCCCGGCACCTCTGGCCGAGTTCGCGCACGGGCCGCGGAATATGAAGCGGACCAGATCCTCTGAGGTATGCCCGGATTTCGGAGATTATGAGGGGAACCGCGTAGGTCGTGAAAGCCGTCTGGCGCGCGGGGTCATAGGTGCGCATGGCACGGACCAGGCCAACGCAGCCTGCTTGGTACAGATCGGCCAACTCGGCCCGCCCCGCGAACCTCTTCGCGATGTACATGGCAAGCCCAGCGTGCCTGCGGATATCGGCATCGCCATGTCCATCGCCGGACGGCATCAGCCCTCACCCGGCGTGAAGGACATTACTACCGTTGTGCCATGCCCCGGCATGGACGTGACTTCCATCGATTTCGACAGCGCCTCCATAAGAGTGAAACCCATGCCCATCCGCTGGGACGAACCGCTCACACCCGGGCGCCGGGCTGCCGTGACATCTTCGATGCCAATGCCTTCGTCTTGCACCGACACGGTGAGAGCGTGATCGGAGGCTGACAGCAGCATCAGCACTCGGCCTGGGCACTGGGGATATGCGTGTACTATGCAGTTGGACACGGCCTCCGATACGGCAAGCTTTATGTCGTCGAGCTCTTCCAGCGTGAACCCGAGACCAGCCGCCCAGCTGGCGGCGGCGACACGGGCGAACCCCAAGTTCAGAGCCGATGACTGGAACTCCACACGCGCCCAGTTCACCTTGGGTTCCATTTCCTGACCCCCTCCTGCGCCGACAAGGCACGCTCTAGTGATGCATAGACCGGCATCAGCTGGGATACGCCGAGGAGATCGAGGGTTCGAGTCACGCGCGCGCCTGCACCGGCAATAGCGAGCGTCACGCCGCGCGAGGCCAGACGCCTGTGCCTTCCGAACACCATTCCAATGCCCGAGCTATCGATGAAAGTGACTCTGTCCATCCTGAGGATCACGCGCCGCGCGCCGCGGTTGGCGTCGGTCAGCGAGTCGAGAGCCTGCGCCGCACGTTCGGCGCACGACAGGTCCAGCTCACCCTGGAGGTCAACGATGAGATCAGGTCCGCGGAGCACCCAGTCGAACAAGGACAATCCCCCGCCTCCTTATGGATTGCGCCGCGAGACAGATTCTCCTTTGGCGGGGGGCTATCCTTCTTGGTGCATCAATCCGGAGTGAACAGGAAGAGCGCCCTGACAAACTCGCGAGTGTTCCTAGAGACCTGCCGCAGCCACGGAGCTCTGGGCACCGCGTGCGCCGCGATCACCTCAATCTGGGCCACCTCGACGCCATCGAGAAGGGCTACCATCCTGCCCACTGGCTGGCCCTGCTCCACGGGGGCAGTGAGCTGTTGCGGCAGGGCGATCCTGGCTTCGATCTTGCCGCTCTCGCCCTTCAGCGTAACCACATTCAGGTCGTGGGCTATGGTAACGCTCACGGATGTCTCGACGCCCCGCACCACTCGCACACGCCCAAGTTCTTGGCCTGCCCGGCCCAGCGTCTGAGCCTCGCACATCCTGAAGCCGTAGTCGAGCAAGGTGGACGCCTCCGCAAACCGCACTGAGCTAGTGGGGACGCCCAGAACGACTCCGATCACTCGAACATTATTGCGCACTGCCGTGGCAGACAGGCAATACTTGGCCCTGTCAGTATAGCCCGTTTTCACGCCGTCGGCGCCGGGGTAGAATCTGATCAGGCGGTTGGTGTTCGTCAGCATGTTCTTGCCGTCCCGCACGTATCCGATCCAGATTGTCAGCCATTCATGGACTTTGGGGTAGCGAAGGAGCTCCCTCGACATGATCGCCACGTCACGGGCTGACGATACGCAGTCGTCGCTAGTCCCCGTCTCGGGCAGCCCGGTGGCGTTGACAAAGCGAGTATTGGCGCAGCCCAGGGCGTGGGCCTTCTCGTTCATCATGGCCACAAAGGCCGCTTCGCTTCCAGCCACGTGCTCGGCCAGGGCGACGGCGGCATCGTTGGCCGACTCAATTGCGACGGCCTTGACAAGATCCGACACGGCCATCGATTCGCCCGGTTCCAGCCAGATCTGAGAACCGCCCATCGACGCCACGTGTTCCGACGTTATCACCATGTCACTCAGGGTGATGCGATGCGCTTCCAGTGCCTCCATTACGAGCGTCAGGGTCATGATTTTGACCACGCTCGCTATGGGCCGGGACATATCCGCGTTCTTCTCCCACAGAACCCGGCCAGTTGTGGCCTCCATGAGAATAGCCGACGGCGCGGTCACCTTCTTGGCGAGTTCGGCTGCTTGGGCCGCCGCGAGCGTACCAGCCGTTGCAGGCGACGCCAAGGCCGTCGGGGCCGGCAAGAAGCAGCAGCTCAGCACGGCGCAGGCCAGAAGGGCACAGATCAAAGGGGCCAGAGCCGGCACAGCAGGTTTGTACGACAAGGGGCATGCCTCCCTTCGTCTCTTGTTTCAAGAGAGCTTATTCTGTGGCATGCCCGGTTATACAGGATGAGTTCGTCTCTACGCCTCGATGGCTTCGTAGATCAGCGTAGGCGCTTGATACGGGACATCAGAGTAGGCAAAAGCCGATATCGCCTCGGTCGTTCCTTCATCCAGCCGTGACTGGGAGCTTGCAAACAGCTCCGCCACCGGCCGGCCCGCCTCCACCCCATCGCCCACGGATACCAGGACACGCAGTCCGCAGCCGAGGTCGACCGAGTCCGTCTTCCTCTGCCTGCCGGCGCCCATGGCCGCGGCGGCGCGGCCCAGCGTAAGGGCGTCTGCCCGGCACACATAGCCGTCCTTCGGTGCTCGGATGAGGGTCGATAGCGGCGCAACCTTGATCCGGCCGGGATCATCTATATATGACACGTCGCCGCCCTGAGCCTTTACCATCTCCTTCAGCTTGGCAAGCGCAGCGCCCGATTCCACCAGGCTGCGAAGAAGCACTCGGGCCTCCCCGACATCATCGCAGGCCCCTCCCAACACGACCATGCGCGCCCCCAATTCGAAGCAGAGCTCGAGAAGGCGACCGCGACTGCGGCCTGATAGCGTGTCAATGGCTTCGATGACCTCGAGCGAATTGCCTACTGCCTGCCCCAGGGGTTGGTTCATATCAGTTATCAGGGCCGCCATTCTTCGCCCTGCCATGCGGCCTATGTCGACCATGGCCCGGGCGAGCCCGCGGGCGCTTTCCAGCTCGTGCATGAATGCCCCGCTCCCGACTTTGACGTCAAGAACGATGGCTTCTGCGCCGGTGGCCAGCTTCTTGCTGATTATGCTGGAGGCAATCAGGGGGATGCTCTCCACAGTGCCTGTGACATCACGCAGAGCGTAGAGCTGCTTATCAGCCGGCGCCACGTCCTCTGTCTGCCCCACCACGGCCAGACCTATGCGGTTCACTTGGTCCACGAGTTCGCGCTCCGACAGCGAGACCCGAAAGCCCGGGATGGACTCCAACTTGTCAATGGTTCCGCCTGTATGCCCCAGTCCGCGTCCGGACATCTTCGCGAGGGGCACTCCCGCCGCGGCAACCATGGGCGCGAGCACCAGGGTGGTGGTGTCTCCCACCCCTCCCGTGCTGTGTTTGTCCACCTTCACGCCGCGTATGGCCGATAGATCGATTAGGCGTCCGGAGTTGGCCATGGCCAGAGTGAGCGCAGTGGTCTCCTCGGGCGTCATACCTTGAAAGAACACGGCCATGCAGAATGCTGAGACCTGATAGTCAGGCACTTCGCCCGAAAGCATGCCCTGGATCATGTAGCGTATCTCGTCGGCTGAAAGCGCCAGCCCGTCACGTTTCTTCATGATAATATCAGGGGCTCTCAATCCCACTCCTCCTCACTCCGACGGATGTCTCTACAGTACGAACTTCAAGAAGCTCTCGCCGGCCAACCCCCACGGTATCCCCAGAAACTCGGCTATCGTGGCACCCAGATCTGCGAAGCTCGACCTGACCCCGATGGGCCGACCTGAGCGCCCCGCCATGGCAGCCTGCGGGCACATGGCGAGGACCGGGACGTACTCCCTGCTATGATCGGTGCTGGGCGTCGTGGGGTCGTTGCCGTGATCTGCGCACATGGCCAGGAAATCGTCGCTTCGGAGCCGCTGCAGAAGCTCGGGGAGGCGCTGATCCGTATGCTCGAGGCCTCGCGCGAAACCTTCTACATCGTTGCGGTGGCCCCACTTCATGTCGAAATCGATCAAGTTGGCGAAAATCAGCCCAGGTCGACCCTCGTCGAGGAAGCTGAGGATTGCGTCGAACACCTCGTCATTGCCTGATACATGCCTCGTCAGGGTAATTCCCTTCATGGCGAAAATGTCATCTATCTTGCCGCACGCCATCACAGAAAGCCCCGCGTCGGACACTAGGTCCAGCAGAGTAGGACCGGGCGGGGGCAGCGAAAAGTCTCGCCGCCTGACGGTCCTGGCAAAGCGACCCGGGCTGCCCTCAAACGGGCGGGCAATCACCCTGCCCACGGCGTGAGGCCCTGTCAGGATCGAGCGGGCGATCCGACACATCTCGTAGAGTTCGTCTGGGGCGATGATGCCTTCGTGCGCGGCGATCTGGAATACAGAATCCGCCGACGTATACACAATCGGGCTTCCCGACATCATGTGCTCCTCGCCCAGTTCCACGATGATCTCAGTGCCTGACGCGGGCTTGTTACCCAGAACCGAACGGCCTATTGCCCTCTCGAAAGCTGTTATGACCTGGGGCGGAAACCCGGCCGGATACGTCGGAAACGCCTGTTCGAGCTGGATTCCGGCGATTTCCCAATGGCCTGTGGTAGTGTCTTTGCCTGGCGAAGCCTGAGCCATTCGGCCGTGTGACGCGATGGGTGAGTCGCATGCGCTTACCCCTGCGAGCTCAAAACCCGCGTCGGCAACCAGGTTCCCAAGGCCCAGCCGGCCAAGGTTGGGCAGGTTGAGCCCGCCGGCCGCCTTGGCAGTATTGATCAACGTGTTGCTGCCCTCATCGCCGTAAGCACCTGCATCCGGCAGTTCGCCCACTCCTACGCCGTCGAGCACAACCAAGACTGCTCTCATGGCTGCCTCCCCTTCTCACGCCCTGGGATGATGCTTTTCGTAAACCTCCCTGAGCCTAGTCTGAGTCAAGTGCGTGTAGATCTGCGTTGTCCGAATATCAGCATGTCCCAACATTTCCTGTACAGATCGGAGGTCGGCGCCGTGCTCGAGCAGATGCGTGGCAAATGAGTGCCTGAGCGTGTGCGGAGTGATGCTCGTCGAAATCCCCGCCTCCAATGCTCTGCGCTTGATCATCTTCCAGAAAGCCTGGCGGGTCATCCCCGCCCCGCGGCTAGTAATGAATAGGCTGTCGTCGTCGCTTGCCGGAGCGAGTTCACGTCGGCCCAGCGCGAGGTAGTGTTGGACGGCCCAGACGGCGGACTGCCCCATTGGCACAATGCGCTCGCGATTGCCTTTGCCGATGCAGCGCACGTAGCCGACTTCGAGATCGATATCTCGAATCGACAACGAAACCAGCTCCGATACGCGTAGGCCCGAAGCGTAAAGCAGCTCCAGCATGGCACGATCACGCAGCGAACGGGGATCGTTGCCGGACGGTGCAGCAAGCAGCCTATCGACTTCCTCTCCCGTCAGCGCCCTGGGCAATCGCTGTGCCTGCCTGGGGGTATCGAGGTTGGCGGTGGGGTCGCGCTCAATGTGCCCTTCCCGAACAAGAAATCTGAAAAAACCGCGCAATGCGGAGAGCTGCCTTGACACAGAGGATGCGGACATGCCCGACTCGATGCCATGGGCGATGAACGCGGCGACCGATGATTGCCCGGCGCCAATCGCATCTTCCTCTCGCGGTTCATCTTCGCCCCGACCGAGACGAGCCACAAACGCGGCGAACTGGCTGAGGTCGCGAGCGTAGGCCTCGAGAGTGTTCTCCGAAAGGCCTCGCTCGACCCCAAGATAGGATATGTACTCCTCGATACAGCTCAGCAATGAGGGGAGACCTCCAAAATCGCGCGCTGTTCGTGCCTTTCGGCGGCCAGCGCGCATTGCCACCGACATGTAATTCTTCGCCGCGTGGCCCCGCCCTCCTGCTGCTGCACGGGTCATCCGAACCTTGCAGCTAATATGAGGAAGGCGGGCGATACATAGACTTGTACAAATGCGGCGAGAACCAACGCGACGGCTGACAGGATGAGTGATGTGACCGAGCGCGTCAAGGCACGTGCAACGTCCGCGTCGATTCCAAGGAGGTTCTTCTTCACTACCGACCATGCAAAGCCCAATGAAGTCGCGCAAGCCGCAACAAGCGCCGGCATGGCGACCAGGTTATGAGGCAGTACCGATGATAGCGCCAATACGGCGCCGGCGCCGCCCATCTGCCGCACGAGAAACGAGACAGTGAACCCTATGGAGAAACCCCTGACGAACAAGACGAGCAGGGCGCCGGTGAAGCCGAGTACGCTGAGGCCGGACAGCCACACGAAGGCCACTGAACACAGGTTAGCATTGACACTCGTGAGCATCGCGTGGCCGTGAGATCCGGGCGTAGTGCGGCGCAGGTCCGCAAGGCCTGATTCTAGATATGATACGACAGCCGCACTATTCTCGCGTATCGCTGAAGCGTACACGGCGCCTGTACATACTCCCGCTACGAACATGACAAATGCCAACGCATAGCATGCCGCGTTGGCTCTGATGTGAGCGAATGCTAGCCTCTCAGGGTGTTGCTTCCTGGCCACGTGCGACCCACCCCCGTAGGCCATGCCTATGCGCCGGGCAGCCCTGGTATTCCGGCATCAGTCAGAGAGCGTTCGCCCGTAGGTCCCTCCCCCTCCCGCCTCGATCGCAAGCTTGCCTTCGCGGGCTGCCACTATGCGATCAGCAATGCGCTGGCCCGCCACATTTGCCAACTGATCGCGGGTCGCGCGATGCAGGACTGCCATTTCCGATCCGAAAGCCTGGATTAGCGCTGCGATCCGGGCCTGTCCGACGCCCGGCACGAACTGCAAGGGCACCTGGTGCCGGTAAGGCGGGCGGTGGGCCGGGCTTTTCGCTTCAGCGAAATCCGCGATTTCGTCAACTCTGTCGGATACACCGCGCACCGTGCGGGAGGCGCCGCATTCTGGGCAGTGCGTCGCCGCATCCGGCGCGTGAAAGCGGGCGCCGCACACCCCGCACGCACTCGAGTAGTACTTCCCGAGCCTCGGGTCGAGGCCGTAGTTGGCAACTACGCGTCTTCCGTCGATACGTGCGAGGGCCAGCGATACCTCGGCGAATGAGGGTGATTCCATTCGCATCACGTTGTACTCGCGCCCCATCCGCCCGAGTGAGTGAGCATCGGAGTTGGATAGGAAGGTGTAGCTCGCCAGCTCGGCAATGCGGTCGGCCATACTGGTATCTGCAGACAGCCCCAATTCCACCGCTGCTACCTGGCGGCGGGCTTCTGCCCCGAACACGTCCGTGATCCGCCGCGCGCACCTTCCGTAGAGGCTCTTGTGAGGTGTGAAGGCGTGGGCTACGACAAAAAGCCCGCCCATGTCGCCCACAAGGCGCGCCAACTGCTCAGGGGTCAACCTGGTCTTCTGGGTGCTCAGGTCGATATTGGTCGTATGCCGACCGAGCTCTCTTGCCGCCTCACGCACCTGGGGTAATGTGGCGAAATATCCCACATAGTGCGCGCCTGGGCCTGGGCCTTCGCCCGCCCTACAGGATGCTTCTATTTCGATACCAGGGATAATCACCGTCTGCCCATTGTATCGCATCCCGCCTCCAGGCGCTTCCTCCATCGCGCCCGACTGCACGAGGCGGTCAATGTCGCTCAGCACACGCCCTGAAGCGCAGTCTACCACGCCTATGACGTCGATCCCTTTGCGCTGGCCGGCCTCTCGGGCGATGTTTGCGAACGTAAGGTCGTGCGCGCCCGATACTTTGACCGGCCGCCCGAGTGAGTCTCGCCCGATGTGTACGTGTAGATCCACGAAATACTCCTTCACTAGCCGCCTATCCCCTCCGTCAGTCACTCTGGGCCAGGCCGCGCGTCCATGCCAGATGCAGCAGAGCAGCCAGGGTCTTCACGTCCTGTATCTCGCCGGACTTTATCATCCGGGGGATCCGAGATAGCGGAACCAACTCGACCTGCACAAACTCATCGTCGTCAGGGTGCGCATCGCCGCCGGGCTCGACCAGAGCCTCATACAAGTGCATGTACTCAGTGGCGAACCCCACAGCCAGATAGAAGCCGCCGATCTTCGTCAGTTCAGGCGCCCTGTAGCCTGTTTCCTCCCCCAGCTCGCGCAGGGCGGCGTCTGCCGGCGATTCGCCCGCGTCTATTCTGCCCGCGGGTATCTCGAGCAACTCCACACCTCCGGCATGCCTGTACTGACGCACCATGACCAGGTCGCCGTCATGCGTAACCGGCGCAATCCCTACCGAGTCGCGAGTTACCACCACCTCACGGCCGGCCAGCCCGCCGTTGGGAAGCTCCACCGTATCAACATTTAGGGTGACTATCTTGCCGCTGTATACCTGCCTGCGTTCGACGAGTCCTTCACGAAACACCGACACCACTTGCTCACCTTACTTCTTTTCACTTATGAGAATGGCTTTTGCGTAATCGCCCGCCGCAGCGCATGTAAGAAAGAACTCGGGCTCTTCGTCTGGACCCCTGCCCATGGTGGACAGCTCAAGCCCGTGCTTGATCGCGAGCTCCAGGCCCTCGCGCCCAGGGGCGTACGCCAAGTGATGCCGTCCGTGGTCGAGGGCATCAGCAAGCCGCCTGCGCGCCTTCTCGGCAAACCCAGGTTCCATGTCCGACGCCAGTACGCACGTCACAGGGGTGCAGCACACATCGCGCAGCACAGTAAGCGTGTGATGACTGACCACCTGATGCCGAGGCCTCGGGTCCAGCCTGGAAAGACGGGGAACGATGATGGGGCGCCCGCCCATGCTGTTCACCGCGTCCGCAATCCATCCCTGTTCGATGCCGGAAAACCCATAGCGGGTGCCTGTGCCCACAATGCCCGGACCCATTGCGACTACAGCGGCGTCGCACCCAACTACTGCTTTGACCGCGACCAGTGCTGAATGCACGTTGACGGCCTCCAGATCGCCCCCGAAGGCATGCCCAGCAGTTACAGTGGCGTCGAGGAGCCCCGAGGCTTTCAGCTGACGCACTGTGCGGCTCATGGCGATGGGCAGGGCTGCCCCGTCTGTCATGATGTACGCAGCTTTGCCGGTGAACCCGGACAGCGCAGGGGCAACCATGGAATGGAGTTCGCATATGATCACAGGAAGGCCGGCAAGGCCGGCGAACGCGTCTATGTCACCACTGCCAGCTAGGTCTTCCTCGAAACTCCCCGGGCATACTTGCATCGGGGAGTATCTCATCTTCATGATGTGCCCATGCATCCGACCGCTCAGGCGCGTGCGACCCGCCGCCCAGATCACGAAATGACGCCCGCCGCTTCCCAACTCAAGATCAACGGCTGTGGTGTTCAGGATCACTTCGTCTCCAACATGCACAGATCCGGTCAGCGGCGGGTAGCAGATGGCTGCACACTCCCCGCCGCCGTCCATGTCCACCATGAGTTCCTGAATGCCGGGGCTCTCCTGCACAATGCGGGTCACCCTGCCGACTCTGGCATTGATCATCGCTTCAGCCTCCCCGGAGTAGTCTGCCCCGGGCAGGCCGCGTATTCCGACCAGGGCTACGCTTTCACAATCGACGCCCCCCGCGCGAGGGCTTTCATGTTGAGCGGTATCAGGTCATGCCTCCGCTCAGGCAGAACCTCCTTCAGGCATTCCGCCACCGATTCAAAGGCTACTACGCTGGTGGCGGCGAGATACGCGCCCAACACACACATGTTGGCGACTCGATCAGACCCAAGTTCCCGGGCCATTTCCACGGCCGGGACGGCTATGACGCGGATATCCGCCCGCCCGGGCTCTCGATCGATCAGAGAGCTGTTGTAGATGAGCAACCCGCCCGGCCTCACGGTCTGCTCAAACCTGTCGAGCGACGGCCTGTTCATTACGATCGCCGTCATGGGCTCGGTGACTATGGGCGACCCTATTCTTTCGGTAGATATGACGACAGAGCAGTTAGCTGTGCCCCCGCGCATCTCCGGCCCGTAGGACGGTATCCAGGAGACGTTCTTTGCCTCATGAAGGCCTGCATAGGACAGGAGTTGGCCCATGACCATCACGCCCTGGCCGCCGAATCCCGCAATGATCAGCTCCTCAACCATTGCTAACCCCTCCTTCCGGAGTACGGAACTCGCCCAGAGGGTAGTACGGTATCATGTTACTCTCCAGCCACTCCATGGCCTCAACTGGCGCCATTCCCCAGTTGGTCGGGCATGTTGACAGGCACTCGACGAGCGAAAACCCCGCTCCCGAGAGCTGTGTGTCGAATGCCTTCCGTATCGCCTTCTTGGCACGCGCCACGTTCGCCGGCGACGACAGCGACACACGGGCAACGTAGGCGGCCCCGGGTATCGTGGCCAGCATCTCGGCGATGCGAATGGGGCTGCCTGCGTGCCCCGGCTCCCGGCCAGCCGGAGACGTAGTGGTCTTCTGCCCCAGAAGCGTAGTGGGGGCCATCTGCCCCCCGGTCATGCCGTAGATGGCGTTGTTGATGAAGATGACGGTTATGCGCTCGCCCCTCATGGCGGCGTGGACGATCTCGGCCGCGCCGATCGATGCGAGGTCGCCGTCGCCTTGGTAGGTGAAGACCACTGCGTCGGGCACGACTCGCTTGATGCCGGTGGCTACGGCAGGTGCCCTGCCGTGGGCAGCCTGTTGAAAGTCGCAGTCGAAGTAGTCATAGGCAAAAACTGCGCATCCCACCGGTGCCACGCCTATGGTGCGGTCGCGCACGCCCAGTTCGTCAATGGTCTCCGCAACAAGCTTGTGTGCAATCCCATGGGTGCAGCCGGGGCAGTAGTGTGTCGCCCGGGGCTGTAGGGCTTTCGGAACAGCATATACCTGCTTCACTTTCCCACCTCCGCCATAGCGATCTTGCGCACCTCGTCAGCTATCGCCAAGGACGTCGGCACGACTCCGCCTGTGGTACCGTAAAAATGGACGGGCGCAGCCCCGCATACAGCTAGCTTCACGTCTTCAACCATCTGACCCAGGCTCATCTCCACTGTGAGGAACGCACGCGCGGTGCGAGCCACGTCGGCGATTGCCTGGTATGGGAAGGGCGACACCGTGATCGGCCTTACCAGGCCGACTCGGATGCCTGCCGCACGCGCTCTGTCCATAGCTGACCTGCACACTCTGGATGTAGTGCCGTACGCAACCAGAACGATATCAGCGTCGTCGGTGTTGATAGCCTCATGCCGAACCTCGGCGATCTTGGCCTCATCGAACCGCGCCTGCAGCTTAAGGTTGTGGCGGAAGAGCTCGTCCGGCCTTAGGTAAATCGAGTTGATCAGCCTGGGGGCACGCCCGTCGCGTGCTCCGGCAGTAGCCCAGTCGGCCAAGGCGGCATCGACAGGCACAGGGTCGGGAAATGCCACGGGCTCCATCATCTGGCCCAGGATTCCGTCGCCCAGTATCATCACGGGCATTCTGTACCTCTCGGCCACATCGAATGCCTGTATGGTCAGGTCCACCATCTCCTGCACTGATGCAGGTGCGAACACAATACAGTGGTAGTCACCGTGCCCGCCGCCCTTGACGGCCTGGAAGTAATCGCTCTGCGCAGGTTGAATTCCGCCGAGCCCCGGTCCCCCGCGGACCATGTTGACAATAAGGCATGGAAGCTCGGCTCCTGCGATGTAGGATATCCCTTCCTGTTTGAGGCTGATTCCAGGGCTCGACGAAGATGTCATCACACGACCGCCGGCGCCGGCGGCGCCGTACACCATATTGATGGCCGCTACTTCGCTCTCGGCCTGAAGGAACACGCCGCCCACCTCAGGAAGCCTCCGCGACATGTACTCAGGAATCTCATTTTGCGGAGTGATCGGATACCCGAAGAAGAAGCGGCACCCGGCCCTGACAGCGGCCTCTGCGACAGCCTCATTTCCTTTAAACAGCTTGCGTTCTGCCATACGTACTGCCCTCCTCAGGGTTTGAATACTTCGATGACTGCGTCAGGGCACATCCTGGCGCATATGCCACAGGAGATACAGTTCTCCTCGTCAGCAAGATGCGCCGGGTGATACCCCTTGGCGTTGATCCTGTCGGCCATCTGGATCACCTTCTTGGGGCAAAAGTGCACACATACTTCGCAACCCTTGCACTTTGCCTCGTCGAACACCACTTTGCTCATGATAGACGGGCCGCCTCCTCCTGCTTCATCTTGGAACAGACTTTGGGCCGGTTACCGGCGGCGACATGCGCCGTGCTCGCTCAAGGCCGGCGAGAGCCCGCATGGCAGCTTGCGCCAGGGCGCGCATCTCTTCCTCGCCCGGGTACAGAAGCACCCTTGCGATGAACTCTACACGGCCCGTGATCAACCCCACCAACATGGCGGAATTGGCAGCGCCGCCTGTGATCACAATGGCATCCACGTCACCGCTCATGCCACACGCAACTCGGCCTATCTCCTTAGCCACCTGGTACGCCATTCCCTCGTAGCAGAGCCTGGCGTACTCATCCCCTGCGGCGATCCGGTTTTCCACATCTAGCAGCGAGTTCGTGCCCAGATAGGCGACTAGCCCGCCCTGGCCTGTGATCTTCTTCCTGATCTCTCGTTCGGTGTAGGTGCCACTGAAACAGAGTTTCACCACTCCGGTACTGGGGAGACTGCCCGAGCGTTCAGGAGCGTACGGCCCTTCGCCGTCGAGAGCGTTGCTCACCTCGACCACTCGGCCCCTGCGGTGCCCGCCCACGCTGATTCCGCCTCCGAGGTGCACAACAATCAGATTACACTCGTGATACTCGCGCCCAAGCGCCAAAGCCGCACGCCTGGCCACGGCCTTCTGGTTGAGCGCATGGAAGACGCTTCTGCGCTCGATCTCCGGTAGCCCCGTGATACGCGCGATATCGTCAAGCTCGTCGGTGGTAACCGGATCAGCGATGTACGCAGGAATCCCGGCGACCCCGGCAACATCCCTTGCGATAAGGGCGCCCAGGCTGGACGCATGGTTCCACCCGTACTCGTACAACGCCTCGACCAACACATCATCTACGATGTACACTCCGCCTTCGACCGGAGGCAGGACACCGCCCCGCCCTATGACGGCCGAGAGGCGTTCGGGGGCGAACGAATGATCGTCTAGAAAGCGGTACACAGCCTCCTTGCGCATATCGAACTGGTCAAAGACTTTGGGAAATGCGGCAATGGCGGAAGCGTCATGCCGCAATGTATCGGACGCTTCGATCTGATCGCCATGGAAGATGGCGACCTTTGTGGACGTGGATCCGGGGTTGATCACGAGCAGTGTCGGGTCATTCACCTCGGCCACCTCCCGCTACTTCGACGTCACTATCGCCACAGCCAGCGAAAGCAGCCTGGCCCGGGGCGAATCAGACCTCGATGTGAGCACTATTGGGGCTCGGGCGCCCGCTACCACGGCCGCAGACTCGATGTCGCCGAAGTAGATCATGGTTTTGTAGATGGCGTTGCCAGCCGCTATGTCAGGCGCTAGGATGATGTCGGCCTGCCCGGCCACAGGCCCTCCCACACCCTTGTGCTGAGCCGAATCCATGGAAACCGCGTTGTCGAGCCCGAGCGGGCCATCGATGATGCACCCTCTTATCTGCCGTCTGTCGCTCATCTTGGCGAGTGCCGCAGCTTCTATGGTTTCGGGCATGGCCGGGTTCACAACCTCCACCGCGGCGACGCATGCCACTTTGGGGGTTTCGTTGCCCAGCTTGTGCGCCACGCCCACTGCGTTCTCAATGATCTGCACCTTCTCTTCCAGAGTGGGAGCTACCACCATGGCGCCGTCAGTCAGGTAGAAGAACCTGTCGTAGCGTGAAGATCTGAATACGGCCACATGGCTCAGAAGCTTGCCTGTGCGTAGCCCCACTTCGCGGTCGAGCACGGCTCTGAGGAAATCGGCCGTGGGCACGAGCCCTTTCATGAGTATGCCGGCCTCACCCGCGCTTACCAAGCTTACTGCGAGGCGCGCCGCCTTCGGAGCATCCGGTTCATCAACAACAACCACCCCGGATAGATCCAGGCCGACGTCTGCGGCCACTTCGGCGATCCGGCGGGCATCTCCGACCAGGGTGAACTCGCCCATCCCGATCTCAGCGGCCATCCTCACTGCCTCGAGTACCTCACGGTCCTGCGCTGCACAGACGGCCACTCGTGCTGACGCATGTGCTCTTGCACGCGTCAGAACCTGGTCAAAGGATGTCAGCATAATACCTACCTCCCTCATAGCGCAGGAGCGGCGCTGTATTCCCGCGCTTCTTCCTGACCCGTAAGGACTCGAATGGCGCCCCAGGCCAGGGCCTCCATCTCGTTCTCGCCAGGGAACACCATAACAGGCGCCATAAATGAGCATCGTGCCGTCACATCATCTACCAGCCTGCCCCAGGCGGCCAGCCCGCCTGTGAGCGCGATGGCATCGACCTTCCCCGACACGACCGTTGCCATCGCCCCGATCTCCTTGGCAATCTGATATGCCATGGCCCGCTCGATCTGAAGAGCGTGCAAATCGCCTGCCTGGATCGTTCTTTCCACTTCGCGCGCATCGGCGGTGCCCAGGTGGGCCATGAGCCCGGCCTGCCGAGTGATCTTCCGGATCAGCTCGCGCTGCGTATACCGGCCCGAGAAGCATAGCGACACCAGGTCAGCCATGGGCAGCGTTCCGGCGCGCTCGGGCGAAAAAGGCCCTTCATCATCGGCCCCGTTCGCGTCCACCATCAAGCCGGCCTTCACAGGGCATACAGATATGCCGCTGCCCAGGTGGGCCACGATCACGTTGATATCGCCGAGAGCCAGCCCGAGCCTTTCCGCGACTTTCCGAGCTGTGCTTCGGATCGACAGAGCATGCAACCGCGAGGTGCGAGGAATGTCCGGAAGGCCCGACAGCCTTGCCAGCGGCTCGAATTCATCAACGGTGATGGGGTCAACGAAGTATGCGGGCACTCCGAGCGATTCGGCAATGGCATAGGCTATTGGGGGCGACAAGTTCGCTGCATGTTCGGTAGCAGGCCTTTCGAGGAGGTCGCGTAACATAGCCTGGTTAATGGCGTATACTCCGCCGCGCATGGGCGCCGGCGCGCCGCCTCGCGATACTACAGCGTCAAGGGTGCCGAGGTCCAAGTCGGCATTTTGCAGCTTGGCCATAACGGCCGTCTTCCTGTATTCCAATTGGTCGGGCACCTGGGGAAACTGCGAGAGCTCGTCGGCGGGATGGTGCACGTTCTCCGAGTAGACCGGCTCGCGGCCGTGGAAGATAGCGATCTTAGTCGAGGTGGAGCCTGTGTTGATCACGAGCACCCGATCCAACACGTTCACCGCCTTCCCATTTCGTGAACTCGTACACATTGATGTATATTCTACTTCGGGAGAAGAGTCCCTTCCAAAATCAAAAAGAGCCGGAACTGCTCCGGCTGCGTTGGAAAGCTAAGTCGTCCTGTGGAGTCTACCGGCGTCGTCGGTCGGCCCCGCCATCCCGTCTTGGCCCGGCGTTTCCACGCTGGAAGCCCGGTCGCGGCGGCCTCGGGCCTCGGTCAAAAGGCTGTTCCACGAAACCTTCGGGTTTGGGCAACAGATCCTTGCGTGACAGATTGATTCGGCCCTGACTATCGATTTCGGTCACCCTAACCGTTATCTCATCGCCCACGTTCACGACATCCTCCACAGCTGCAACGCGTTCGTAGGCGAGCTGAGAGATGTGCACCAGGCCTTCCTTGCCCGGAAGAATCTCCACGAAAGCGCCGAACGGCATGAGACGGGTGACTTTGCCTGTATATACCTCACCCGGCTCGGGGTCATGCACCAGGTTGTTTATCATGGCCAGAGCGCGCTTGGCGTCTTCCTCGTCGATTGACGCTATGAACACGCGGCCATCATCTTCAATATCGATCTTGGTGTTGGTGAGCTCGATGATCTTCCGTATCATCTTGCCCCCGGGCCCGATCACGTCGCGAATCTTGTCGGGGTCGATGTTGATCGTAAGCATCCTGGGCGCATACGGTGAAAGCTCAGTTCTAGGCTCCGGCAATGTCTCGAGCATTTTGCCCAAGATGAACATTCGGCCGCGATGAGCCTGCGCAAGCGCTGACTGGAGAATCTCGCGAGAGATCCCCTTGACCTTGATATCCATCTGAATCGCGGTCACGCCGTCGCGCGTGCCGGCAACCTTGAAGTCCATGTCGCCAAGATGGTCTTCCATGCCTTGGATGTCAGTGAGGACAGTGAAGTTGTCTTCATACTTGACCAACCCCATGGCCACACCGGCAACCGGTTTTCTGATAGGCACGCCCGCGTCCATCAGCGAAAGAGTGCTGCCGCACACAGATGCTTGGCTGGTTGAGCCGTTGGACTCCACGACTTCGGATACCAACCTGATGGTGTATGGGAACTCCTCCTCGGAAGGTATGACCGGCAGAAGCGCCCGCTCAGCAAGGGCTCCGTGGCCGATTTCGCGTCTGCCCGGCCCCCGGATGGGGCGCACCTCGCCGACGCTGTAGGGCGGGAAGTTGTAGTGGTGTATGTAACGCTTGGATTCCTCGAGCCCTAGGTCGTCGATGATCTGCATTTCGCCGACTGCTCCCAAGGTGCACGAGGTGATGACCTGCGTCTGGCCGCGCCGGAACATGGCTGACCCGTGCACGCGGGGAAGCAGACCCACATCGCAACTGATCTGGCGGATCTCATCGAGGGCCCTGCCGTCGGGGCGAATGTGTTCGACAGCGATCATCCTGCGGACTATCTGTCGGAGCATGCCATCAAGCACTGCTTCTAGGTCCTTGTGAGGAGTCTCCTCGCCCATCTCCTCTTCGAAGTGAGCCAAGGTTTCCTTTCTGACGGCATCAATCAGCGCCTCACGCGCTAGTTTGTCGGAGTTTCGAACCGCTTCGTCCATCCTCGCGTGGGCAAACGCCTCGACTTTCGCAGCAAGCTCCGGATCTGGCTCGAACACCTGAAACTCCCGCTTGGGGAGACCGACGGCGGCGATGATCTCGTCTTGAAAAGCGATTATCTCCCGGATGGTATCGTGCCCGCGCATGATGGCCTCCAGCACTTGCTCCTCTGGAATCTCGTTGGCGCCGGCTTCCACCATGAGAACTGCGTCGCGGGTACCTGCCACGACCAGCGATAGGCTGGACCTATCTAGCTGCTCCGCGCTGGGGTTGACCACGAACTCTCCATCCACAAGACCCACCTTCACGCCTGCAATGGGTCCATCGAACGGTATGTCGGAGATACTGAGCGCAATAGAGGCGCCGTTCATCGCCAGCACTGAAGGTTCCACACCGGGTTCCACAGACATGACTGTGGCAACCACCTGAACATCGTTTCTGAAGCCCTCGGGAAACAGAGGGCGTATGGGCCTGTCGATCTGCCGCCCCGCCAAAGTAGCCGCCTCGCTGGGCCGGCCCTCGCGCTTGATGAACCCTCCGGGGATCTTGCCTACTGCGTATAGCCTCTCCTCGTAGTCAACCAGAAGAGGGAAGAAGTCAATGCCCTCTCTGGGCTGCTTGGAAGCCGTTGCGGTAACCAGCACTACCGTGTCGCCGTACCGCACCAGTGCCGACCCTCCAGCCTGGCCGGCGACGTATCCGGTGTCGACTGACAGCTTCCTCCCTGCTATGATCGCCTCGAACGTCTGGCGCATTCAGTCACCTACCTCCTCAATACATAGCGCACTTCGTCTACAAGCAAGAGAGCGGGAAAATCGACACCCGCTCTCAGTAGCACTTCCCTTACTTGCGCAACCCCAGCCGCTCTAAAATGGCCCTGTACCTGTCGATGTCAGCATCTTTCAGGTAGTCCAGGAGCGCTCGCCTTCTGCCTACCATCTTCAGTAGACCCCGTCTGGAGTGGTGGTCCTTCTTGTGCGTCTTCAGGTGTTCTGTAAGGTAGTTTATCCTTTCTGTCAAGATTGCCACCTGGACTTCCGGAGATCCGGTATCGGAATCGTGGACTCGGTACTTCTCGATGATGGATCGTTTCTCTTCAATACTCAAGCTCAAAGGATACGGCACCTCCTCGTTTTGGATCCCCCTCTACCACGAAAGCCGTCGGAGAATCGGCAGCCCTAGTACAGGGTTCAGCAAGCATCTATGCGGCAGCTTGCCGGGATTCATTCTAGCATAAGCGCCCCTAGGTGTAAACTCAGCACCCCAGAAGGCGTCGGGCAGCGATCATGTCGGCGTCGATCTGCCTTACCAGATCGGACGGGTTGGCGAACCTGAACTCATCCCTGAGCCTAGCGGCGAATTCCACTGTCAGCGTGGCGCCGTACAGGTCTGGCGCGGCGCCCATCACGTGCACCTCCAGCGTGACCCCGCGTTCCTGATCATCGAATGTAGGCCTCACTCCGATGTTGCAGACGGCCCCAGACGCCGACGACGACCCCCATCGCACCCCGCACGCATACACGCCCGGCATGGGAAGGGCTATTCCTGGCGGCACGCTCACATTCGCAGTTGGTATTCCCAACCTGTGGCCGACCCCTCGTCCCCTCTCCACGGTTCCCCGGACGCGATGCCGCCTGCCCAGGAGCAAAGCAGCGCGTTCCACATCCCCGCAGGCCAGAGCGGCCCGCACGCCAGTGCTCGAGACCGGCGTGCCATCGATCTCGACCGGAGGCAGCGTCTGCACGCATATGCCCAATTCCCGCGCAAGCGATTGCAGCGCCAGGGGAGTGCCTGCGCCGCCGTGCCCAAAGGAGTAGTCAAACCCCACAACTACACACTGGGCGCCCAGGGTGTCGTGAAGAACGCGCGATACAAAGGCTTCCGGAGGCATGCTCGCAAGCTCATGGTCGAAGGTGTGTACTATCGCCACGTCCACTCCGGCGGACTCCATAAGGTCAAGCCTGTCGTCGAGAGACATAAGGGCTTCGGGCGCGCGCTCGGGGCACACCACGCGCGTGGGGTGGACATCGAAGGTGTACACGCCGCACGTCGTTTTGTGCTCCCCGGCAATCCTAACTGCCGTCTGAATCAGGGCCATATGGCCGATATGCACTCCGTCGAACATGCCCAGGGCGTACACCTTGGCAAGATGTTCGGGACGTTGATTGCGGCCGATCAAGCATCGATGCATTCCACAACACCTCAGGACTCACAGTACGACTCTGGGCTGGATGAGAAGCCCCAGTTCAGAGCGGATCGCGTCGGCTACGGCCGCGAGCGTCCCGTCGGGACGAATCAGGGCAACATAGGCCAGATCCTCTGGTACATTCATGATGCGACGTTCATCGCACTCGAAGGCCGTTCCATGGCCGACCGCATCTGCTTCGCGCTCGGTGAGGCCGAGTGATGGAAGATGCCTCACGCCCTCCAGGGGCGGCCTGACCACCTCGGCCAGCGACCCCAGGGAGGCCAAGTGCTCGAGCTCGTCGATTGTCACGGCCTGGTCCAGAGTGAATCCGGATGTCGCAGTCCGCGCCAAAGCGCCCATGTGCCCGGCAATCCCCAGGCTATGGCATATGTCTTCACAGAGAGTTCGGATGTATGTTCCGCGGGAGCATCGCACGCGCACGCGCCCACGCGCCCCATATTCCAGGCACGGAGGCCAGCCTTCGGGCGATAGCGGTTCGATCAAGAACACGGTCACAGTGCGCGGCTGCCGCTCCACCGTGATGCCCCGGCGCGCAAGCTCGTAAAGCCGCTCCCCCTCATGGTGAACGGCTGAAACCATGGGCGGCGTCTGCTCGATGTCGCCCATGAATCTGCCCAGGGCGCCACAGAAATCCGAAAAGGGAATCGCGAAGCCCTCGCTGCGGGCCGTCACTCGTCCACTGCCATCACCTGTGTGCGTGGACACTCCGAACACGATTTCGGCCTCATACTCCTTGGCAAGCTCCTCCATGAAGCGTGTGAGCCTGGTGGCTCTGCCCATGCACACCACGAGAAGACCTGTGGCGTCAGGATCCAAGGTACCCGTATGACCGGCAGAACGCTGGCCCGTGATTCTCCTTGCGCGCGCCACAACATCGTGCGAAGTCATCCCAGCGGGCTTGTTTATGGCGATTAGGCCGTCCACGTGTATCCCGCCTCGCGAAGCGCCCTCTCCAAACTGGGCATGAGCTTGCTTCGAGCCTCATCCATAGTGCCCTGAATGGTACAGCCTGAAGCTCGCACGTGCCCTCCGCCGCCAAATTCACTGGCCACACTGGCGACGTCCACGCACTGCTTTGAGCGCAACCCCACGCGTATGGTCTCTGGCCCCACTTCCCGTAAGGCCACAGCGACTTCCACGCCGTCGATAGATCGCGCATAGCCTATGAATCCTTCGGTGTCGCCTTCAGTAATACCATGCCTGGCCATGTCGGCAGCGGTTATCACCATCGATGCAATCAGCCGACCGCAGCAAAACTCGATGCCCAGTATGGCCTCGGCCAGCGCCGCGAGGGAGCTGTAGGGCCTGCTGTCGTAGACATTCTGGGCGATCTCCCACGGACGGGCGCCCGCGTCGGCCAGCTCAGCAGCGATGCGGAACGTCGACGCGCGCGTGTTGGAGTAGCGAAACGAGCCCGTGTCGGTGGACAAACCGGCGAACAGGCATGTGGCGATATCCGAGTCATATGCGACGCCCATGACGGCGATAAGCTCCGCAACCAGCTGACATGTGGCCGCGGCCTCGGTATCGACCCAGTTGATCGCGGCGAACCGCGTGTTTGTAGAGTGATGGTCGATGTTCACGCTGACCGGGCAGGATTCCACTTTCGCCGCGCACTGGCCGACACGGTCCAACGAGCCACAATCGAGCACGAGAGCCAGGTCGTACCGACCGACGTTCCCGCATTCGCCCGAGCGAATGCCGTCAGATCCAGGCAAGAAGCGTAGCGACGGAGGGACTGGGTCAGATAGGCCTGCCTCGCACTGCTTGCCGAGGCGCTCCAGAGCTAGTTTCATGCCGAGAAGCGAGCCGATAGCGTCACCGTCTGGAACTACATGGGTCGTAATGAAGACGGAGCGGGCGCTCTTTACTGCCTCAATGACTTTGCCGGGCGCCGTCAATTGCCATTCTCCTCGCTGTTGACTTCCGAGATGAGTCGCAGAAGCCGGGCGCCGCGCTCGATGGAGTCGTCATAAGCAAACGTAATCTCGGGGGTCAGCCTGAGCTGCACACGGCGTCCTATCTCTGAGCGCACGTACCCTCGCGCGCTCTCCAGAGCTTCCATCGTCTGTTGCCTCGATGCGTCGTCGCCAAGGATGCTCACGTACACCTGCACATGCTGCAGGTCGCCGCTGACCCGGACATCAGTGACTGTTGCAAAGCCCAGCCTGGGGTCCTTCAGATCACGTTGAAGCATGTTCGATATTTCCTGGCGCATTGCGGCCCGCACCCGATCATTTCGGCGGGAAGACAACACGAGCACCTCCCAACGCTCGAGATCGGCGGCCGAACGATTACACGATCTCGATCTCGTATGATTCAAGTGTAACCTGGGGGCACGAATCAAACATCCGCGCCACCTTTTCGAGAATGCTGTGGGCGTGGCCGGAGTCGTTTGATACACACACAACCCCTATTCCGGCCCGATTCCACAGCTCAAGGTCGTCCACCTCTGCTACAGCCACGTTAAACGTGTTTCTGGCCCGAGTCAGGAGGCTTTTTAGGGCCCGCTTCTTGTCCTTGAGCGAGCGACTGCCATCTATCGCCAGCCTACAGCGCATGGATCCGATAACCACGGGCGATCACCCGCCTCTACAGCTCGCGCTTCACAGCTTCCTTGCCGTATGCTTCGATGACGTCGTCTGTGTGCACGTCGTTGTAGCCTTCGATTCCAATGCCGCACTCGAACCCGGCGGCCACTTCGCGCGCGTCATCCTTGAAGCGCTTGAGCGAGGAGATCTTGCCGTCGTGTATCACGGCGCCGTCGCGCAAGAGCCGTACGCGGGCAGATCTTGCGATCTTGCCATCTGTTACATAGCAGCCGGCCACGACGCCAGCCTTGGGGATCTTAAAGGTGGCTCTCACCTGGGCATGGCCGAACACAACTTCTCGATACTCTGGTTCGAGTAGTCCTTCCATGGCCTTCTTCACATCATCAAGGGCTTCGTATATCACGCGGTAGAGCCTTACATCGACCTGCTCCACCTCAGCGCTGACGGTGCCCGCCGCATCGGGTCGAACGTTGAATCCGATGACTACCGCATTGGACGCAGACGCCAGCATCACGTCGGATTCGCTGACCGCGCCCACGCCGCTGTGAATCACATTCACCCGCACCTCATCTGTAGACAGCCGCTCAATGGATTGCTTCAGAGCCTCGGCCGATCCCTGCACGTCAGCCTTGATGATGATCCTGAGTTCCTTGGTTTGGCCCTCCTTGATCTGCTCGAACAGATCCTCCAGCGATACCTTCTTGCCGGTCTCCCCGATCTCGCTGACGCGCTTCCGCTCAGCCCGCTTTTCCGCAACCTGCTTGGCTTCTCGCTCGTCTGTCACTGCCTGGAACACATCGCCGGCCTCAGGTACATAGCTTAGGCCGAGGACCTCCACAGGCATTGATGGAGTAGCCTCATCCACAGGTTCGCCCCTGTAGTTCGCCATTGCCCTTACCCTGCCGTACACCTCGCCAACTAGGAAGGAGTCGCCCACCCGGAGTGTGCCCTTCTGAATCAGCACCGTTGCCACCGGGCCGCGTCCGCGATCCACCTTGGCTTCGATCACAGTGCCTATGGCCGGTCGGTCCGGATTGGCTTTGACATCACGCATGTCGGCTACGAGCAGTATCATCTCCAAAAGATCCTGGATTCCTCGCTTCTGCAGAGCCGACACTGGAACCATCACGGTATCGCCGCCCCACTCTTCAGGCACCAACCCCATTTCAGACAGCTGCCTCTGTACCCGCTCGGGCTGAGCGTGGGGTTTATCGATTTTGTTCACTGCCACCACAATCGGAACGTGGGCATCCCGAGCATGGTTGATGGCCTCAACGGTCTGGGGCATCACGCCGTCGTCCGCCGCCACCACCAGAACCGCCACATCAGTGGCCTGCGCTCCCCTGGCGCGCATCGCGGTAAAGGCCTCATGGCCGGGTGTATCTAGGAAGGTGATCTTCCTTCCGTTCAGTTCCACCTGATAGGCGCCTATATGCTGTGTAATGCCGCCAGCCTCTGTAGCCGTCACGTTGGTCTCCCGCACTGCGTCCAAAAGAGACGTCTTGCCATGGTCCACGTGACCCATTATGGTTACGACGGGCGGCCTAGGTTTCAAGCTCTCGGGCGGGTCTTCGATGTCGGCGATGGCCACTTCACGCTCTTCGCGTTCGGAGGTGAGCTCGGCCTCAAAGCCCAGATCTGTGGCCAGTATCTGTGCCGTCTCTCCTTCGATTTCCTGGTTGACGTTGGCCATGACACCCATCCGGATGAGCCTGCTCACCACTTCCGGCGCAGACATCTCCATCCTGGCCGCGAGATCCCGGATTGCTATTGATGCGCCTATCTCGATTCGCCTGATCTTGGTGGGCTTCTCGCGCCTTCGCCCGACCCTCCTGACGACTACATCGTCGGCGCCGTCGATATCGCCGGCCCTGACGCGGTGTTCAATCAGCCGCGCATCGCCCAGCGGCGCCGAGGTTGGGGCTCTCTTCCTGCCGCGGCGGTCGGCCCTGCGGTCGCCCCTCGCGGTTTCCATCTCTTCTTCGGAAGATCCCCGCCGTTTTCCCCGACCTGACCACGTCTGTTTGCCCTTTCCGCCGCCTCTGGCGCCGGGGGCTGGAGCTGCGGACGGTGGGGGCGGAGGAACCGACACGGCCGGCCCGCGCCTAAAACCTGGCCCACCTGCAGGCGCCGCAGGCCTCCCGAAGCGCTCGGTTCGGTCGAACCTGTCGCGCGGCTCCTGCCTCAGCGGTTGCGGACCCTGCTGGGGCTGGATGGGCTGCATGGGCTGCATGGGCTGCACCGGAGCAACAGGACGCGGACGCGGAGCACCTGCGCCTTGAGGCCTCGGCCTAGCAGGGATAAACGGGTACGAAGGATCCAGAGGCTTTTGCGGTCCGACGTCCAGCGGTCGTCGAGGACGACCGATATCCGCGGGCCGTGGTTGGCCGCCCGGCGCGCCCTGTGGTCGCCCCTGCCTGCGTCCGGCATCGTAGGGGCGTGCCGCCGGCGCCGGCGCTGGGCGCGGGATCTCCAGCGAACCAGCATCCACCCGTCGGTCACCCGGAACTCGCGCCAGTTCCGCCCTGAGCGAAGCAGGCGATTGATCAGCCTGAGGTGCAGCAGGCGCTTCTTTCTGATCCTGCGCTTGCTGCTCACCCGGCGATTCTGCCTTCTTGGCGTCAGGCCCGTACTTCCTCATCACATAGCGCGCCGCATTCTCATCGATCGCGCTCATGTGATTCTTCGCCTTCACGCCCAGCTCATTTAGGAGCGTTACAAGGTCTTTGCTAGGCATATCAAGTTCTTTGGCCAGCTCGAATACTCTCACTTTAGCCATTGATCGTCACCCCCATGACCCGCATAAAGCCGAACTACCTTGCGGCGCTTCATAGGCCCCTGGGTGAAGCGCCGGCGCGCCTCGCGCTCGGCGATAGTCCTGGCCGGATATGCATGGCCAAGGCCCCAAGAAAACCCGAAGACACCTACGATTCATCAACTCCGCCCAAGTTGGCGAGGAGAGCTGTTACCACATCTTCCGGCACTGCCGCTTCAAGCGCCTTTGAGAGCTTGCCGGAACGCACCGCCCGCTGTAGACATTCGCGTGTCGCACACACGTATGCTCCGCGCCCCGACCGCTTTCCGGTGGGATCAACGGTCACATCTCCTTCGGGAGTGCGCACTATGCGAACGAGACTGCGCTTGTCTGTCACCCTCCCGCAGCCCACACAGGTGCGCTGCGGCATCTTCCTGACCTTCGGCATCCCAATGCACCTCTAGAAGTCGATTTCGAACCGGGGTATTCCGCCCAGCCCGACTTGGGCTTCACTCTTGATGTCGATCTTCCAGCCGGTGATCTTCGCAGCCAATCGCGCGTTCTGCCCCTCCCTCCCGATCGCCAGCGACAGCTGGTAATCGGGAACGATCACCATTGCGACCTTGGAGATGAAGTCCGGCCTCACCTCTACGACCTTGGCCGGGCTCAGCGCGTTCGCAATGAATGTGGAGTAATCCTCACTCCATGGTATCACATCTATCTTCTCGCCAGCCAGTTCCGACACAACCGCCTGGATGCGGGCGCCTCGCGGCCCCACACACGCCCCCACGGGATCCACATTCGGGTCACGGGCGAGCACTGCGACTTTGGACCTCGCCCCTGCCTCTCTGGCTATGCCGCGTATCTCCACAACGCCTTCCGAGATCTCGGGAATCTCCAGTTCCAGCAGCCTCTTGAGCAACCCCGGATGCGTTCTTGACAGTACCACCATGGGCCCGCGGTTAGTCTTGCGGACCTCAACGACGTAGCACTTCAGCCTCGTGCCCGGTTCGTATCGTTCCGTTGGGACCTGCTCCTGCTGAGGCAGCGAGGCCTCAGTCTTGCCTAGGTCCAGAATAACATTCCGGGCTTCCACCCGACTGACAGTGCCGGTCACCACGTCGCCCTCGCGGTTGGAGAACTGCTCATACAAGACACCACGCTCGGCCTCACGGATGCGCTGCACCACTACTTGCTTGGCGGTCTGAGCCGCTATCCGCCCGAACTCCCTTGGCGTAACCTCGTTTTCGATCACATCGCCCGGATTATAGGCCGGGTCGATCACTCTGGCATCCTCCAGCGAGACTTGCGTCTTGGGATCCTCTATTTCCTCCACAACGACCTTGCGCGCCAACACCAGCACTTTGCCAGTGCCTGGATCAATGATGACCCTCACATTCTGCGACGAGCCATAGTGCCTCTTGAACGCCGAAACGAGCGCCGCCTCAATCGCGTCCAGCAGCACTTCCTTGGCTATTCCGCGCTCTTTTTGGAGCTCATCCAGCGCCCGGATTATCTCGAGGCCGTCATTCTGACTCATCACCGCACACCTCCCCGAGAGGAACCGCCAGCCTGGCTGCGCTGATCCTGCGTCGCGGTATCTCGACAGTCTTGCCGTCCACCAGCATCGTAACCGAATCGCCGACCATGCCCATGAGCCGCCCCTCGAAATGTTTGCATCCGTTGATCTCCGTGTATGTGTTGATCAAGGCCCACCTGCCCTTGAACTCATCGTATTCCTCGTCGCGGCGGAGTGGTTTCTCCCCTGACGACGACACCTCCAGGATGTAGCTTTCTGGGATGAAGTCCTGTCGGTCGAGTTCAGCCCCGGTCGCGGTGGACAGGTCGGCGCAATCATCGATGGCCACACCGTCCGGCTTGTCTATGTACACCCGCAGATACCAGTAGCCGGAGTCGCGAACGAACTGGGTATCGACTACCTTGAGGCCGAGCGGCCCGGCGGCTGACTCGGCAATACTCCTTGCGCGGATCTCGATCCGCCGATGATCCATCCAGCTCAGCCCTCCCACTTGCCGGAAAGCTCAGGGCTTTGGCCCTTTCCCGGTCAGACAAGATTAAAGAGTGGGACCGACCCACTCTCCGAAAACACTCTCCGCACGCGCCTGCAACCAGTTATCCTCACAGTTTTCAATATACCACAGGCTGATACGGCTTGCAAGGGGCCCAAGAAGCTAGAACAGCGACAGCTGATCCGTTTCAGGTAGACCCGCCAGGGATCCGGTATCGCGAAGGATATCAATGTGCGAACGGGTGAGGCGCGTCCGGTCGCGCAGGTCCTGTATGGAGCTGAACGGCTGCTCTGCCCGCGCCTGCACCACGCTCAAGGCCGCAGCGTCTCCAAGCGACGCTACGGCTACGAGCGGGAGCCTGATCGATCCATCTTCGATGGTGAACCTTGTAGCCCAAGATTTCTCGATGTCGACGGGAAGGAACGTTATCCCGCGCATTCTGGCCTCGGCTACAGCTTCCATGATAGAGGCCAGGTTCTTCTCGCGCCCAGTGGCGTCCTGATTCCCATCGATTGAACTGATGGCTTCCCTGATGTCTTGCACACTCATGGCAATGACCGAGGAGTCGAAATCGGAGGCCCTTATGGTAAAGTAGCACGCGTAAAACTCGATCGGATAGTGCACCTTAAAGTAGGCGATGCGAAATGACATCATCACGTAAGCCGCGGCGTGCGCCTTGGGGAACATGTACTTTATCTTGTTGCAGGAGTCGATGTACCACTCGGGCACTCCGTGATCACGCATTAGCTGATCATCACCTTCGGCTAGTCCTTTTCCCTTCCTCACGCGCTCCATGATCCTGAAAGCATCTTTAGGGGCCAACCCGTCGGAAATCAGCCTGTTCATGATGTCGTCCCGGCAGGCGATCACATCGGTCAGCCGCGCGACGCCCGATTCGATCAGGCTCTGCGCATTGTTCAGCCACACATCGGTTCCATGAGACAGGCCGCTGATGCGCACGAGTTCACCGAACGACTTGGGCCTAGTCGCCTCCAGCATCCCGCGCACGAACTTGGTGCCGAATTCTGGAACTGCCACGGTGCCCACACTCATCCCGCTCTCCTCAGGGGCAAGGCCGAGCGCTTCCACGCCCGAGAAGATGGACATCGTGGCCGGATCGTCCATGGGTACATCGCCGGCGGACACGCCTGTCAAGTCCTCCAGCATCTTGATCATCGTCGGGTCGTCATGCCCGAGCAGGTCCAGCTTGAGAAGGCAATCGTGAATCGTCTTGTACTCAAAATGCGTGGTTATGATGTCGGACTGCCTGTCGTTGGCCGGATGCTGTACGGGCGTAAACTCATGGACATCTCTTCCCTTTGGCACGATCATCACGCCCCCCGGGTGCTGGCCGGTGGTCCGCTTCACGCCGGAGCACCCTCGGGCGAGCCTAGATATCTCAGCATTGCGCAAGGTAAGCCGGTGCGATTCGACGTACGCCCGGGCAAAGCCGTACGCTGTTTTGTCAGCTACAGTGGCGATGGTGCCGGCTCGGAACACGTGGTCTGCCCCGAACAGCTCTTCAGCATACTTGTGTATCGTGGATTGGTACTGCCCGGAGAAATTGAGGTCGATGTCGGGAACCTTGTCGCCTTCGAAGCCCAGGAAGGTCTCAAAGGGGATGCTCTGCCCCTCTTTGCCCAGCTCCAAGCCACAACGGGGGCACTTGCGGTCCGGCAGATCGTAGCCCGACTCCACGGCCACGCCATGATCGAAGTCGCTGTACCCGCACTTGCCGCATAGGTAATGAGGGGGCAAGGGGTTGACCTCGGTTATTCCGCACATGGCTGCAACGAGGGAAGAACCGACTGATCCTCTGGATCCCACGGGGTAGCCATCCTCGACCGATTTCTGAACTAGCTTCGCCGCAATGTCGTAGTTGACGGCGAAGCCGTTGCCGATGATCGAGGCCAGTTCACGCTGTAGGCGGGACATGACCGGCTCTGGAAGCGGGTCTTTGTAGAGCTCGCGCGCCTTGGCATAGGTTCGCGTGCGCACTTCCTCTTCGGCCCCTTCGATCTGGGGAGTCGCCAATTCGTCCGGGACCGGCCTTATGCACTCAACTTGCGCAGCGATGATCCCGGGATTGTCGATGACAACCTCTCGGCTCGCACGCTCTCCGAGGAAGGCGAAGTCGCGGAGCATTTCGTCTGTGGTGCGATAGTACAGAGGAGCCTGATGATCGGCGTCTTCATATCCCTGCCCCGCCATGAGGACGCGACGGTATGCCTCATCCGCCGGCTCAAGGAAATGGACATCGCCCGTGGCAACCACCATGATCCCCAGGCGTTTACCTATACCGTATATCCGGGTCGCAATCGCCTGCACCTGGTCGATTCCGCGAAGCCTGCCTGAGCGTACTAGGAACTCATCGTTGCCGGGCGGCATGATCTCCAGGTAATCGTAAAACCGGGCAATACGGTCTAGTTCGTCATCGGAGGCCCCCTCCAGCACGGCGCGAAACAGCTCGCCGGCGGCACATGCAGAACCAATGAGAAGATTGGAGCGCGCGCTCACCAGCAGTGACCGGGGTATTCGGGGATGTCGGTAGAAGTAGTCGAGGTGAGACGCCGATACTAGCATGTAGAGGTCTCTCAGGCCGGCGGCGTTTTTCGCCAGGATTGTGACGTGATAAGTGGGAGAGTCATCAGCTCCTGCGTCATCTACGAGATAGCCTTCCATGCCGTATATGATTTTGACACCATGTCTCTTCCCAGCAGCGAACGCGTCGGGGAACGATTGAACGACGCCGTGATCTGTTATGGCCAGCGCCCGGTGATTCCATGCCGCCGCCTGCCGGATGACGGATTCGACATCGCACACAGAGTCCATGGCGCTCATCTTGGTGTGCAAGTGCAGCTCTATGCGCTTGTCCGGCGCGTCGTCCGACCGCGAAGGCTTGGTGTCGGGCATGATGTCCGATACAGCTAGCACTATCTCTCGGGCGTACTGGTCGTACTGCACGTCACCCCGTACTCGGACCCACTGACCTTCCGAAAGCTCGAAAGCCGGCTCCTCCGGATCACAGAAACACTTGCAGGCGATGGAATCCTGCTTGTCGGTGATGCAGAAACTGACTATCTTGAGCCCGGCGCGGGTCAGCCTCTCCTCGAACCCGAAGACCTCCCCCCGCGCCACGGCCTTTTTCTGACCCTGAACGAGATTCGACAGAGGATGAGGCGGGTCGGTGAACCGGCGCCCCCGAACGGCACCCTCGTCGGTGACTACCCGACGCCTCCTGCCACGGCGTCGGTCAGCCGGAGACTCCTGCGCTGGTGGCTCGGGCCGGCTGCTCGAAGCAGCATGGGCGTCGGCCTGGGGTTGTATGCATGCATCGGCGTCCGGGACTTCGGGCGCGTCGAACTGACCCACCTCGATCGATACTTGTATCCTCACGTCGGCGAGATCGCAGAAAGCGTCTGCGATCAGGGCCGCGCACCCGCGTTCCACCAGCTTGGTACGTTGCACTTCGCCCGGAACCTCGACAACCATTCGGTCGCCGACTACCCGGCATCGGGCCTGACCCAGCCACACTCCCACACTGGGGGCGCGGTCCAGCACTCGCCGGGTCACCTGTTCCCACCGGCCCTCCAGGGTGCTGCCATCGATACCGCCGACATCGTTCACAACGCGAGTATCGGCAGGATTCCGAGTGACGTCGGGGGTCTGGGTCGCCAGCCTTATGTTCACATCACAGCGATCTTTCAAAATTTTGCGGAAAGCCTTGCGAATCTGCTCACAGCCATCCTCATCGGGAACACTGTCACCAGCCAGATACACCACCCATTGCCTGGACTGGGGACAGACGTCGATCTTCTCTATTTTGCAGGAAGACGATACCGACTTTGGAGCGCTCATGCCTGCACGTTCGAATATATAGCCAAGCTCCGCCCGATCGTCGGACGGAACCATCACTAGCACTGTAGACAAAACCCAACCCTCCAGATATCGCCCTAGCTTTCAGTCCCAGTGGACTACAGTTTTCAGGACGTCCCAGTACATCTTGACCCGCAGGGCCGCCCCTTTCACCGGGCCTAGCTTCTCCTCCTTCATCACCTGGGTCAGTTTGGGAAGCTTGACCTCGACCACCCTCATTCCTGACTCCCTTGCGTGCCGCGTCAGCAATGCCTCAATTCCGAACCCTGATTCGCCCAGGTCCAGGCCGTCAAATGCGCTGCGCCTCACGGCCCGCTGACCCGACAGCCACGGAGTGATCGCCTGCGCCAGATCAGTCGCAGGGCGTCCGTCTCCGAAGATGCCGACGGTCATGTCAGCATCATCCGACAGCACCGGCACGAGCAGGTCTTCCACGTGAGCGATGGTCAGCCCCACCAGGTCTGCATCGAGAAACAGCAGCACATCGCCTAAAGTAGACTCTATCCCCCGCGCTACGGCGCCTCCCTTGCCGTAGTTGTGACCCATGCGTACCACCTTCGCTCCGTGCGCTGCTGCGACTGCTGCAGTATCATCATCTGATCCGTCATCCACCACTAGTATCTCGTCCACCAACTTGCTCTGGCGAACGATATCCAGCACGGCGGCGATTCTAGGGCCTTCGTTGTACGCAGGCACTATCGCCGAAACGCGCATGATGGTCATCCCCCCCAGTTTGCGTTGAGTGCCTCTTTGGCCGAAGCAACCGTCCTTACGGCCTCGACCAGCGCAGGCACCATTTCCTCCTCCGAGACCCGGCGCACCACGCATCCGTTGACGAATATCAGCCCCACTCCACGCCCGCACGCCAGTCCTACATCAGCGTCCTGCGCCTCGCCTGGGCCGTTCACTTCACAGCCCATCACCGCCACGGTCACTGGCGCTGCGATGTCGCAGATCGCCTCGCGCACAGCCGACACAATGCCCAAAACGTCACCGCGCCGCCTGCCGCACGTCGGGCAGGACACTATGATAGGCCCAAACGACCTGAGCCCTAGTGCAGCCAGGATTTCGCGGCCGGCAGAGACCTCGGAAACAGGATCGCCGGTCAGGCTCACCCTGATAGTATCGCCAATTCCTTCTCCTAGAATGATCCCTATCCCCACTGCCGATTTCACGAGACCGCTGGGAGGAGGCCCTGCCTCGGTCACCCCCACATGTAGAGGGTAGTCTATTCGAGTGGATAACATACGGTAGGCCTCCACCGTGCGAGGCACATCCGACGCCTTAAGCGACACAACTATGTCGTGAAACCCTTCGCGCTCCAATAGCCCGATGTGGCCAAGGGCCGCCTCCATCATTGCGCGAGCAGTGCGACCGTGCCTCTCCACAAGCTCGCGTGGGAGAGAACCCATGTTTACTCCGATACGTATTGGGATACCTCGGTCGCGAGCGGCCGATGCCACCTCGCGCACGCGCGCGCTGCTGCCGATGTTGCCCGGGTTGATGCGCAGCTTATCGACGCCAGCGCGAATGCTGGCCAATGCGAGCCTGTAGTCGAAGTGTATATCGGCCACAAGAGGAACCTCGGCGGCCCTGCTAATCATGCTCAGGGCGTCAGCGGCCTCCGCATCGGGCACGGCAACGCGTACCAGCTCGCACCCAGCCTGCTGCAACCTCTTGATCTGGGCAACAGTGGCTTCCACGTCGCGCGTATCCGTATTGGTCATCGACTGCACCGACACCGAAGCGCCGCCGCCTATCGGAACGCTTCCGGCCAGCACTTGCCGGGTGCTACTGCGATTAGTCAATCTTGCACACCACACTAAAGGCCGAATATCACATGTCGCGGACGATCAGCCGCGAAATATCGCTTACTGTAGCGTATACCATGAGCAGCATCAGGAGCGCAAGCCCAACAAATCTGAGCGCCTCCTCGACTTGGGGCGATAGCTTCTTCCCGCGTATCGCCTCCACAGCCAGAAGCACGATCCAACCTCCATCCAGTACCGGCACCGGCATGAGGTTCAAAAGGCCCAGGCTGGTGGATATCAGGGCGATGAACATGAGGAGACTCGGCAGGCCCTGCTGTGCGGCTTGGGCCGACATGCCTGCGATACCCAGTGGGCCCGAGACTTCGGGCTTGGCCCTGCCCGACAGCGCCGCCCAGAGCGAGGTGATCGTTGTGTCGATCACTCCCCACGTGTACCTGATCGCGCCGCCCAAAGTGCCGCGGGCTTCGGATCTCACGGGCGACTCCGTAAGCCTTACGCCGATGCGGCCCACTCCGGCTTCAGCATCGTACTCGGGAACCACTTGTAGTATGTGTCTTTCTCCGTCCCTCTGGATCTCCACATCAAGGCGCCTGCCCCAGCTGGTCGATACCGTATTGACGAACCCGGCAACCGATGCTACCGGCCTTCCGTTGATGCTTATGATGGTATCGCCGACCTCAAAGCCCGCCTCCTGCGCCGGGCTTGAGTCCAAGACGTCCACGATTCCGGCCATTGGTACGCCATAGACCGAGAACAGCCCGGTAAGGATAATGACCGCCAATACGAAGTTCATCAGCGGCCCGGCCGCAACCACTAGTATCCTCTGCCAGAAAGGCCGATTCACGAAGCTTGCAGGATCGTCGGGGTCAACCTGTTCGCCCTCAAGGTCCGAATCGTCCATCCCGGCAAACCTGCACATGCCGCCAAGAGGCAGCGCGCGCACGGCATAGAGTGTCTCGCCCACACGCTTTGCAAACAGCCTGGGGCCGAACCCTACGGCGAATTCGTATACTCGCACTCCCGCGAGCCTAGCTGCCGCGAAATGGCCTAGTTCGTGGACGAGTACTACTAGACCAACGACTACTATGAAAGCGAGCGCATACATCCGCCGCACCTCTCTTGCACAAACTGCCTTGCCCACTCATCTGCTTGAACGATATCGGAAAGCGAGAGTTCCCCGCCAGCTCTGCTGTTGCTCATGGCTTCAGCAACAACAGGGGCTATGTCGCAAAAGCGCAATGCGCCTCGGAGAAATCGGTCTACCGCCGCCTCATTTGCCGCAGACATCACGGCCGGCGCCAGTCCCCCCAGGCGCAACGCCTGATGCCCAAGCAGAACGCCTGGGAAGCGTTGGGTGTCAGGCGGAGCGAAAGTGAGAGCTCCAAGTTCGGCAAAGTCGAGCCTCGGGGCCAAACCGGAACGCCTTTCCGGGTACGTCAGGGCGTATTGTATGGGGGTGCGCATGTCGGCCGCGCCCATCTGGGCGATGACCGATCCGTCGGCGAACTCGACCATGGAATGTACGATGCTCTCACGGTGCACGGCAATCTCTATAATATCTGGAGAAGCGTCGAAAAGCCAGTGGGCCTCCACGACTTCAAGAGCCTTGTTGATCATCGTAGCGGAGTCAACCGATATCTTCGGCCCCATCCTCCAGTTGGGATGAGCGAGCGCCTGCTCCACCGTGACATCGGAAAGATCCGCCCTGTCTCTGAAGGGGCCTCCGGACGCAGTCAATATGAGGCGTGCAAGCCCCGGCCTGTTCTGCCCAGCCAAGCACTGCCAGATGGCAGAATGCTCACTGTCCACGGGCCTTATCGATACGCCTCGTCGCCGCGCGCGCTCCATGACGATACTGCCTGCTGCCACCAGTGTCTCCTTGTTCGCGAGCGCCACATCATGCCCTGCGTCGATCGCCGCAAGGGTTGGATACACACCCCCTGACCCCACCAGCGCATTGAGCACTATCCCGTGCTCGGCCATGGAGGCCAACTCTATCAGGCCGTCAGTTCCCACCAACAGCATCGGAGTTGGCGAAAGCTCGCCCAGGAGGTTTTGGGCTTCGTCCGCCATCCGGGGATCGCCCACAGCACATGCCATCGGCCCAAACTCGTGCGCCTGTTCTGCCATGAGACGAACGTTGGACCACGTCGAAAGCCCGGTCACCGGAAGGCGCAGCGACCTCGACACCTCGATTGCCTGAGTGCCTACTGAACCGGTAGAACCCAGAATGCAGACTGACAGCATCCCTTACTCCTTGTCCAGTGGAAACATCGGCAGGATAACCGAATGCAGAATCGCCTTGAAGAATATCACCGCCAGGGGGCCGGCTATGAACCCTTTTACGCCGAACAGCTGCACACCCACGTACACTGAGATCAGAGCCACCAGAGGATGCAGATCGAGGTTCCTGCCCATCACCCTAGCTTCGGCGACTTGCCTGACAGCTGAACTCAGTGCAAGCACTGCAACCAGGCCCAATGCGAATCCGACGTTTCCCACCAGTATGTGATAGAGTGCCCACGGCAGAAACAAGGCTGACGGACCCACCAGCGGAAGTATGTCCAGCGCCCCGCAGGCTAGCCCCAGCAGCCACGCATAGTTCACCCGCATTACCGAAAGGCCCAAGATAGTCATTACAGCAGTTATCGAAAGGAGGACGAACCTTGCCCTGAGAAATCCCATGAACGCGGCCAACATCTCGCCTCTGATCCTGCCAAACTGCTTCCGCCACGCCCTGGGCATGGCGGAAGCCGCGCGGGCGGATGCAGAGTAGAAGTCGCGCGACACAAAAAACGTGGCTACTATGCTGATCAGCAGAGTCAAAGTGAACTGCGGCAGGCGTCCAAGGAAACCCGCCATAGCCGACGCGGCGGCCTGCACGAGCGCGATCATCCTGCCTTCATTCGCCTTTATTATGTCCGTTACCGGTTGAGGCAGACCCTCAAAGAAACGGGCAGCGCTCATCGTCAGGTCGTCCACCGCCTTGGCCAGCGATTTGGACAGACCCCCGATGTTGCGCGAAAGCTGGTCGATCTCTCGCGAGATCTCACTCACACCCACCGCCACTAGGAGGCCGAAAACGACTCCCAGAGCGGCCAGGACGATTATGACCGCAACCGCGCGAGGCATCTTGAGCTTGCGATCCATGAAGCTGACCACGGGATCGATAAGAATGGCGATGAAAAGCGCAACAATGAACGGCGTGAACAGCGGTACGACGAACCTGATCGCCAGATACATGGCGATAGCCAGCGCTCCTACGGCTATACCCGCCTTGGCATGGTTGCTCACGTCGGCGCCTCCATGTTCACATCCCGCCCAAACCGGATATGGTCAAGATGAGATAGTAATATGCTACAGGGGCTGCAAAGAGAAATGAATCAAACCTGTCGAGCATCCCGCCGTGCCCGGGCAGAATCCAGCCGGAATCCTTAATCCCGGCGTCGCGCTTCATGGCAGATTCAGCGAGGTCTCCAAGCTGACCGCAGCCTGCAACGATCAGCGAGAACGTGCAGAGGTGGAGCCAATCAGGGGTGTACCACAAGCCGCTTCGGTCCCCCAATGCCTTGAACACAGCCGAAGCAGCCAGTGCCCAAATAACCCCGCCGATTGCCCCCTCGACTGTCTTGCTCGGAGACAGCCTGGGCGCAAGTTTGCGCCGTCCGAGTGCCCTGCCGGTGAAAAACGCGCCCATGTCGTTCATCCACACCAGGACGACGAAGAGAAGAGCCAGGCCCAGCCCCGCATCGCCCAGGGACGACCGGATGAGGCAGAACCGGCTGAGAGCCCACCCACAGTAGAGAGAACCGAAGACCTCCAGGGCCGGTCCGCCCACCGAGTTGACTGGTCTACCTTTCGCGACCTGCAGGCAAAGCGAGCCCACAACGACGAAGGTCAGCACGAGGCCTGTGAACCTGCCGCCCCAGAAAACTGCGTCGGCCACGAACATCACCGACGCGGCTACAAGCAAGAAAGCGCTGGGCGACCAAGTCTTTGTGCGGCACATCAAGGCGTATTCGTAGGCTGCGACGCCCGCCACGAGCAGCGTTGTCACTGCAAAGGGGATGCCGCCCGCCCACACCGCCCAGATGCCTATTGGGGCTCCGACTAGGCCTACTATCACCCTGGCTTTCAACTGTTGTCGCCTCCGTAGCCCATTGGACCCAAGGCGCCGAAACGCCTGTGTCGCGACTCAAACTCCAGCAAGGCCTCTTTCAGATGTTGAGGACTGAAATCGGGCCACAGCACGGGCGTGACATACATCTCGGAATAGGCACACTGCCAAAGGAGGAAGTTGCTGATCCGCTGCTCACCGCCGGTTCGTATCAGGAGATCGGGATCGGGCTGGCCCGAGGTGGAAAGCCTCGATTCCACCACCTCCTCGGTGATGTCGCAAGGCCCAATCCGTCCGGCCTGGATATCGGCGGCTATCGCCTGCATGGAGTGGACAATGTCCCACCTGCCTCCATAGTTTAAAGCGATGTTCACTACCATCTTCCGGCCCGACCTAGTCATCTCCTCCGACCTGTCGATCACTGACTGGACGGATCCGGGCAGCCCTCGCCGGTCGCCAATGACGTTGACCCGCATGCCGTGACCTGCCAACACATCGAGCTCGCGCTGGAAGAACTCTTCAAGAAGCCGAAATATCCCCTGTACCTCGACGGACGGGCGCTTCCAGTTTTCCGTTGAGAAGGCATAGAGCGTCAGGTGAGTGACGCCCATGTCGGGTGCTGCTAGAACTATCGCCTTGGCATTCTCCGCGCCGGCGCGATGCCCGTACAAGCGGGGTTTCCCCCTCTGCTGCGCCCATCTGCCGTTTCCGTCCATAGTGATCGCTACGTGCATAGGCACCTCCGCGACTGCCTCCCTCTTTCCACTGCGCCGGTCGAGTATGCCATAAACCCCCTCGAGCGAGGGGGTGTCGCGAAACGAAGGGAGCAGAGGCCTACACCTGCATTATTTCGACCTCTTTTTCGGTCAGCATCTTATCGATCTCGGATATGTACTTATCAGTCACTTTCTGTATCTCATCCTGCGCGCGCTTGAGGTCGTCCTCAGTGATGGCGCCCTCTTTCTCCATCGAGCGGAACTGCTCGATGGAGTCTCGACGCACGGCCCGCACTGCCACGCGCTTCTCTTCGGCGATCCTCCTGACTACTTTGACAAGTTCGCGACGGCGTTCTTCAGTCAGATGCGGGACGACCATGCGGATGACATTGCCATCGTTGGTCGGAACCAGCCCGACATCGGACTTGAGTATCGCCTTTTCGATCTTCCCAAGGACGGATTTATCCCACGCAGTCACCACTAGGAGGCGAGGTTCAGGCGCCGATACGTTCGCTATCTGGTTGAGCGGTGTCGGAGTATCGTAGTAGTCAACGACGATTCTATCGAGCAGAGCCGGGTTGGCTCTGCCAGTCCTCACACCCGCGAAGTCGCGGACTGTGGATTCAATCACGTCTTTCATGCCAGCTTCAGCCATGGACATTTCGTCCTTGTACAAAACTAATCCCTCCCGATGTAGGTTCCCACAGGCTCGCCCGCAAGCGCCCTTCTGATGTTGCCGTCGTGCAACAGATTGAAGACGACTATCGGGATGTTGTTATCCATACACAGTGATGCAGCGGTAGAATCCATCACCGCGAGCCCGCGGTTAATAACGTCGATGAACGATAGCTTGTCGAAGAACGTCGCATTCGGGTTCGTCAAGGGATCGCAGTCGTACACCCCGTCAACGCGCTTCGCCATGAGGATGGCGTTTGCCTCAATCTCGGCCGCCCTGAGTGCCGCAGTGGTGTCAGTTGAGAAGAATGGGTTGCCTGTGCCGGCACCGAATATCACGACGCGTCCTTTCTCCAGATGCCTCACGGCTCGGCGACGGATGTACGGCTCAGCGATCTCGCGCATCTCGATGGCGGTTAGGACCCTGGTGGGAATCCCGATGTCCTCCAGCGCATCCTGGAGTACCACTGAGTTTATCACGGTGGCAAGCATCCCGACATAGTCAGCCGTGCTCCTATCCATACCCCTCCGGCTGGCCTCAGCCCCGCGCCATATGTTCCCTCCGCCCACCACTATGGCCATCTCTGCGCCCAACTGGTGCGCATCTGAGACCTGCTGAGCTATCCATTTCACCGAGTCGAATTCGACGCCGAACCTTTGACCGCCGGCGAATGCTTCGCCGGAAAGCTTGAGCACTACTCGCTTGTACTTGGGCATCTCCACGCAGGTCACCCCTTATGCCGATTCGATACCTGCTGTCTTTCTCCTTCACGTGGCAGAAACTCCGCGTCAGGGCAGCCGAAACCGGCGCGCCTAGCAAAAGAGAGAACACCAGGGTGTTCTCTCTTTTGACCATTCTATCAGAGGCTCTCTCCGCGCTCGAAGCGGACGAACCGCCTCACACTGATGTTCTCCCCGATCACGCCGATGTGCTCGGCTATCAGATCGGCCACGCTCTTCTCCGGATCCCTAATGAAGGGCTGGTCCAGAAGGCAAACCTCCTGGTAGAACTTGGTCATCCTGCCGTCGACGATCTTGTCGGCGAACTTCTCGGGCTTACCCTCGTTGATTGCCTGGGTGCGGTATATCTCGCGCTCTCGCTGTACTACATCGTCCGGAACCTGCTCGCGCGACACATAGAGCGGCCGAGATGCAGCAACTTGCATTGCTAGATCGTGTACCAGAGCCTGAAACTGCGCATTCTTCGCCACAAAATCGGTTTCGCAGTTGACCTCGATCAGCACACCGATCCTTCCACCCATATGGATGTAGGAATCGATCAAGCCTTCGGTGGTCTCTCTGCCGGACCGCTTCGCGGCGGCAGCTAGGCCCTTCTCCCTGAGCACAATGATTGCCTTCTCGGAGTCGCCGCCCGTTTCGAGGAGTGCTTTCTTGCAGTCCATCATGCCCGCGCCCGAACGTTCCCTAAGTTCTTTGACCATGGATGCGGTGATTTCCATTTGCAAGCGTCCCTCCGTACTTACTCGATTGCGGCTTCCTGGGAGTCGCCATACTCCTCCGTTGCCCCGGATTCGTCGTCCATTCCCTCGTACTTCCCGCCGTCTTCTTCCGCGTCTGCTGCCTCAGGGGATGCCTGGTCGAGACCTTCGCGCCCCTCGATGACAGCGTCTGCCATCTTCGAGGTCAGCAGCCTCACAGCGCGGATGGCGTCATCATTGCCAGGTATCACGTAGTCGACCTCGTCGGGGTCGCAGTTGGTGTCGACGATGGCAACGATGGGTATGTTCAGCCTGCGCGCCTCGGCGACAGCGATCCTTTCTTTGCGGGGATCGATTACGAACATCGCGCTAGGGACATCCTTCATGTCGCGTATTCCGGAGAGCCGCTTCTGCAGCTTCTCTCGCTCGGCGATGAGTTTCTGAACTTCCTTTTTGGGAAGCGCTTCGAAGGACCCATCCTCTTCCATGCGCTCGAGCATCTTCATACGGTCGACGCGCCGGCGTATGGTGGCGAAGTTGGTCAGCATGCCTCCAAGCCAACGTTCGTTGACCCAGAACATCCCGCAGCGCTGAGCTTCCTCAGCGACAGTGTCATGCGCCTGCTTCTTGGTGCCCACAAACAGGATGGACCCGCCGTCCTGCACCACCGAGCGGACGAAGTTGTAGGCCTCGTCTACTTTCCTGACAGTCTTCTGGAGGTCGATGATGTAGATGCCATTTCTCGAAGTGAAGATGTACGTCTTCATCTTCGGGTTCCAGCGTCTGGTCTGGTGACCGAAATGTACTCCCGCCTCAAGCAGCTGTTTCATAGTAACCACTGCCATGGATATCACCTCCCTCCCGCAGCGGTTTTCCCTCCGACTTCTTCATCTCCGAACCCCACCGGCGCTTCAGAGCCGGCACCGCGGCTGGAATCGGAAGTCGTGTGTAGTCGCACAACGGTTAGTATAGCACAGCCGGAAGCACCTCGCAACGCGTGCACGCATGGACTGTTATGCGTGCTGACATGCAAACGCTACCGCGCTCGAAGCTTGTCCAATTCGTCGAAGAGTCTGTCGTTGAGAACCCTAATGTATGTGCCCTTCATCCCAAGCGACCTGGATTCAATCACTCCAGCGCTCTCGAACTTCCGCAGGGCGTTCACTATCACGGACCTGGTGATCCCGACCCTGTCGGCGATTTTGGATGCAACGAGGAGGCCCTCGTCTCCGGCAAGCTCATCGAATATGTGCTCCACTGCTTCCTGTTCCGAGTAGGACAGTGTATCCAGCGCCATCTGGACAGCCGACCGCTTGCGCGCCTCCTCCTCCATCTTCTCGCTCCTTGATCTCAGAATCTCCATTCCGACGACCGAGGCTCCGTACTCGGCGATCACAAGGTCGTCTTCATCTGGAGAGCCATCTGCCTTGAGCAGGACGAGTGTGGCGACGCGCTCGCCCCCGCCGTGAACCGGCACTACCGTGACGCGACATGACTCCGAACCCCCGAGGAGTTCATCCTGGAAGACTCTTAGCCCACCCGACAGCGCCAGGCTTGCTGATGTCTCCGGCACTCGGAGAAGTTCCTCATTGGTCTCCCGCGGCAGGAAACCGGTTTCCAAGGTCTCCGGCTGCTCATCGCCGGCCTCCGACACAATAGCCAGCGAATGGCCGAGGAGCTTGCCGTTTCGAGCGATGACAAATGCCTGGCACGACATGGTATCGGCCAATACCTCGGCAAGCTCCCTGAAGTCAACTGAGTAGCCGGCAGCGTTCTGAATGAGGCGGTTGACTCTGCGCGTGCGCTCCAGCAGTGAACTCACATTGGAACCTCCTCTCACATACCACGCTCAGCATGGCGTGTGCTGCAAATTGACTTAGCAGTGATGCTCTTTTATATTGTCCAAAGATTCCAGTCTCAAAACAGGCGTAAGCGTCGTCACTACAAGACGTAGTCGGAGAAGTCGCTGCGCGCAATGACCCCAGCAAGACGCTCCTTGACATACGCTGCATCCACGACGACGCTGCCCGACTGCTCCGGAGCGCAAAACGCCACATCTTCGAGGACTTTTTCGAGTATGGTGTGAAGCCTGCGCGCGCCGATGTTCTCGGCGCTTGAGTTCACTTCATCAGCAATGCGCGCGATCTCGTCTATGCCTTCTGAGGTGAACGACAGGTCAACGCCTTCGGTCGAAAGCAGAGCCGCATACTGCTTAGTGAGAGCGTTCTTGGGCTCGGTCAGGATACGCACGAAATCGGCTTGTGAGAGGCTCGAAAGCTCCACGCGTATGGGGAACCTGCCCTGCAGTTCGGGAATGAGGTCCGACGGCCTGGACATGTGGAAAGCCCCGGCTGCCATGAAGAGGATATGCCCCGTCTTCACCGGACCATGCTTGGTCTGGACAGTGCACCCTTCCACGATAGGAAGGATGTCGCGCTGCACGCCCTCGCGCGACACGTCCGGGCCCGCGCCATGGCTCTTGGCTGCGATCTTGTCGATCTCATCAAGGAACACGATGCCTGACTGCTCAGCCCGGGCTATGCCCTCCGCCGTCACCTCATCCATGTCGATGAGTTTCGTAGCCTCTTCCGCAGTGAGGATCCTGCGCGCTTCACGTACGGGCACTTTGCGACGGCGCTTCTTTCGAGGAAGCATCCCGCCAAGCACGTCCTGAAGATTCACGCCCAGCTCCTCAATGCCGCTGCCTGAGAAGACCTCTATCATGCCTGGCGAAGAGTCGTCTACTTCGATCTCGACCAACTGATCCTCGAGCTCGCCGCGGTCGAGTTGCTCCCGCACCTCCCGCCTCCGCGCCCTTGCCGCGGCAAGCTTCGACTCAAAGGCGGCATTGTCCGACGGCTCGGGCGAGTGCTGAGCTCCAAACAACGCAGCGAACGGATTCACAGCGGGCTTCTCTCTGACCGGAAGCGGGCAGAGCACATCGAGGAGGCGTTCCTCTCCATGAAGCCGAGCGCGCTCGTCAACGGCACCGGTCTTTTCGGATCTGACCATTCGTATGGAAACCTCGACGAGATCGCGAATGATGCTGTCAACATCGCGGCCCACGTAGCCCACTTCCGTGAACTTGGTGGCCTCTACCTTGATGAAGGGCGCCTTGACCAGCCGCGCCAACCTGCGGGCGATCTCTGTCTTTCCGACTCCCGTAGGGCCTATCATCAGGATATTCTTGGGTATGATATCCTCCTGCATGTCCCCGGAGAGAGCCAGCCTGCGATACCGGTTACGTAGGGCTATGGCCACTGCCTTCTTGGCCTGAGCCTGCCCCACGATGTACTTGTCGAGCTCCTCCACGATCGTCCGAGGAGTCAAATTCTCCATATCAACGCCTCCCGGGCTAGATCTCTTCAATGACTATGCGATTGTTCGTGTAGATGCAGATGTCCGCCGCAATCTCCAGCGACTGCCGCGCGATTTCGGCAGCCGCGAGGTCAGTATTTCGCATCAGAGCTCTGGCCGCGGCCAGGGCGTAAGCACCCCCCGAACCCACTGCGGCAATGTTGTCGTCAGGCTCGAGCACCTCGCCGCTGCCTGATAGGACTAGCATTCGCTGGCCGTCCGTCACTATCAGCATCGCTTCGAGCTTCTGTAGCACTCGGTCAGTACGCCACTCGCGCCCAAGAGCAGTAGCTGCACGCACCAGGTTGCCCTTGTGTTCCGACAGCTTGCCTTCGAAACGCTCAAGAAGAGCCAGAGAATCGGAAGCCGAACCGGCGAAGCCTACTAGGACATTCCAGTCGGCCAGCCTCCGAATCTTGCGCGCTCCGTGCTTCATCACTGTGTTGCCCAAAGTCACCTGCCCATCTGAGCCAAGAGCGCATTTGCCGTCGCGGAGCACTCCTACGACGGTAGTTGACCTGAATCGGCCGTCAGCTTCGGTCACCATCATCCATCCCTCCCCCACTCCCAGTCGTCGGCTCCGGTTGGCGCGCGGCCCTTGGATGGGCCGTCCGGTAGACTTTGTAGAGCCTTTCCGGCGAGACGCTGGCGTAAATCTGAGTCGTGGAGATATCGGCATGCCCGAGAAGCTCCTGGACTGCGCGCAAGTCGGCCCCGGAATCTGTTAGGTGGGTGGCGAATGAGTGCCTCATCGAATGAGGAGTAGCCTTCCCGGGAAGACCCGCTTTCATCAGGTATTTCTTCATGATGCGCTCCACAGAGCGCCCCGACAGCCGCCTGCCGAGCTTACTCACGAAGAGCGCTTGGCAGTCGCCTTCCCCCAGCAACACGCGACGAGCGCCGCTTAGGTAGCGGTCAATGGCGACTACGGCCTGCGATCCAACCGGCGCTATTCTCTCCTTGGATCCCTTGCCGAACACCCTGATACTGCGAGTCCCGGGCGAGTAGTCATGCACATCCAGGCCGACCAGCTCAGAAAGGCGGATGCCCGATGAGTAGAGGAGCTCCAAAATGGCATGATCACGCACGGCCAGAGGCGAATCACCGCCGGAGGCCGAAAGAAGATCCGCCACTTCGTCGCAGCTCAGCGCGCGTGGAAGCCGCCGAGGGCGCCTGGCGCGGCCCATCGCCACAGCCGGGTTGCTCTCGATTGCGCCCTCCCGCGCCAGATATCGCATGTAAGAACGTATAGCACTCAGTTTCCTCGCTATACTGCTCCGGCTCAGGCCCTTCGATTGCAGCATGGAGAGGAACTTCCGTATGGTGCCCACTCCGATCTGGCGAGGGTCATCCTCATCGATGCCTAGCTGTTCGCCAAATGATATGAACTGCGCAACATCGCTTGTATAGGCCTCAACAGTCTTTGGGGACAGGTTACGCTCCGACTCGAGGTGCCGGGCGAAACTATCAGCCCAACTCATGTTCGCTCCTCCAATGTAGATGTTCCTCCATCAATTCGGCGAGTGCCGCCCGCGCTTTGCCTATCTGAAGCGCTCTTCTGTCGGCTCGTCGCGCGGCGCCAGTGGGAGCCGGCAGCAGGCCGAAGTTGATGCCCATCGGTTGATACTCGCCGGCAGCAGGTGCAGACACATACATGCACAGGGCGCCTATGGCTGTCTGGCTTGGAAAGATGACCGGCTCTGCTCCCTGCGCCATGCGCGCGGCATTGATCCCTGCCGCAAGGCCTGAGGCGGTGGATTCGAGATAGCCCTCCACCCCCGTGATCTGTCCTGCGAAGAACACTCGCGGAGCGCTCTTCAGCGCGAACGTGGGCGCGAGGTGTGCCGGCCCGTTGATGTACGTGTTCCTGTGCATCATGCCGTAACGCATGAACTCGGCGCTCGCAAGCCCCGGTATCATGCGGAAGACTCGCCTTTGCTCAGGCCTGGTGAGTCGAGTCTGAAAACCCACGATGTTGAACATCGACCCCGGAGCATTCTCGCGCCTCAGCTGCACTGCAGCGTAAGGGCGCTTCCCCGTGCGAGGATCAACCAGTCCCACAGGTTTCATGGGGCCAAACCGGAGAGTGTCGCGCCCGCGGCGGGCCATTTCCTCGATGGGCATGCACCCCTCGAACAGACGGACAGACTCAAACTCGTGCATCTGGGCCACTCCCGCCGAGACCAGCGCCTGCCAGAACGAGTCGTACTCGGCCTCATCCATGGGGCAGTTGACATAGTCGGCATCGCCCCTGTCGTATCTGGACGCCCAGAAAGCCACGGCGAAGTCAATTGAAGCCCCGTCGACTATGGGGGCCGCTGCGTCGAAGAAGTGCAGGTGCTCATCGCCGAGGAAGCGCGCGATGTCGGCAGCGAGCGCCGGCGATGTGAGTGGGCCTGTAGCTATGATGACGATTCCCTCGTCAGGTATGCGCCGTGCTTCCTCCCGGACTATCTCGATCCCGGGCGCAGACTCTACTTCCTCCGTCACTCTTGCGCCGAAAAGCGCTCGGTCGACTGCCAAAGCCTGCCCCGCCGGCACCCGGGCCGCATCAGCGCATCGCATGATCACAGACCCAAGTGCACGCAGCTCCTCTTTGAGAAGGCCCGAAGCGGTGCCCTCCCTGTCGGAGCCGAGGGAGTTGCTGCACACCAGCTCAGCGAAGCTGGAAGTGGAGTGGGCCGGGGTGTTGACGGCGGGGCGCATCTCAACCAGCCTCACCCGGACTCTGAGACGCGCGGCCTGCCATGCCGCCTCGCTGCCGGCCAAACCCGCCCCTATTACCGTAATCTCACTCGGCAACCTTGCTCGCCTCCGGCCGGCGCGCCCCGTCGCCTTCCTGTTGCTGAGCCCATTCATGACCGCATTTGGGGCTTGCACACTTGTATTTGACCCCTGCGCGCACTCGCCTGGACGTAGTGAAAGACCCACACTTGGGGCATATGACACCGGACGGAGGGTTCCACGACACGAACTCGCACTCCGGGTATCGGGCGCATCCGTAGAACACCCGCCCTTTCTTGCTGCGCCGTTGTACCATGTCGCCGCCGCACTCTGGACATTTGGCATCGACCTTGCGAGTGATGCTCCTGCGATAGGTGCACTCGGGGTAGCGCGGGCACGCGATGAACTTCCCAAACCGCCCGGCCTTGATGACCAACTTGGCCAGGCCGCACTCGGGGCAATCCTCGTCGGTGGGCTCATCCGGGATGACCACGCGTTCGGCCAGAGCGTCCGCCTCACGGAGCCTTTCGGAGAATGGTCTGTAGAACTTGTCGGTTATCTGTACCCAGTCGGACCGCTTCTCCTCGATATCATCTAGCTCGTCTTCCATTGATGCCGTGAACTTGAGATTGACCACTGTAGGGAAGTGCTCGCTGAGCAGATCGCACACGGCAAATCCCACGTCGGTGGGCTTAAAGCGCCTCTGTTCCAGGGTAGCGTATTCGCGCTTGCGGATGGTATCGATTATGGGCGCGTACGTGCTGGGCCTTCCTATCCTGTGCTTCTCCAGCTCCCGAACTAAAGTGGCCTCAGTGAACCTTGGCGGAGGTTGGGTATGGTGCTCCTCAGGGGCCAACTCAACAAGGGTAAGCCTCTTCCCCGCTTCGAGCGCCGGCAGTGCCTGGTCTCGCTCGTTCTTGTCATCATCCCGCCCCTCCGTGTACAGTACGCTGAACCCGTCGAACTTCATCACTTGCCCATTGGCACGGAAAACGTGCCCTGCACCGCCTGCACCTGCGTCGATATCGACTGTGGTGGCGTCGTACAGCGCATTTGCCATCTGGCTGGCAACAAAGCGCGACCATATGAGTTTGTAAAGCCTGAGCTGATCGCGGCCGAGGCTGCCCGATACGCTGTCGGGGCTTCGATCTATCTGTGTAGGCCTTATCGCTTCGTGGGCATCCTGGGCGCCCTTCTTGGACTTATAGAATGGGGGACGCTCGGGAAGATAGCCTTCACCGTATCTGGCCTTCACGAAATCACGCGTCGCGGCCTGCGCCTCGTGGGATACCCTGGTTGAGTCGGTACGCATGTATGTAATGAGTGCCACGTGCCCTTCGCCCGCCACTTCGACACCTTCATATAGCTGCTGCGCAACGGACATCGTTCGCCTAGCGGAGAAGCCCAGTTTCCTGAAGGCCTCTTGCTGCATGGTACTTGTGGTGAACGGAGGCGAAGGCTTCCTGGCCTGTTCCTTGACTGTCACCGACCGGACGACGTACTCCGCTCCTTCTAGCTCGCCCACAATCCTGTCGACATCCTGTTGCGACATACGCCCTTCACCCGGGGGCATCAGCCTGGCCAGAAATCGCCTGCCGCGCGGACCGGGGGAGAGTGTGGCGGCCAGGGTCCAATACTCCTCCACAACAAATGCCTGTATCTCGCGTTCGCGATCGCAGATCAGCTTGAGCGCGGATGACTGCACCCGACCGGCCGACAAGCCCCGTCGCACTTTGCGCCAGAGAAACGGGCTCAGGTTGTAGCCCACCAGCCTGTCAAGTACCCGCCTGGCCTGCTGCGCATCTACCCTCGCCATGTCGACGGGCCTGGGCTTTCGGAGCGCATTCCGCACTGCGCTCTCGGTGATCTCGTTGAACTCGATCCTGCAATCCGACGCCGGGTCAATCTTGAGGATGTGTGCCAAGTGCCAAGAGATGGCTTCGCCCTCACGATCGGGGTCAGTAGCAAGAAGGACCTTATCGGCCTTCTTCGCGGCCTCTCTGAGTTCGCGGATAACGTCCCCTTTGCCGCGTATGTTTATGTACTCCGGAGTGTATCCGTTCTCCACGTCCACTCCTAGCTTGCTTTTGGGCAGGTCTCGGACATGACCGATGGACGCCTTAACTGTATACTGTCGCCCCAGAAACTTGGACAGGGTCCTCACCTTGGCCGGTGACTCCACGATGACTAGAGTCTTCCCCATGCGGCCACCTCCAACCTTCGATGTCACAAACAGTTTAACCCAGGGCACATGCGAGGTCAACAATGCTTCCTGCTGTATCGCAGGCCTGGGCCTCGCACTATGAGCCCTAGAACCTCCAGCCGCGAGAGCGAGGCAAGAACGTCTCGCGCAGGCATCGACAGAGATAGATGGATGTCCTCAAACGACGTATCGGACTGAACTGCTTCAAAGACCGCTTCATCCGCCGGCCCCAAATTGTGTGTTCGTCCGCCGCCGGCCGTATTCGGCAGCCTAACCGGAATGCCGGCAGCCGCCAACTCCTCGAGGAATCTCCGTGCGCCGATCACAGGGCGGGCCCCATCGTATATGAGGGCGTTGGTTCCCGCGGAGGTAGGCCGGTTGATGTCGCCAGGAACAGCGAAGACATCGCGGTTCTGCTCCGTGGCGAACGCGGACGTGACAAGGGCCCCGCTTCGAACTCCCGCCTCCACCACGAGGCAAGCGTGGGCCATGCCGCTTATGACCCGATTGCGGGCTGGAAACGTGCCGCGAGACGCGGGGTAGTTCATGTGGAACGGCGATACCACGCAGCCCGACTTCGCCACTTCGCCCGCCAATCGTTGCAGCCTTGGCGTCATCTGGTACGCGAGCCCGGCGCCGATGACTCCGACGGTCACCCCTCCCGCCTCAATCGCCCCTCGATGTGCTGCGGAGTCCACGCCTCTTGCCATGCCGCTGACCACGCCGGCGCCCGCCGCAGTTAGCTGGCGCGCGAGATATCTTGCTGCGCCCGTTCCGTATGATGTTGCCGACCTGGATCCGACTACTGCTATCCACGGCGCATCAGCCAGCGATGCCCTTCCCATGACGTATAGCACGGCCGGGGGGTCGTAGATCTGGCGAAGCAAGGGCGGATATTCGCGACTCGGCAGGGCAACTACCCTGGCTCCGTGCCTCGATGCCAGCTCGATTTCGCTCTGCCCTGCCCCCACCGCATCGGGCACGGACGATGCGATCCTCCAGGCCTCACGACTCACAAAGTCCGGGCGCTTGGCGCTCCGCGACGCGGCATGAGCCGCTGCCGCGGCCGTGCCGAACTCCATGAGCAAGCGTCGCAGCGAACGTGGACCTATCCCAGGGCACATGTGCCAAAAGACCCACGAAGCGAGCTCGGCATCGCGAGGTTCGGGCACCCCGTCCCATGTTATGTCCGATTTTGCGTCATCCATATGACAACACCGCCTGTGGCTCAGAATCCAGAGCCCTGTATTGTAGGGCCTCAAGCACGTGTACTTCTTCAACGTCGTCGATGCCATCAAGGTCGGCTATGGTCCTCGACACCTTGATCAGCTTATGGTAGGCACGAGCCGATAGGGCCATTCGGTCCACTGCGTCCAAAAGTAGGCCTCTAGCTGCCGGGGTCAGGCGCGCTACACTCTCGATGCTGCGGGGCCCCATGGCCGAATTGGTGAACCCCCTCTGGGAGAAGCGCGCGCCCTGGCGTGCCCTGGCGCGCTCAACCTCTTCGCGTATTGAGTCGGAAGTGAAGATCGCGACAGGCCTCTCAAGATCCATTCGCCTGACACGGGGCACTTCTATCTGGATATCGATACGATCGATCACCGGACCGGCCAGCTTGCGGCGATAGCGCATTAGGGCCGCGCCCTGACATACGCACACCCGCTCAGGATCGCCAAGGTAGCCGCATGGACACGGATTCGCCGAGGCGATCAGCATGAAGCGCGACGGGAAGCCGATCCTTCCGTGGGAGCGGGATACTACGATGAACCCATCTTCCATGGGACCTCTCAGGCTTTCGATGACCTGAGGCACAAACTCGCAGAATTCGTCGAGATACAGCACGCCCCTGTGCGCCAAAGTCACCTCTCCGGGCATAGGAGGGTTCCCGCCTCCAAGCATGCCTACAGGGCTGACGGTGTGATGGGGGCGACGGAACGGGCGCTTCTGGGCTAGACCGTCAGGCGATACTGTGCCGGTTATGCTCTGGATGCACGTGACCTCCAATGCCTCGTGCTCATCCATGGCGGGCAGAATGGACGGCACGCACGACGCAAGTAGCGTCTTTCCGCCTCCCGGAGGGCCCACCATTATCAGGTTGTGGCCTCCTGCCACTGCGACCTGGATCGCTCTGATCGCCGCGTCCTGCCCAATGACCTGGTCGAAATCGCATGACACGATGGAGTCAGACGGGCGAGGGAGCGCGGCGTGGCTTCGGGGCATGCGTGGCACGGCGCCCGAGCTCAGATACTCTGCCACTTCCCGCAGCGTGCCTACGGCTATGACGTTAAGCCCCGACACGCACTGCGCCTCGCGTGCATTCTCGAAAGGCACCACAACGCGAAGGCTGCCTGAGCTTATGGCAGCGGCGCAGCCGGGCAGGATTCCCCGAACCGGCCTAAGGGCGCCGTCAAGCGATAGCTCGCCCATGAACGTGGTGCAATCCAGGTCTCGTGCCGGCGCCTGCCCTGATGCAGCAAGTATTGATACAGCTACCGGCAGATCGAGCCCAACCCCGATCTTCCTTATGTGGGCAGGAGCTAGGTTCACGGTGATCTTGGCGAGCGGGAATTCGTACCCTGAGTTTCGTATGGCCGCCCGCACCCGCTCGCGGGATTCGCGTACCGTGGAATCAGGCAGGCCAACGATGTCGAATGCCGGCAGCCCTCTTGCGAGATCGGCTTCTACGGCCACCCCAATGCCCGTTATCCCCATGACTGCACATCCTCGAGCTGTTGAAAGCATCGTACGCGCGGTTCGCCGTTCTCCTTTCATGGTCTGATACCTGACCTGGTCTGCCCAAGCGGTTCGGAAAAAGCGCCGCCTGACTCTGGGCACTCACTACGCCAGAACATTACGCAGATGCGATATGGCGGCGCCGGCCAGAGATTCGCCGGAAGCAGCGTCGGCCATGACTGCGATAACGTCCACGCGCACGAGTGCGCCGCGGCAGGCTGCAGATAATTGCGTAGCCAATATCCGCAACGTGCGGAGCTTGTTAGCCGTAATCTGCTCCTCAGGGCGGCCGAAAGCGGTCGAGCGCCGGGTCTTTACCTCAACTACTACCAGCACATCTCCGTCGCGTGCCAGGATATCGACTTCCCTGCGGCAAAGACGCAGGTTGCACCCGAGTATCTCGTAGCCGATGGACGCTAGGTACTCTCTGGCAAGTGCCTCGCCCGCCCTGCCCACATCCCTAGCCTGCATTCTCCTGCCTCCCCATGTCCATTTGGTTCGGCATGTACGCCCTATGTCCTCCCATAAACGACAAAATCACCCTTATGGGTGACCCTGCAACGCCTATATGCAGACAAGGGATTAGCCTGTCGTCTCCACTCCGCGATAGCTCCGTCTGTGGAGCGGACATGGTCCGAACACAGCTAGAGACTGAAGATGCTCTTTTGTCGGGTATCCCTTGTGTCGGTCGAAGCCGTACTCGGGGTACGCCTCATGAAAATGGCACATCATGACGTCTCTAGCAACCTTCGCCACAATCGACGCGGCAGCAACACTCTCGCTCCGTCCGTCCCCCCTGACCAGGGCCACGCCCGGGCAGTCCATGACCGGCAGATCCCGACCGTCCACAAGTGCAAGGTCCGGCGACACCGTGAGCTGCGACATCGCTCTGGACATAGCCAAGAGCGTTGCCGCCCTGATGTTGATCTCATCGATCTCATCGGGCCATGCCGCCCCCAGGCTCACCTCCATACAGGCTTCCAGGATCCCGAGGAGAGCCGCGTCGCGTCTTCCTGCCGACAGCATCTTGGAATCGATGACGCCCCGGGGGTGAAAGCCAGGACGAAGCACGACTGAAGCGGCCACCACGGGGCCGGCCAGCGGCCCACGCCCCGCTTCATCTACACCTGCAAGGACATGGAACCCCGACTTCCTCAGGCAATCGTCGAATTCACCCAGTGCGGACTGGTCGATCATGGCATCTCCAGCGTTATCCGGCCGAGCTTGCCCGACCTGAAGTCCCGGACGATCAGATTGGCGCATCTTTCGGTGTCAGGCTCTCCGCCGGACTTGAGGCAGCCACGCTTAAGTGACGCGTGTTCTAGGACTAGACGCGGATCGACGATGTCGTCAGGCACACCATATCTCTCTCTGAACCCGACTGCGCCAAGCTCGCACAGGCGCGATATCAGGCCTTGCGATAGGCTCTCAATATCCAGCAGACTATCGTCAATGCAGCCCAGAGCGGCCAAAGCGAACCAGACTGCCGGATCGTCGACCCTTGGGGGCATAATCCCGGGAGTATCAAGCATCTCCAGTTTGGGACTGACTACGATCCATTGTTTGGCGCGAGTCACGCCGGGTCGGTCGCCCGTCCTGGCCCCCGAGCGCCCTGCCGCACGGTTGATGAAGGAGGATTTCCCCACATTGGGTATGCCTACTACGACCGTACGGAAACGCCGTCGCAGTCGCCCTCCGCCGCCGTCCAACCCGCTCGATTGGGCCACTTGCTCGGCCAATTTGATTGCCTCCTTGACGCCGGCGCCCCTCTGACAATCGGCCGGCGCCGCCGCGACCGATTTCTCCCGCAGAGCTTCGAGCCAAGCCTGCGTGGAGCGTGCATCAGCCAGGTCGGCCTTGTTCAGAACGAGCACTCTGGGCTTTGTGCCCAGAGCTTCATCGAGGTACGGGTTGGCAGTGGCACGAGGGGCTCGGGCGTCCAGAATCTCGATCACCACGTCTATCAGCTTCATGCTCTGCCGGATCTCGCCAACCGCTTTGGCCATGTGCCCCGGAAACCAGCTGAGTCCCATCGTCGCGTCACCCCTCCTGCGCTTAGTCCAAGGGAAACAAGCGCCGGGCCCAGGTATGTCCCGGCCCGGCCTGAAGCGTTCGGTTACGGCGCGCCTCGCGCGCGGGTTACTGCCTCGGCAGCTTCAGGGTAGCTGGGATCCCTGCACACCCTGGCATTGGTCAACGGCCAGTACACAGCGAAAGCCTTCCCCTCAATGCCGTGCAGCGGCACCGTGCCGAAAGAGGCATCGGTGCTGTCGTGACTGTGGTTTCGGTTGTCGCCCAATACAAATACGCGACCGAGGGGCACGTACACCGGGCCATGGTCTTCCACTGAACGCTCTGTGATGTAGTCTTCCACCAGCGGCGCGCCGCTGACACTGACCAGCCCCCGGGCTATGGAAAGCTCCTCTTGGGGCAGGCCGATGACTCGCTTTATCAGCATACGCCCAGGCATGCGCTCATGCCGGAACACAACAATCTCGCCGCGGCGCGGAGGCCGAAGCCTGTACACTAGCTTGTTGACCAAGACCCGTTCTCCGTCGTGCAACGCAGGTCGCATTGAACTGCCCTGCACCACGACTGCCATGACAGCGAAGGTCATAACAAAGGCCGCCAGGACACCGACAATGAGCGCGAGCCCGGCGAACTGAAGGAAGCTTGCCGCGGCTCGCCTCATACCTATGCCTGTTCCCTCTTGCGCTCGCGGATTCTGGCCCTCTTGCCGACGCGGCCGCGGAGGTAGTACAGCTTGGCCCGTCGGACGTCGCCGAATCGGACTACCTCGATCTTGTCGATCTTGGGCGAATGAAGAGGAAACATCCTCTCGACGCCTATTCCCGCCGACAACTTCCTGACGTTGAAGGTCTCTGAAGCGCCGCTGCCTTTCCGGCCGATGACGACGCCCTCGAACACCTGAATGCGTTCGCGGCCACCCTCAACCACTCGGACGTGCACCCTGACCGTGTCGCCTGGGCCGAAGTCAGGCAGGTCTTCGCGCATCTGCTCGCGCTCTATTGTATCGATGATGTTCACAGCAATTCCACTCCTCAACCGGTCTTCAACAGACGTCAGTATAGCATAAGGAAACTAACCCAATCAAGGCGCGAGGCCGCGGAGGATTTTCAGGTCCTCGGCAGTCAGCTCGGCCTGCTCCAGCAGGTCAGGCCGACGGCGCCTGGTACGCTCCAAAGATCTCTCGCGCCGCCACAGCCTGATTCTCTCATGATCACCCGAGATCAAGACGTCAGGCACGTCAAGGCCCCGCCACTGCCTAGGTCGCGTGTAGTGCGGATAGTCCAGCAGCCCGTCCCAGAAGGAGTCCAAAGCAGCGCTGGCCTCGTCTCCGAGAGCGCCGGGCAACAGTCGCGCTGCAGCGTCCACTATCACCATCGCCGGAATCTCGCCGCCGGTCAACACGTAATCCCCCACCGACACCTCATCAGACACCAGCGTAGCTACGCGTTCATCGATCCCCTCGTAGTGCCCGCACAGGATCACGAGGTGCTCGCATTCGGCGTACTCCCTGGCCAAGCTCTGAGTGAACCTGCGCCCGGCAGGAGTGGTCAAGACTACCCGCGACTCTCCCTTAGCGCCAGATTCCCTGCACGTTAAGGCATGCTCTATGGCTGCGGCGATCGGTTCAGGTTTCATGACCATGCCCGGGCCGCCGCCGAAGGGGTAGTCATCGACTATCCGGTGCTTGCCCAGCGCGAAGTCGCGGATATCGTGGACCCTCACCGTCAGGATGCCCTTGCTCTGAGCTCGCCCAAGAATGCTCTCTGACATGACGCCCGAGAACATCCCGGGGAAGATCGTGAGGATGTCGACTTCCATGGTATGGCTTCACCTCAACCCGGGTCTGTCGTCGATGATGAGCCGCCCGCCCGCTAGGTCCACCTGACGCACGATATCGCTCACCGCAGGCACTAGGAAATCCGGGCCCTCACGGGGCCTGACCAACAGCACGTCATTGGCCGGCATTTCGAGCACTTCGGCGACAACGCCAAGATGCGCGCCTGTCGTCGATTCGCACGTGAGCCCCACCAGCTCGAAGCTGTAGAACTCGCCTTCGGGCAACCGGGGCAACTCCGAAGCCGGCAGATACAGGCCCATGCCTCGCAGGGCCTGCGCATCGTCGGCGCTGGCTACGCCTGCGATCCTAAGCAGCGCCAGAGATCCGTGCGTCCGGGATGACTCAAGGCTAACAGGCCTGTACCCGTCTTCGCCCACACGTGCATCCGCATCCGCATCGACATCGGTCAGAGTATCCGCGGGCCCAAGGAATACCCGGGCAACTTCAAGGAACCGATCAGGTGAACCGGCGCACGGTTTCACTCGTACTTCGCCGCGCACCCCGTGCGTTCCCACGATCCAACCGATCAACACCAGCTGCCCCCGCTTTGGGTTCATTCCACTATCTCAACCATGGCCCGCCTGCCTTGACGTGCTGCAGCTGCCTTTGTGACTGTGCGGATGGCCCGGGCTACGCGCCCATGCCTGCCTATCACTTTGCCCATGTCGTCTGGGGCAACCGACACTTCCAGGATCACTGAGTCGCCGTTTTCGATCTCCCTCACCCGAACGGTATCCGGCTCATCCACGAGATTAGAGGCGAGGTAAGACACCAGATCTTTCAGCTCCACCCTGTTCCTCTTGCCTATAGCCATCGACCCCACCAACTATTCCCCCACCGGCTCGGCCTCTGGCTCAGAGACCTTTCCGGACCGGGATCCTTTAGTTGTACCCGGAAGCCCTGCTCTGGCCAGCAGAGCGCGGGCAGTGTCGGATGGGCGCGCTCCGCGCTTGATCCACTCGGCAGCCTTCTCTACATCGACTACTAGCTCAGGCGGGTCCATGCGAGGGTTATAGTGCCCGATGATCTCGATGAAGCGTCCGTCCCTGGGCGCTCGGGAATCCGCAACTACCAGCCTGTAATGAGGCTGCTTGGCGGCGCCTGTTCTGGTTAGCCTGATACGAACGGCCATTTTGGTTCCTACACCTCCGAACAACTGGTTCACACTAATTGATATCCTGTGTCATTGATCTATGGCATGAATGGGATCTTCCCCATTGGGCCACCGCGTTTTGAGGCATCGCCCAGTTGCCTGAGCATCTTGCGCGCCTGATCGTACTGCTTGAGGAGTGCATTGACCTCCTGCACCCTCGTTCCGCTGCCGGCGGCTATCCGGCGCTTCCTCGATCCGTCAATACTGGAGGGGTTCTTCCTCTCCGCAGACGTCATCGACCGTATGATCGCCTCGATCTTCGCAAACTGCCTCTCGTCCACCCGGACATCCTTGAGAGCCTTTGACTTGGCTACCCCGGGGATCATCCCGAGCAGCTGATCGAGGGGGCCCATCTTCCTAACATCTTGGAGCTGCCGCATGAAGTCGTCCAGCGTGAACTCTTGCTTGCGCAGTTTCTCCTCGAACTTCTTGGCCTGCTCCAGGTCAAAGGTCTCTTGAGCCTTCTCGATTATGGTCAGCACATCGCCCATCCCCAGTATCCTGGAGGACATGCGGTCAGGATGGAACTGCTCGAGGGCGTCGAGCTTCTCGCCTGTAGTGACGAACTTGATGGGCTTGCCGGTAACCTCTCTCACCGAGAGCGCGGCCCCACCGCGGGCATCTCCGTCAAGCTTGGTG